>Ga0308171_1000258_pt1 | contig 144793 bp, 129 predicted proteins | sample PhyGR1_FD_202135 | JGI IMG/M metagenome (GOLD analysis project Ga0308171, IMG submission 202135) | Phyllosphere microbial communities from UC Gill Tract Community Farm, Albany, California, United States - DLSLSG.R1 | ecosystem: Host-associated > Plants > Phyllosphere > Unclassified | place... | reverse complement strand
GCACGGGCCAGGCGGTCCAGCGCCTCGTCCAGCTCGGCCGCGCCGCGTGCCTGGATCGGCTGGCCCAGCAGTTCCTTGGCGTCCCAGTCGTGGCGCTGCGGGTTGAATTCATAGAGGCCGTTGCGCAGGTACTGGCGCGTCCACTCGGGCTTGAGCCTGGGTGGCGGCTCGTCCAGCGGCCGCAGGGAGACACCGTGGCCCGTCAGCACCCGCGCCAGCTCCTGCACGTCGCGCTGTGTATAGCCGCCGTCCACCCCCAGCGTGTGCAGCTCCATCAGTTCGCGGGCGTAGTTCTCGTTGATGCGCCCGGCCGCGTTCTGGGCGTTGTCCAGATAGCGCAGCATCGCCGGGTGGCGCGCGGTGGCGCCCAGCAGGTCGCGGAAGCGGCTGAGCGCATGGGGGCGGATGGCGCGGTCTTCATAGTCGCCCACCATCGCCCGGATGTCGGCCTTGCCGGCGAAGACGCTGAAATGGTTCATCCAGAACCAGGTCATCTTCTCCTGCAATTGCGCCGGCGAGTACACGGCGCGCAGCACGAAGCGCCGCTCGGCCTCGCGCTGCAGGGCGCGCATGTCGCGCTGATAGCTTTCCTGCGCTGCCTTGCGGGCGTCTTCGGTCGCTTCGCTCCGGATGGCCTGCTGGCGCGCCTGCATGTCGATGGCGAGCTGGTCCATCGGCGTGCGGGTGATGGCCATCGCGTCGATCTGCGCCTGGGCAGCCTGCGGCAATGCGGCCGGTGCACCGGGCCGCAGCAGGGCGACGACGCCGGCGGCGCTGCCGCTGCGTTGCCAGGCATCGAGCGCGGCGCTGTTGGCGCCCCAGGTCAGCCGGTCGAGCAGGCGCAGGCCCTGGGCGGCGTCGCCCGGTCCTGGCGCTGCCGGGTTCGCCGCGTCGGCCAGCGGCGCGGACGCCGCTGCCCAGCCGCTCAGTGCCGGCGCCGCCCAGCCCGCCACCGCCAAGGCGGCCAGCCAGTCACGCCTTCGCACGCCCCGCGTCGGGCTGCGCGCATCCGTGGAACGGAGGGCCGCACCGGGTGGCGCGGAGGGCGACGCAGCAGGCTTGCACGGCAGCATGGCGGAGAGGTCGGAGTGGCTGATGGCGCGCATGGTGCGCCGCTGCCATGCCGCCCGCAAGGGGCCGCGCCGCCTTTTACCCGGCCGACACAGATGTATCGGCCTGTGGAGCCGGCAGGGGTTTCAGCGGCCGGACGACTGCGCGGCCGGGGTCGCGTCCTCGAAGCGGTCCACCTTGCGCAGCGGCGTGAAGACCAGCGCCCAGGTACCCACCACGCCCAGGGTGCACAGCCCGCCCAGCACGGCGGCCGGCACTACGCCCAGCCAGGCGGCGCTGGTGCCGGCCCGAAATTCGCCCAGCTCGTTGGACGAGCCGATGAACAGCATGTTCACCGCGTTGACGCGCCCTCGCATGGCATCCGGCGTGGAGAACTGCACCAGCGCGCCCCGGATGTACACGCTCACCATGTCGGCCGCGCCCGCGACCATCAGCGCCGCAAACGACAGCCAGAAGACGGTGGAGAACGAGAACACCAGATTCGCCACGCCGAACACCGCCACCGCGATGAACATGGTGCGGCCCACGTGGCGGTTGAACGGCCGGGTGCTGAGATAGAAGCCCATGGCCACTTCGCCGATGGCCATCGCGCTGCGCAGCGCGCCCAAGCCCTGCGGGCCCACGTGCAGCACCTCGTGCGCGTAGATCGGCAGCAGCGCCACCACGCCGCCCAGCAGCACGGCGAACAGGTCGAGCGAGATGGTGCCCAGGATGATCGGGCGCGAGCGGATGAAGCGGATGCCCGCGCCGAAGCGCTCCACCATGCTGCCCTGCGTGGGCCCGAGCGGCGCAGCATGCGCCACCGACACGCGCAGCAGCAGCGCGGTGCCGGCCGCGAAGCTCGCCAGGCAGACGAGGTAGGTCAGCTCGCCGCATACAGCAGGCCGCCCAGGAACGGCCCGCCGATGCTGGCCGAGCGCATCAGCATGCTGTTGGCGGCGATGGCCTGGGCGAGTTGCTCGCGCGGCACGATCTGCGGCAGCAGGCTCTGCAGCGCCGGCCCCGAGAACGCGCGCGAGCAGCCGAACAGCACCAGCACGGCGTAGATGCCCATCACCCCGGCCGAGCCGTGCCCCGACAGCCACCACAGCAGGCCGCTGCAGACGGCGCCCACCGACCAGCTGAGGGTCAGGATGCGTTTGCGGCTGTAGCGGTCGATCAGGTCGCCCGCCGGCAGCAGCAGGCACAGCATGGGCAGGAACTGCGCCAGTCCGACATAGGCCAGCGCCAGCGGTTCGCGGGTGAGGTCATACACCTGCCAGGCCACCACCACGGCCTGCACCTGCGTGGCGAAGACGGCGGCGAGCCGCGCCAGCAGAAAGGCCATGAAGCCCGGGTGGCGGTACACGCTGGGGGCGGCTGAAGGGGCCGGTGAAGGGGCCGGTGAAGGTGCGGGGGAGGGCGGGCGATGGGCGGACATGCGGGGACGCGGGGCGGCGCGGGGGCGGCGGGAGGGAGTGGCCAAGGATGGGGCTGCCGTGCAGGCGTGGGCCGGGCCAGGGAAAGCGGGTGATGCTAGCGGTTTCCTCCGCTGCGCGTGCGGTGGCTCGGGCCCACGGCACACGGTCGCCGGTTCGCCGTCGGTTGGTCAGCCGTCAGCGATGCGGATGCCGCTGGCGGTAGTCCCAGGGTGCCTGCGGGCGCTGCTGCGACCAGAGGCCCGCATGGCTGGCGCGGGCCTGGCGCTGCAGCGCCGCCAGCTCGGGATAGCGCGCCCCGTGCGGCGTGTAGACCCAGGCCAGCCCGGCGCCGACCTGCGCGGCCGCCACGTCACGGCCGCCGCAGCGCACATGGGCCAGCAGGCGGCCGTAGGCGTCGTGCCCCTCGGCGCGCAGCGCGGCCTGCTGGCGAAAGCACAGCTGCGCGAGGTTCTGGCGGGCGCGCTGGCCGAAGGCCTGCCGGCGTTCAGGCGCGTCGATGGAGACGATGCGCACCCGCTGCACCTGGTAGCCGCCGGGCGTGGCGCCGCAGCGCACGGTGAGCGTGTCGCCGTCGCTGATGCCGACGACCAGACAGATGAGGGAGGTGGCGAGGGCGGACACGGAGTCGGACTTCCTGGGGTCGGTGAAACGCCGCGCACTATAGCGCCGTGACACCGTCGCGCATCCGTGAGCCGCCGGGCTGCCCAAAAACAAGGCACCGCGCTGAAACCCAGCACGGGCGCGGCTTGGCGGGGGTTGTCCCGATGCTTGTCCACAGATCGGCCCACAGGCTGCGGGCATAACTCGGTGAAGGCGCTCTCGCGGAAGCCGGATTGGAGCGTTTTTATGCTCCAGCGCTTATTCAATAAGGGGATGTAGCTATGAAAATTATAGCGTTTCGCCGGCTTCGCTCCATTGCCCCGGCGCCAGCCCGTCCAGCGTATAGGGGCCGATGGCCGCGCGCACCAGCCGCAGCGTGGGGTGGCCGACGGCGGCGGTCATGCGGCGCACCTGGCGGTTGCGGCCCTCGCGGATGGTGAGCGCGATCCAGGCCGTGGGCCGGGACTGCCGCACGCGGATGGGCGGATCGCGCTCCCACAATGCCGGCGGCGTGTCGATGCGCTCGGCCCGGGCGGGCAGGGTGGGGCCGTCGTTCAGCTGCACGCCGCGCCGCAGCGCCGCCAGTGCGTCGTCCCCGGGCTCGTCCTCCACCTGCACCCAATAGGTCTTCTCCATCTTGAAGCGCGGGTCGGCGATGCGCGCCTGCAGCCGCCCGTCGCTGGTCAGCAGCAGCAGGCCTTCGCTGTCGGCGTCCAGCCGGCCGGCCACGTACACGCCCGGCTGGTCGATGAAGTCCTTCAGGCCCCGCCAGCGGCCCTCGGGCGTGAACTGGCTGAGTACGCCGTAGGGCTTGTTGAAGCGGATCAGCCGGGGCGGGGCGGCGCAAGCGGGCGCTGGCCGGGCGAGGCGGGGCGTGGGCATGGTGCGGGAGCGCGGGCGCATCGGTCAGGCCGGCAGAAAGAGCGCGGGGTCGACCATCGCACGGTTCAGCATCACGCCCCAGTGCAGGTGCGGGCCGGTCACCCGGCCGGTGGCGCCCACGCGGCAGTAGGGCTGGCCGGTGGCCACCACGTCGCCCACCCGCACGTCGATGCCGCTCAGGTGGCAGGCCATGGTCAGCAGTCCGCCGCCGTGGTCCAGCCACACGGTGCCGCCGTTGAAGAAATAGTCGCCGGTGTCTATCACCCGCCCTGGCAGCGGCGCGACCACTGGCGTGCCGGTGGCGGCGGCGATGTCCATGCCGCTGTGCGGGCTGCGGGCCTGGCCGTTGAATACGCGGCGCAGCCCGAACGAGCTGGACCGGCGGCCCGGCACCGGCACCTGCATGCGCAGGTCGTCCGCGCGCGGCGGCGGGCTCGAAAAGGTGGCCATCACGCCCTGCTGGTGGTCGCGCTCGCGTTCGTAGCGGGCCTGGTCCTCGGGCGACAGGTCGACGGTGCGCGGAGCCACGTTGAGCCGCTGTTCGCGGTACTGGTGCGGCGCCACGTCGTAGAGCACCCGGCGTTCCGGCTCGCCCGCGGCGCGCACGGTGATGAAGGCCGGCCCGACCGGGGCCGAGAGCGCGATGCCGACGATGGCCGTCCACTCGATCATGTCGCCCAGCACCAACAGGGGCACGCCGTTGGCGAAGGCCAGGGGCCGCTCCGTGGCCGGCCCGAGCGACAGGCGCGCCACACCGCCCGGCACCGCCGAAGGGCGAGGCCAGACGGCCGGCTCGGCGGTGCGGGCGGGAGCGGCGGCCCAGGCCGGCAGCGCCAGGGCGCCGGTGCAGGCCAGGGCCTGCTGCAGCCAGCGTCGGCGGTGGGGATGGGCGGGTAGCGGCGTGCTGGCGAAAGTCATGGAGCGGTCGGTGCGTGGTGCGGAGCCTTCATGGCGAAGCGCCCATCTTCGCACCTGCAGCCCCGCCGCTCGGCGAACAATCGTTCAGCGCTCCGTCTTGCCCTCGTCCGGGCCGGAGGGCTGGTGCGGCTGGCGCTCGTTGTCCGGGTGCGGCTGGTAGGCCGGCCGGGCCGGCTGGGTGCTGCTGTCGGTTTCGACGAGCGCCGGGCTGGGCCGGTCGTCGTCTTTGCGGGGCTTGCCGTCGGGGGAATCGAGTTGCGTGACCATGGTGGACCTCCTGTGGAATCGGTCAAAGGGCGGGGAGCGTGGGGCGGGGGTGCCGGCGACGGCGTGCCGCGCTCAGGGCGTCAGCACGACCTTGCGGCAGTCGTCCTCGGCCTTGTCGAACATCTCGTAGGCCTGCTCGGCTTCGCCGAGCTTCATGCGGTGGGAGATGATGACGTCGGGCCGCATGCGGCCCTCGCCGATCAGCTCGAGCAGCTCCGGCATGAAGCGCTGCGCATGCGTCTGGCCCATCTTGAAGGTGAGGCCCTTGTCGAAGGCATCGCCGAACAGAAAGCCGTGGATGAAGCCTGCGTACACGCCCGGAACGCTGACCACGCCGCCGCGCCGCGTGGCGGCGATGCACTGGCGCAGCGCCTTGCCGCTGGAGCCCTCCAGCTTGATGGCGGTGAGCGCCGTCTCCAGCGCGCTGCCCTTGGCCTCGAAGCCCACGGCGTCGATGGTGGCGTCCACGCCGTGGCCGGCGGTGGCCTGTAGGATCACCTCGGCCGGGTCGTCCTCGGTGGCGAAGTTGATCGGCGTGACGCCGTAGTGCTCGACCGCGAACGCCAGCCGCGCCGGGTTGTCGTCCACCATGAAGATCTGCTCCGCGCCCACGTGCCGCGCGCACAGCGCCGACATCAATCCCACCGGCCCGGCGCCGAAGATGGCCACCGACGAGCCTCGTCCCAGTTCGGCATTCACCACGGCCTGGTAGCCGGTGGGCAGGATGTCCGAGAGGAACAGCACCTGCTCGTCGCTCAGCACGTCGGGCACCTTGAGCGGCCCCACGTTGGCCTGCGGCACGCGCACGAACTCCGACTGCCCGCCGGCGTAGCCGCCGTACAGGTGCGAATAGCCGAAGAGGCCCGCGCCGGGCGTGGCCGACTTCTTGTTCATGATCGCGCCCCGGCCGGGGTTGGTGGTCTCGCAGGCCGCGAACAGCGTCTTGTCGCAGTAAAAGCAGCTGCCGCAGGCGATGACGAAGGGGATCACCACGCGGTCGCCCGGGCGCAGGCCGGTCACGCCGGCGCCCACGTCCTCCACCACGCCCATGAACTCGTGGCCGAGGATGTCGCCGTCCTTCATCTCCGGGATCTTGCCCCGGTAGATGTGCAGGTCGGACCCACAGATGGCGGTGGCGGTGACCCGCAGGATGATGTCGTCGGGCGCGTAGAGCACGGGATCGGGGACCGTCTCCACGCGAACCTTCTTGGCGCCTTGGTAGGTGAGAGCCTTCATGGGTGCGAACTCCTGGTGGGGGGGAGCCGCCAGCCTACGGAGCGATCCAGGCGCGGTTTTGTCGGCCATCGCGCCGTATCCGCCACCGCGCAGGCAAAGAAAAAGGCCGCCTTGTTGAAGGGCGGCCTTTGATGTTGGCTCCTCGACCTGGGCTCGAACCAGGGACCTACGGATTAACAGTCCGGCGCTCTACCGACTGAGCTATCGAGGAATGTTCGGTATGAATACTGACTGACGCTGCCTGCACCCCATGCGATTGCAGGGTGCGCGGCTTGAGAATCTGGCTCCTCGACCTGGGCTCGAACCAGGGACCTACGGATTAACAGTCCGGCGCTCTACCGACTGAGCTATCGAGGAACAAGCCTGCGATTATATACACAAAAAAACGGGCTTTCGGCTTCGTTGGTGCGAAGCAGCGCACCAGCGCGCAACGGACCGCGCTGGCGCGCTGCCGGAGCCGCCTCAGCGCGGTTCCGGCCGGCGCCAGAGCCAGGCCAGCACGCAGGCCATGCACAGGCTGGCCGTGATGGCCGCCCAGCGCGGCGCGTTGCTCACCACCAGCACGACGGCGCACAGCGCCATCAGCGCGGTGGCGCTCCACTTGGCGCGGCGGCTGACGCAGCCGCCGTTGGCCCAGTTGCGCAGCATCGAGCCGAACAGCGGATGCCGCCACAGCCAGGCATGCAGGCGCGGCGAGCTGCGCGCGGCCGCCCAACCCGCCATGAGGATGAACACCGTGGTCGGCAGGCCCGGCACGAAGATGCCGACCACGCCCATCACCAGGCACAGGCCCGCGAAGGCCAGCAGCAGCCAGCGCACCACGAGCGGCAGCGGAGCATGCGGAGGGGGCGGCGGCAGCTGCTGCGGCGGCGGCTGGTGCGGGTCGGGCATGATGCGATTGTGCCTGCGGCGTTATGCTCGCCGCCCGCCTGAAGCAACGCGTTCCACATGACCATCCACACCATCCTGAAAATGGGCGACCCGCGCCTGCTGCGCGTGGCGCAGCCCGTCACCGCCTTCGACACCGACGCCCTGCACACGCTGGTACGCGACCTGCTCGAGACCATGGAGTCGGTGAACGGCGCGGGCCTGGCGGCGCCGCAGATCGGCGTCGGTCTGCAGGTGGTGATCTTCGGCTCGGACCAGCGCAACCCGCGCTACCCCGACCGCCCGCTGGTGCCGCGCACCACGCTGGTCAACCCGGTCATCACGCCACTGGGCGACGCGCAGGAGGAAGACTGGGAAGGCTGCCTCTCGGTGCCCGGGCTGCGCGGCGTGGTGCCGCGTTTCTCGCGCATCCGCTACACCGGCTTCGATCCGTTTGGCGACCCGATCGACCGGGTGGCCGAGGGCTTCCATGCGCGGGTGGTGCAGCACGAATGCGACCATCTGGTGGGCAAGCTCTATCCGATGCGCGTGCGGGACTTCAGCCGGTTCGGTTTCACCGAGGTGCTTTTCCCGGGCATCAGCGCGGCCGAGGACGACTGACGCCGTTTTCTTCGTCAAAAGACCCGGCAGCGCCGGTGGAACGGGCGCATGAAGCTATTAAATCAATAGCAATGCGCTGGCCCGGCGGTTGGCGCCTCGCCGGGCTCAGCCGTCGGCCAGCGCCTTCAGCAACTCCGTCTCGATGCGGATCTGCCGCGCGTTGTTCTGCATCTCGGCGCCCTGCACCAGGAAGGTGTCCTCCACCCGCTCGCCCAGCGTGCTGACCTTGGCGAGCTGCACGCTCAGCTGGTGCTGCGAGAGCACCCGCGCCACCAGGTAGAGCAGCCCGGCCCGGTCGGCGGCGGAAATGGAGATCAGCCAGCGCTGGGCCTTCTCGTCCGGCCGCAGGGTGACGCGGGGCGCCACCGGAAAGCTGCGCATCCGCCGCGAGGGGCGCTGGCGGGTGGGCTCGGGCAGCGCGCCGCCCTCCTCGATGGCGCGCACCAGGTCGCTCTCCACCATGTGGGTCAGTTCGCGGTAGTGGCCGGCCTGGGTGGAGGCGACGATCTGGAAGGTGTCGAGCGCATAGCCGTTGCGGGCCGTGTGCACCCGCGCATCGAGAATGCTGAAGCCGGCGCGGTCGAAGTAGCCGCAGATGCGGGCGAAGAGGTCGGGCTGGTCGGCCGCGTACACCATGACCTGCAGGCCTTCGCCCACCAGCGACTGGCGGGCGCGCACCACCGGCTTGTCGGCGCCCACCAGCCGCGCCAGGTGGCGCGTGTGCCAGGCGATGTCGGCCGCCTCGTGGCGCATGAAGTAGCTCACGTCCAGCGTGTCCCACAGCTTGAGATGGCCGTCTGCAGGCTGGGCGCTCAGGGCCAGCAGCACCAGCGCCTCGCGCTTGCGCGCCTCCACCTCGGCGGCGGCGTCGGGGGCGCGGCCGCCCAGGGTGCGCAGCGTGGCGCGGTAGAGGTCTTCCAGCAGCTTGCCCTTCCAGGCATTCCAGACCTTGGGGCTGGTGCCGCGGATGTCGGCCACCGTGAGCAGGTAGAGCGCCGTGAGGTTGCGCTCGTTGCCCACGCGCTGCGCGAAGGCGGCGATCACGTCGGGGTCCGAGAGGTCCTGCTTCTGGGCGACCTGGCTCATGGCCAGATGCTCGCGCACCAGGAATTCGATCAGCGCCCCGTCGGCCTTGTCCACGCCGTGCTGGCGGCAGAAGTGGCGCACCTCTTCCGCGCCGATCTGTGAATGGTCGCCGCCACGGCCCTTGCCGATGTCGTGAAAGAGCGCGGCCAGATACAGCAGCCAGGGCTTGTCCCAGCCGCCCGCCAGCTGGGAGCAAAACGGGTATTCGTGCACGTGCTCCGGCATGAAGAAGCGCCGCACGTTGCGCAGCACCATCAGGATGTGCTGGTCCACGGTGTAGACGTGGAAGAGGTCGTGCTGCATCTGCCCGACGATGCGGCGGAAGGGCCAGAGGTAGCGGCCCAGCACCGAGGTCTGGTTCATCAGCCGCATGGCGTGCGTGATGCCGGCCGGCTGCTTGACGATCTGCATGAAGGTGGCGCGGTTGACCGGGTCGCGGCGGAAGGCCGCGTTCATCACGCCGCGCGCGTTGTAGAGCGCCCGCAGCGTGCGCACCGAAAGATCCTTGAGGCCACCCGTGGTTTCGTAGAGCAGGAAGGTCTCCAGGATGGCATGCGGGTTCTTCTGGTAGAGGTCGTCGCTCGCCACCTCGATCAGGCCGGCCTTGTCGAAGAAGCGCTCGTTGATCGGGCGCAGCTCGTGGGTGGAGGGCGAGAGCCGCTCCTCGATGTTCAGCAGCAGGATCTGGCTGAGCTGCGACACCGCCTTGGCGGCCCAGTAGTAGCGGCGCATCAGCGTTTCGCTGGCGCGCATGGCCAACCGCTTGCCGTCGGGCGAAACGGAGCGGTAGCCGAACGATTCGGCCACGGCGGTCTGCAGGTCGAACACCAGGCGGTCCTCGTGCCGCCCGGCCACCAGGTGCAGCCGCGCGCGGATGAGAAAGAGCAGCGCCTCGTTGCGCTCGATCTGGCGCACCTCGAACGGCGTGGCCAGCCCGCTCGCGGCCAGGTTGCGCCAGGTGCTGCCCAGCCCGGCGGCGCGGGCCACCCAGGTGATGGTCTGCAGATCGCGCAGCCCGCCGGGCGATTCCTTGCAGTTGGGCTCCAGCGCGTAGGGCGTGTCTTCGTACTTGGTGTGGCGCTGGCGCATCTCGAGCGTCTTGGCCACGAGGAAGGCCGCCGCGTCCATCTGCTCCAGGTAGCGGCGGCGGAACTCGGTGAAGAGCGCCGCGTTTCCGCAGATGAGGCGCGACTCCAGCAGCGAGGTCTGCACGGTCACGTCGCCGGCCGACTCGCTCAGGCACTCGGCCACGGTGCGCACGCTGGAGCCGATCTCCAGGCCCGCGTCCCAGCAGCTGCCGATGAAGTTCTCCATCGCGCTGCGCAGCGGGTCCTGGTCCTCGCCGTCGGCCCTGGGCTCGGGCGCGTCGCCGCGGTCCGGGCACAGGGCGTCGGGCAGCAGCACCAGCACGTCCACGTCGGAATAGGGAAAGAGCTGCGCGCGGCCATAGCCGCCCACCGCCACCAGCGCCACGGTGGAGGGCAGGCCGGCCCGCTGCCAGAGCTGGCACAGCACGCCGTCGGCCAGGCTGGAGAGCTTGAGCAGCAGCGAGCGGATGCCGCGCGTGGAGACGCCGCCCGGCTGCAGCGTGGCCATCAGCGCCGCCTTGTCCGCCCGGTAGGCGTCCCGCAGGGCGGGCAGTTCGATCGGCTCGGACGGGCTGGTGGAAGGGGGCATGGCGGGCTCCTTCACGCCTTTTCAGGTCGCCGTCGCGGTGACGAAGGGCGGCAGCGGCGGGGAGCCGGCCGACAGCGTCATCACCTCGTAGCCGGTGTCGGTCACCAGCACGGTGTGTTCCCACTGGGCCGAGAGGCTGCGGTCCTTGGTGATGATGGTCCAGCCGTCGTTGCCCAGCTCCTTGATCTCGCGCCGGCCCAGGTTCAGCATGGGCTCGATGGTGAAGATCATGCCGGGCACCAGCTCCTCGAGCGTGCCAGGCCGGCCGTAGTGCAGCACCTGCGGTTCTTCATGGAACTTCTGGCCGATGCCGTGGCCGCAGAATTCGCGCACCACCGACAGGCCGTGCCCTTCGGCGAACTTCTGGATGGCATGGCCGACGTCGCCCAGCCGCGCGCCGGGCTTGACCTGCTGGATGCCCAGCCACATGGCCTCGAAGGTCAGCGCGCACAGGCGCTTGGCCGCGATGGAGCAGTCGCCGATCAGGAACATGCGGCTGTTGTCGCCGTACCAGCCGTCCTTGGTGATGACCGTCACGTCCACGTTGACGATGTCGCCTTTTTTCAGCGGCTTGTCGTTCGGAATGCCGTGGCACACCACGTGGTTGACCGAGGTGCAGAGGTGGCCGGGGTAGGGCGGGTAGCCGGGCGGTTGGTAGCCGATGGTGGCGGAGACGGTGCCTTGCTGCGCCATGCACTCCGCGCCCAGGCGGTCGATCTCGGCGGTGGTGATGCCGGGGCGGATGTGGGGCGTGATGTAGTCCAGCACTTCGGAGGCCAGCCGGCAGGCCTCGCGCATGCCGGCGATGCCGGCCGCGTCTTTGATGGTGATGCTCATGGGGTGCAATTATCCCACCCGGCCCCGGCCGATGCCGCCGCGGCGCCGCATGGCCGTGCGCCGCCGTTAAAATGCCGGGTTTTCCGTACGCCTCCGGCGCGCAGGCCCCATTCAGCGGCCTCCCGCCCACCTGCTTCGTCCCCGTTCTCCTCCCCCACCACACAGGCCGCCACCGTGACCTTGCACATGACCCAGCTGGAGGGCGGCAACGCTCTCAGCAGCTTCCGCGCCCAGCAACTGCAGCCCGCCCTCCAGGCCATCCACCCCAAGATCACCGGCATTGCAGCGCGCTTCGTGCACCTGGTGGCGACCGACGCCGCCCCCACGCCCGCCGAGCGCGAGCGCCTGGCGGCCCTGCTGACCTACGGCGACGCCTACGCCGGCCCGGCCGACGGCCCGGCCCTCATCGTCACGCCGCGCCTGGGCACCGTCTCGCCCTGGGCCTCCAAGGCCACCGACATCGCGCGCAACTGCGGCCTGGCGATCCGCCGCGTCGAGCGCGTGACCGAATACCGCCTGGCTCTGAAGACCGGCCTGCTGGGCGGCACGCCGGAGTTGTCGGCCGAGCAGCTGCAGCAGGTCGCCGCGCTCCTGCACGACCGCATGACCGAATCGGTGGTGCCCGACCTCGCCGGCGCCGCCGCGCTCTTCACCGAACTGCCCGCCGCGCCGATGGAATTCGTCGACGTGCTGGGCGGCGGCCGCGCAGCGCTGGAAGCCGCCAACACCCGCTGGGGCCTGGCGCTGGCGCAGGACGAGATCGACTATCTCGTCAACGCCTTCACGGCCTTGAAGCGCAACCCCACCGACGTGGAGCTGATGATGTTCGCGCAGGCCAACAGCGAGCACTGCCGCCACAAGATCTTCAACGCGCAGTTCACCATCGACGGCGAGAAGCAGGACAAGAGCCTCTTCGCCATGATCCGCAACACCCACCAGCTGGCGCCGCAGCACACGGTGGTGGCGTACTCGGACAACGCCTCGGTCATGGAAGGCTCGCACATCGAGCGTTTCATAGCCAAAGCAGCCTCCAGCGCAGGTGGAATGGTCGTGAGCAGCTATGAAAAGAGTAGCGCTCTCAACCACGTGCTGATGAAGGTGGAAACCCACAACCACCCCACGGCGATCTCGCCCTTCCCGGGCGCATCGACCGGCGCCGGCGGCGAGATCCGCGACGAGGGCGCCACGGGCCGCGGCTCCCGGCCCAAGGCCGGGCTGACCGGCTTCACCGTCTCCAAGCTCTGGGGCGGCGAATTCGGCAAGCCCGAGCACATCGCCAGCCCGCTGCAGATCATGGTCGAGGGCCCGCTGGGCGGCGCGGCCTTCAACAACGAATTCGGCCGGCCCAACCTGCTGGGCTACTTCCGCGAATACGAGCAGACCGTGGGCGGCGTCGACCGCGGCTACCACAAGCCCATCATGATCGCGGGGGGCCTGGGCACCATCGACGCGGGCCTGACCAAGAAGATCGAATTCCCCGCCGGCTCGCTGCTGATCCAGCTGGGAGGCCCCGGCATGCGCATCGGCATGGGCGGCAGCGCGGCCAGTTCCATGGCCACGGGCGCCAACGCGGCCGAGCTCGACTTCGACTCCGTGCAGCGCGGCAACCCCGAGATCGAGCGCCGCGCGCAGGAGGTCATCAACCATTGCTGGGCGCAAGGCGCGGCCAACCCCATCCTCGCGATCCACGACGTGGGCGCGGGCGGCCTCTCCAACGCCTTCCCTGAACTGACCAACGACGCGGGCCGCGGCGCGCGCTTCGACCTGCGCGCCGTGCAGCTCGAAGAGTCGGGCCTGGCGCCGAAGGAAATCTGGTCCAACGAAAGCCAGGAACGCTACGTGCTGGCGATCGCGCCGGAATCGCTGGAGCAGTTCCGCGCTTTCTGCGAACGCGAGCGCTGCCCCTTCGCCGTGATCGGCACCGCCACCGAAGAGCGCCAGCTGGTGCTGGACGACACCGCCATCGCGGAAGGCGCGCAGAAGCTGCCGGTGGACATGCCCATGGAAGTGCTGCTGGGCAAACCGCCCAAGATGCACCGCGACGTGACCACGGTGCGCCGCGAACTGAAACCCATCGACCTGACCGGCGTGGCGCTGCAGCAGGCCGTGATCGACGTGCTGGCCCACCCCACGGTGGCGTCCAAGCGCTTTCTCATCACCATCGGCGACCGCACGGTGGGCGGCCTCTCGCACCGCGACCAGATGGTCGGGCCCTGGCAGGTGCCGGTGGCCGATTGCGCCGTCACCCTGGCCGACTTCAAGGGCTTTGCCGGCGAGGCCATGAGCCTGGGCGAGCGCACGCCGCTCGCGGCCATCGACGCGCCCGCCTCGGGCCGCATGGCCGTGGCGGAGGCCATCACCAACCTGCTGGCCGCGCCCATCGAGCTGCCGCGCGTGAAGCTCAGCGCCAACTGGATGGCCGCCTGCGGCGAGGCGGGCGAAGACGCCGACCTGTACGCCACGGTCAAGGCCGTGGGGATGGAGCTGTGCCCGCAGCTGGGCATCAGCATTCCGGTGGGCAAGGATTCGCTGTCCATGCGCACCGTATGGACGAGCCCCTCCGGTAGCGGGAAGGATGGAACGGGCGCCGCCAAGAAGGTGACCTCGCCCGTCAGCCTGATCGTCACCGCCTTCGCCACGCTGGCCGACGTGCGCGGCACGCTCACGCCGCAGCTGGACGCCACCGAGGAAGACACGACGCTGGTGCTGATCGACCTGGGCAAAGGCCGGAACCGCATGGGCGGCTCCATCCTGGGCCAGGTGCTGAACCAGGCCGGCGACGTGGCTCCTGACCTGGACGACGCGAAGGACCTGGTGAACCTGGTCAACGCCGTGAACGCGCTGCGCGCCCAGGGCCGCATCCTCGCGTACCACGACCGCAGCGACGGCGGCCTGCTGGCCGCGGCGGCCGAGATGGCATTCGCCGGCCAGGTGGGCGTGGCGCTCAACGTCGATCTGCTCGTCACCGAGGGCGACGGCATCTCCGACAGCCGCATGGAAACCGGCGACGCCAAGAACTGGGCGCAGCAGGTGAGCGCGCGGCGCGAGGAAATGACGCTGAAGGCGCTGTTCAACGAAGAGTTGGGCGTGCTGCTGCAGGTACGCACCGCCGAGCGCAACGAGGTCATGCAGACCCTGCGCGAGCACGGCCTGTCGAAATTCAGCCACTTCGTCGGCAAGACCCGCCCGCAGTCGTCCACCATCGACGTGGGCAAGGGCGAGCTGCAGGTGTGGCGCGACGCCAAGAGCGTGTTCAGCGCCAGCCTGTCCGACCTGCACCAGGTGTGGGACGCGGTGAGCTGGAAGATCTGCCAGCAGCGCGACAACCCCGCCTGCGCCGACGCCGAGCACGCGGCCGCCGGCAACCCGGCCGACCCCGGCCTGCACGTCGCGCTCACGTTCGACCCGCTGGATAACGTCGCCGCGCCGTTCCTGAACCTGGCCCGCCCGAAGGTCGCCATCCTGCGGGAGCAGGGCGTCAACTCGCATGTCGAGATGGCCTATGCGTTCACCGAGGCCGGCTTCGAGGCCTTCGACGTCCACATGACCGACCTGCAGACCGGCCGGGCCGACCTGGCGGCGTTCCAGGGCGTGGTCGCCTGCGGCGGCTTCAGCTATGGCGACACGCTGGGCGCGGGCATCGGCTGGGCGCGCTCCATCACCTTCAACGAGCGCCTGTCGGCGCAGTTCCAGGGCTTCTTCGGCCGGGGCGATACGTTCGGGCTGGGCGTGTGCAACGGCTGCCAGATGTTCGCCGAGCTGGCCGACATCATTCCGGGGGCCGAGGCGTGGCCGCGCTTCACCACCAACCAGAGCGAGCGCTTCGAAGCGCGCCTCTCGCAGGTGGAAGTGCTGGAATCGCCCAGCCTGTTCTTCGCCGGCATGGCCGGCAGCCGCCTGCCCATCGCCGTGGCGCACGGCGAGGGCTACGCCAACTTCACCACCCGGGGCGACGCGGCCCGGGCGATCGCCGCGATGCGCTTCGTGGACCACCACGGCGTGCCGACCGAGCAGTACCCGCTGAACCCCAACGGCAGCGCCGGCGGGCTGACGGCCGTGACCACGGCCGACGGGCGCTTCACGGCCATGATGCCGCACCCCGAGCGCGTGTTCCGCAACGTGCAGATGAGCTGGACCAGCGGCGACGTGAGCGCGGCGAGCCCCTGGATGCGTATCTGGCGCAACGCCCGCAAGTGGGTCGGCTGATCTGATCGCGCCGGCCCGGGCGGTGCCGGTCAGCGCAGGCAGCGTGGCCAGCACCGGGGCGAGGGCCAGCGTGGAGAGCGTGAACGACGAACCCAGCGCCTGCACCAGCGCGTCGCCGCCCAGCTGCAGCGCCTGCGGATAGGGCGCGGCCGGCATCACGAACACCCCGGTCGCGCCGGTGCAAGCCCCGCGTGACGCGGCGCCGTCCTGCGCTGGCTTGCGCTTGCGGCGCAGCGCGGCCAGGTGGGTCTGCTCCCATAATCGGCCGCTTTCAACCCCCACGGAGTTTCCCATGGCCGGTGCCAGCCTTCTCACCCTGCTCGACGACATCGCCACGGTGCTGGACGATGTGGCCCTGATGACCAAGGTGGCCGCCCGCAAGGGCGTGGCGATGGCCGACGACGTCTCGGTGATGACCAAGGTGGCCGCGCAAAAGACGGCGGGCGTGCTGGGCGACGACCTGGCGCTCAATGCCCAGCAGGTCTCCGGGGTGCGGGCCGAGCGCGAGGTGCCGGTCGTCGGGGCGGTGGCCAAGGGCTCGCTGGTCAACAAGCTCATCCTGGTGCCGGCCGCGCTGCTCATCAGCGCCTTCCTGCCATGGGCCGTCACGCCGCTGCTGATGGTGGGCGGCGCTTTCCTCTGCTATGAGGGCTTCGAGAAGCTGGCGCACAAATTCCTGCACCGCAAGGCGCCGGCGCAGCCGCCCGTCGAGCCGCAGGCCGTGGTGCCCGTGGCCCCGACGGACGCAGCGCCTGCGCCGGTGGACCTGGCCGCGTTCGAGAAGGAGAAGATCAAGGGCGCGGTGCGCACCGACTTCATCCTCTCGGCCGAGATCATCGCCATCACGCTGGGCACCGTCAGCCAGGCGCCATTTGCCCAGCAGGTGGCCGTGCTCGCCGGCATCGCCGTGGTGATGACCGTGGGCGTCTATGGCCTGGTGGCGGGCATCGTGAAGCTCGACGATCTGGGCCTGTGGCTGAGCAGCAAGCGAAGCGGCGCCGTGCGCGCGGTGGGCCGCGGCATCGTGGCGGCGGCGCCGTGGCTGATGAAGGGCCTGTCGATCGCCGGCACCGCGGCCATGTTCCTGGTGGGCGGCGGCATCCTGGTGCACGGCGTGCCGGCCGTCGCGCACGGCGTGGAGGGGCTGGCCGAGCTGGCCGCCCAGTGGCCGGCGGGCGGGCTGTGGCGCTTTCTGGCCAACAACCTGCTGAATGCGCTGGTGGGTATCGTCGCCGGCGCGGTGGTGCTGGGCGCGGTGACGCTCATCCAGCGGCTGCGCGGCAAGCCGGCCGGCGAGGGCGCCGCGGCGCATTGACACCCGGTCCGCCGGCGTCCTTGCCTGCGCCGGGTCCGACGGCGTCCTTGCCTGATGCAGATCAGACAGCGGCGCGAGGCCCCTGCGAGGCCGGTCGGCGTTTGATCTGCGGCAAGGCCCGCCGGCGGCCCACGGCGCTCAATACGGCCACGGGGGTCGTCCCCGGTCAACCGCATCGAGTTCCGTATGAAAAAGCAATGGCTGGCTCTCGCCCTCCTGGGCGCCCTCACCTCGGGCGCCGCCTTCGCGCAGCAGGCCGCCGACGGCCCCTGGCTGGTCCGTGCCCGCGCCGTGCACCTGGACAGTGTGAACAAGGACTCCACCGGCCTGGGCCTGTCGATCAACGACAAGGTGCTGCCCGAAGTGGACATCACCTATTTCTTCAGCCCCAACCTGGCGGCGGAGCTGATCCTCACGGTGCCGCAGAAGCAGAAGATCCGCGCCGACGGACTGGGCCAGATCGGCACGCTCCGGCACCTGCCGCCCGCTCTGCTGGCGCAATACCACTTCACGCAGTGGAGCGGCTTCAAGCCCTACGTGGGCGCCGGCGTCAACTACACGCGCTTTTCGAGCGTGCGGTTCGACCCGGCGGTGCAGGCCGCGCTCAGCCCCTCCATCGACAAGAGCAGCTGGGGCGGTGCATTGCAGGTCGGCGTGGACATTCCCCTGTCGAAGAACCTGTACCTGAACTTCGACGTGAAGAAGGTGTTCATCAAGACCGACGTGTTCGCGGCCGGCAACCCGGTGGGCACGTTCAAGATCAACCCGGTGCTGGCCGGCGTGGGGCTGGGCTGGCGGTTCTGAGCCCGCGACCGGATTGCTATTGAAAGCATAGCATCAGGCGCTTGATGGACGAGCGCTCGGGCCCTGGAAGACCTGAAAGTCAGGGCGCCGCGTCCGCCGCGCCGAACAGGCCGCTGCCACCGCCGTGCCCGCGCATGCGCCGCCACAGCGCCGGCAGGGCGGCGGCGATGTCGGGGCGCTGCCACCGCTGCGTGACCGAGCCGCCCCCGGCCGCGACCGCCGAGGCCTCGCCCAGGTCGAAGTGGAAGGTATAGGCCGGCTCCTGGCCCATGCGCAAGTCGGTCACGAAGATGTGGCCGCGCTCGTCCTGCGTGAGCCGCCAGAAGCCCCGGCTGAAATCGGCGATGCGCCGCACCTGCGGGTGCTGGCCGTAGCGGGCGATCAGCTCGGCGCCGCGCGGGTGCGCGGTCCACTGCATGGGGCGGTCGCCATCGGCCAGGGCATGGAAGCCCTCCAGGTACTGTGTGGGCGTTACCGCCACCACCCGCCAGAGCACGGTGTTGAACGGCGTGGGCGTGACCAGCAGCCGCTCGGCCTGCACGCCGCGCTCGGCCAGCGCCGCGCGCGCCACCTGCGCCACGTGTTGCTGCGCGGCAAAGCTCCACGCGAGGTAGGCGGTGCTGACGGCCAGGCCGGCCGCATTCCAGCGCAGGCCGCGTCCGCCCCGCAGGCACAGGGCCAGCAGCACGCCGGCCGCCAGCGGCACCGTGTAGGCCGGGTCGATGATGAAAATGCTGCCCACCCCGAGCGGCGTGTCGTCGAAGGGCCGCAGCAGTTGCGTGCCGTAGACCGTCATCCAGTCCAGCAGCGGGTGGGTGACGAGCGCCAGCCACAGCGCCAGCCACCAGCGGCGCCAGAGCGCCCCCTGCCCATGCACCCGCGCCGCCAGCCAGCCGAGCGGCAGCGACACCAGGCTGAGGTAGAAGAGGGCGTGGCTCTCGGCCCGGTGCAGCACCATGTTGGCGATGGCATCGCCGTGGTCGATGAAGGTGTCCAGGTCGGGCAGGGTGCCGGCGGCGGCGCCCCAGAGCGCGGCCTTCCAGGGGGCGGTGCGCCGGCCCAGGGCGGCGACGGCGACGGCGGAGCCGAGGGCGATCTGCGTGAATGAATCCATGCGCCGAACGTAGCAGAGCCGGTGGGTGCCCCTGGCCGCGCCGGGTGAAATCCGCGCGGTAAGCGGGCGCGTCCTACAGCGCCGCCGGGTCGCTTCTGCAATCCTGTCATACCGGCATGACCGAATGATCCATTGCGGTGCCTCCCACGAGGCCCATCCGGCCGCCCCGCGGCGCCGCATGCCTTTCCTTCCATCTTTCCACAGCCCCTCCGACTGCCATGCTCTACCCATCGCACATCGACATCATTCAGGGGCTGTCGCGGCACCCCGCCAGCATTTCTCCCAAGTACTTCTACGACCAGCGCGGCTCCGAGCTGTTCGAGGAGATCACGCGGGTGCCCGAGTACTACCCCACCCGCACCGAATATGCACTGATGCGCGCCCACGGCGAGGACATCGCCCAGGCCGTCAGGCCCTGCGCCACCGTGGTCGAGCTGGGCGCCGGCAGTTGCGAGAAGGCCCGCACGCTCTGCCAGCTGCTGCAGCCCGAACGCTTCGTGGGCGTCGACATCTCGGCCGATTTCCTGCGCGAAGGCGTGGCGCGGCTCGCGTCGGCCGTGCCCGGGCTGGTCACCCACGCCGTGGCCGCCGACATCACCCAGTCCGTCATCCTGCCGGCGGACATTCCCCGCGCCGGGCGGCTGGTCTTCTATCCGGGGTCGTCCATCGGCAACTTCGATCCGCCGCAGGCGAAGGCGCTGCTGGGCCGCATGCGCTCGCTGGTGGACGGCGACGGCGCGCTTCTCATCGGGGTCGACCTGCGCAAGGACGTCAGCGTGCTGGAGGCCGCCTACGACGACGCGGCGGGCGTGACGGCGGCCTTCAACCTGAACGTGCTGGAGCATGTGAACCGCCTCATCGGCAGCGACTTCGCCGCCGAGGCCTGGGAGCACCGCGCCTTCTTCAACGATGCGCTGTCCCGCATCGAGATGCACCTGCAGGCCCGCGAGGACGCCTGCGTGCGCTGGCCCGGTGGCAAGCGCGACTTCGCGGCGGGCGAGCGCATCCACACCGAGAACAGCTACAAATACACGCTGCCCGGCTTTTCCGCGCTGCTGGCCAGCGCGGGCTTTTCGCGCGCCCAGGCATGGACGGACGACCGCGGCTGGTATGCCATGGTCCACGCCAGGCCTTGAGAAGCAAACGGCCTTTCGTTCGTCCCGCCCGCGCTCCAGATCCACCCACGCCATCGCCGCCATGACCCGATCTCTTCCATCGCATGGCGGCGCGCCATTGCGCCAAGTCCGCCCCACCGCCGTTCCCAGCGCCATCGCGCAGCGCTACGACGACGTGCGCCAGGCCACCACGGCCCTGGCCATGCCGCTGACCGACGAGGACTGCTGCGCGCAATCCATGCCCGACGCCAGCCCGGTGAAGTGGCACCTGGCGCACACCACCTGGTTCTTCGAGACCTTCGTGCTGGAGTCGTACGAGCGCGGCTTCCAGCCTTTCCACCCGGCGTTCCGGGTGCTGTTCAACTCTTACTACAACGGCCTGGGGGCGCAGCACCCCCGCGCGCAACGCGGCCTGCTCACCCGGCCGGCGCTGCCGCAGGTGCTGGCCTACCGCATGAACGTGGATGGCCGCATGTCCCAGCTGCTGCAGGAGCGCGCCGACGACGCCACCCTGCACGCCTTGGTCGAACTGGGGCTGCAGCACGAGCAGCAGCACCAGGAACTGATCCTGACCGACGTCAAGCACCTGCTGTCGTGCAACCCGCTCTGGCCGTCCTATGAACAGCAGCAGCGTCCCGCGCCGGCGGCGGGCGTCGGGCTGCATCCGGCGGCGATGCCCCTGGCCTGGCACCGGTTCGAGGGCGGTGTGGTCGAGATCGGCCATGCGGGCGAGGGTTTCGCGTTTGACAACGAGTCGCCGCGCCACCGGGTCTTCCTGGCGCCCTACCAGCTCGCTTCACGACTGGTCACCAATGGCGAATACCTCGCCTTCATCGAGGACGGCGGCTACCAGGAGCCGGCCCACTGGCTGGCCGAGGGCTGGGACTGGCGCAGGACGAACCAGCTGAACCACCCGCTCTACTGGCGGCGGGGGGCATCGACCGCCACGCCTCAGGCCCGCACCGACAGTGCGGCGGCGTGGGAGGAATTCACCCTGGCCGGCCCCTGCCCGCTGGCGCCGCACCGGCCGGCGGTGCACCTGTCCTACTACGAAGCCGATGCCTACGCCCGCTGGGCCGGGGCGCGCCTGCCCACCGAAGCCGAGTGGGAGGCCGCCGCGGCCGGGGCCGACAGCACGCTGGGCCACTTCGCCGACAGCGGCGAGTGGCACCCGCGCGCGGCGCAGGGCACGCCCGTTGCCGGCGAGGCGCCCCTCGCGCAGCTCTTCGGCGATGCCTGGCAGTGGACGCAGTCCAGCTACGCGGCGTATCCGGGATTTCGCATCGCCGAAGGCGCGGTGGGCGAGTACAACGGCAAGTTCATGGTCAACCAGTACGTGCTGCGGGGCGGCTCCTGCGTGACGCCGGCCGGCCACGTGCGCGCCAGCTACCGCAATTTCTTCCCGGCCACGGCGCGCTGGCAGGTCAGCGGCATCCGCCTGGCACGGGACGCCTGAGCCGCCGTGGGGCGCGGCCGAGCGCTGGACTCTGCGCGGGCGGTCAGGGCGCCATGCGAAAGGTCTGCTGCAGGCGCAGGCGCGCCGGCTTGCCGTCGCGCTTCGGGGGAGCGAACTTCCATCCGCGCAGCGCGTCGAGCACCGGCTTGTGCAGGCCCTCATCGCTGCCGGGCAGCACCTTCGCATCGCCCACGCGGCCGCTTGGCAGCACTTCGAACGACACCACCACGTCGCCCTTGGTGCCGAGGGTGATGAGGTAGGACGGATAGCGTGGCGCGGGCGACTCCAGCAGCTTGAGCGGCTCGTCCAGCGGCGGGCTGATCTGCTGCTGCAGCACGGCCAGGTCCTGGGCCTTGCGGTAGGCGATGAAATCCTCCTCGGTCTTGTCGGCGCCGGAGGGGCCGCTGCCGCAGGCGGCGAGCAGCAGCCCGAGGGACAGGCTGAGGGACACGGTGGCCGCGAGCGACGCGGCGCGGCGAGCGAGGAGAGGGCGTTGATGGGTCATGCCCCGAGTATCGCGCCACGCGCGCGGGCTGCCCGGACGCCGCAGGCCCGGGCCGCCGCGCATCCCCGGCTCCCCTGGTGCAGACATTCAAGGCCAGACAGGCCGCTGGCGCCAGCGGTGTCTGGGTTTTACGCTATCTTTATGATAGCGATGCAGGCGCCGGACGCGTGCGGTAGAACTGCATGGGCACGGCCTGCATGTCCTTGGCGTGCTGGTGCAGCACCGACTTCTTCATGCGGCCCACCACGTGCATCTCGCAGGGCTTGCAGTCGAAGCGCAGGGTGAGCTTTTCTTTCCCGTTGACCAGCTGCAGCGGCTCGGCCTTGATGGTGCCCTTGACGCCGATCACGCCCTTGGCCTGCTTGGGGCACAGGCTCATCGAGAAGCGCACGCAGTGCTTGGTGATCATCAGGCTCACCTCGCCTTCCTCTTCCTTCGATTCGTAGGCCGCGTCGATCACCTTCACGCCGTGGCGCACGTAGAAGTCGTGCGCCTTGTGGTTGAAGACGTTGGCCAGATAGCTCAGCGTGTCTTCGGGGAAGGGCGCGGGCGGCTCCACCGGCCGGGCACGCGGCAGGCGCACGAAGCCGGCCGCCCGTGCGGCCTCCAGCGCCTCCACCGCATCGCGGCGCAGCTGGTTGAGCGCCGAGGCCGGCACGAACCAGGGCTGCGACAGCGTGAGCGCGATGTCGTGCACCGCAAACACGGTGGCGCCGAAGCGGCCCAGCTGCTCGCGCAGCGTGGCCTCGGCCTTCGCCGCGTCGGTGGCGGGCTGGTGGGCCTGGGCGATGGCGGCGCGGCCGGTGAAGCCGTCCTCGTCGGTCAGCGTCAACTCAAAACCGTCCGCCGTTTCCGCGAGCTGCGCCCAGAGGCCGATGCGGCGGTCGCTGGACTTCTTGTCCAGCGTGCGCACCCATTCCATGTCGCGGTTGCGGTTGACCTCCAGGCCCCGGCGCAGATCCTTGAAGCCGGCGATCGGGTCCTTGGGGAACACGCGCCACAGCCCCTTCTTGGCGTTGATGGCCTCGGCCCGGTTGATCTGCAGGCCCACCAGGTCCTTTTGCAGGTCGTAGTAGCAGAGGCCGTCGCCGTTGTGCAGCACGGTCTGCGCGCTGGAGAGTTCCAGCTCCACGAAGTTCTCGCCCACCTTCGTGACCCAGCCGATCGCACGGCCCGGGGTCTTGGGCGTGTCGAAGGCGCCGATGTCCTCCTTGCGGCCATTGACGAAATAGTCGGTGAACTCGCGGTTAAAGTTCTGGTCGGGGTCGGGCGTGAAGCTGAACGTGGTGCGGCCCGAGGAGGAGCGCGCCAACGGCTGGGCGGTGAATTCACGCTCCTCGATGATCTCGTCGAGCAGCTTGCGGTAGTGGGCGGTGATGTTCTTCACGTAGCCCATGTCTTTGTAGCGGCCTTCGATCTTGAAGCTGCGCACGCCCGCATCGATCAGCGCGCGCAGGTTGTCCGACTGGTTGTTGTCCTTCATCGACAGCACGTGCTTTTCGTGCGCGATGATGCGGCCGCCCGCGTCCAGCACCTCGTAGGGCAGGCGGCAGGCTTGGTTGCAGTCGCCCCGGTTGGCGCTGCGGCCGGTGTGGGCATGGGTGATGTAGCACTGGCCCGAATAGGCCACGCAGAGCGCGCCGTGCACGAAGAATTCGATGGTGGTGCGTGCCGGGTCAGTGGCGGCGCGCACGGCGGCGATCTGGCCCAGGTCCAGCTCGCGGGCGACCACGATCTGCGAGAGCCCCGCATCCTGCAGGAAGCGTGCTTTCTCGGGTGTGCGGATGTCGGTCTGCGTGCTGGCGTGCAGCTGGATGGGCGGCAGATCCAGCTCCAGCAGGCCCATGTCCTGGATGATGAGCGCGTCGGCACCCGCGTTGTACACCTGCCAGGCCATCTGGCGCGCGCCTTCCAGTTCGTCGTCGCGCAGGATGGTGTTGAGCGTGATGAAGATGCGGCTGCCGAAGCGGTGCGCGTGCCGGATGAGCCGCTCCAGGTCGCCCATCTCGTTGCCGGCGCCGGCACGCGCCCCGAAGGCGGGGCCGCCGATGTAGACGGCATCGGCGCCGTGGTTGACGGCCTCGATGCCGATGTCGGCGTCACGCGCGGGGGAGAGCAGTTCGATCTGGTGGGGCAGCAAAGACATGGGGCGGGATTATCCCAGCGCGGGGCCATCGGCGTGCCACGCCCTGTCCACGAAGGACGGCGAGAGTCGTTCCGGTGCACCGTCGACACCCCGCATGCGCACCTGTTTGGGGCTGTTCGGCCGGGTCTTGCATGGTTTTGGTGCGACGAGGGCGGGCTCATGGTTAGCATACGCAGGTGGCGGCGCCCGCTGCCACGCTCGCTTGTGTTTCGCTTCTTTTCGTCCAGCCTGCCACGGAGACCGAATGTTCGCCCAGTCCACTGCTTCCCGCCTGCGCTTTCCCCTGCAACTGACCGCGCTGGCCTGTGCCCTGACCGCCGCCGCCGCGGTGCACGCCCAGGACGTGCAGGTCGTTAGGATCGGCCATGCCGGCCCCGTCTCGGGCGGCATCGCCCACATCGGCAAGGACACGGAAAACGGTGTGCGCCTGGCGGTGGACGACCTGAACGCGCAAAACCTGGTGATCGGCGGCAAGAAGATCAAGTTCGAGCTGGCTGCCGAAGACGACGCGGGCGACCCGCGCCAGGCCACCGCCGTGGCGCAGAAGCTCTGCGACCAGAAAGTGGCCGGCGTGGTGGGCCACCTGCAGTCGGGCACCTCGATCCCCGCCTCGTCCATCTACGACAAGTGCGACCTGCCGCACATCACTGCCTCCGCCACCAACCCCGACTTCACCAAGCCCGGCTACAAGACCGCCTTCCGCCTGATCGCCAACGACAACGCGCTGGGCGCGGCGCTGGCGCTCTACGCGGCCGACCACTTGAAGCTCAAGACGGTGGCCATCATCGACGACCGCACGGCCTACGGCCAGGGCGTGGCGCAGGTCTTCAAGGCCACGGCGCAGCAAAAGGGCCTGCAGGTGGTGGGCGAGGAATTCACCAACGACAAGGCCACCGACTTCATGGCCATCCTGACCTCGCTCAAGAGCAAGAAGCCCGACGGCATCTTCTACGGCGGCCTCGACGCGCAGGCCGGCCCCATGCTGCGCCAGATGGAGCAGCTGGGCATGGGCCAGGTGAAGTATTTCGGCGGTGACGCGCTCTGCACCGAAAAGCTGCCTGAGCTGGCCAGCAAGGTCGCCGCGCTGAAGAACGTGACCTGCGCCACCGGCGGCGCCTCCGTCGCCAAGATGCAGGGCGGCCCCGAGTGGAAGAAGCGCTACGACGCCAAGTTCCCGGGCCAGTTCCAGATCTACAGCCCCTACGCGTACGACGCCGCCATGGTGCTGGCCGACGCGATGAAGCGCGCCGACTCGGTCGATCCGCGCAAGTACACGCCCTTCATCGGCAAGGCGAACTACAAGGGCGTCACGGCCAACGTGTCGTTCACGCCCAAGGGCGAGCTGACGCACCCGGCCGTCACGCTCTACCACTACCCGGACAACGCCCGCGTCGGCCTGAACTGACCCGCCCGGGGTGCCACTGGTACCCGCCCATCCCGGCCGGCCGCTTTTCGCGGCCGTTTTTGCTGGAGGCCGGTGCGGAACTGCCGCTACAGTGGCGGCCACGGGCCCATCCCGGGCTGCGGTAACGACGAAGGCGGTGCGCGGTGTTCAGGACTTTCGGACTCATCGGTCTGGTGGTGGCATTGGCCATCGTGGCGGTGCTGGCCAAGCGCCAGGCCCAGGCGCCGCAGGCGGCGGCGCTAACCGCCGTGCCCGGGGCGCCCGCCAGCGCACCCGCCGGCTCGGTGCGCGACCAGAGCCAGCAGGTCCAGCAGCAGGTGCGCCAGCAGATGGATGCGCTGATGCACCAGCCCCGCCCCATGCCGGACGATGAATCCAAGTAAAAACCGGATCTGCGCCGATGAATGCTGGGCTTGATGCTATCAAAAGATGAGTGAAAGCACCGATCGCGCCGAGGCGCCCGACGACGCTCGCTGGATGCGCCTGGCGCTGGAGCAGGCCCGCGCCGCCGCCGGGGCGGGGGAGGTGCCGGTGGGCGCCGTCGTCGTGCGGCAGGGCGAGGTGATCGCCACCGGCCGCAATGCGCCCATCGCCCGCCGCGACCCGACGGCCCATGCCGAGATCGCCGCGCTGCGGGCGGCGGCCGAGCGGCTCGGCAACTACCGGCTGGACGGCTGCACGCTCTACGTGACGCTCGAGCCCTGCGCCATGTGCAGCGGCGCCATGCTGCATGCGCGTCTGGCGCGCGTCGTGTTCGGCGCGGCCGAGGCGAAGACGGGCGCGGCCGGCTCGGTGGTCAACCTCTTCGCCGAGTCCCGGCTCAACCACCAGACCGCGCTGCAAGGCGGGGTGCTGGCGGACGAATGCGGTGCGCTGCTGAGCGACTTCTTCCAGCAGCGCCGCCAGCAGCAGCGGGCCCGGGCGCTGGCCGCGCACCCGCTGCGCGACGACGCACTGCGCACGCCCGAAGCGCGTTTTGCGGCACTGCCCGGCGGCCCCTGGCTGCCGCGCTATGTGAGCGACCTGCCTGCGCTCGACGGGTTGCGGCTGCACTATCTGGACGAAGGCCCCCCGGACGCCGCCCGCACCTGGCTCTGCCTGCACGGCCCAACGGCCTGGAGCCATGCGTGGCGCCGCATGCTGCCGGTTTTCATCGCGTCGGGCGACCGCGTGGTGGCGCCCGACCTGATCGGCTTCGGCAAGAGCGACAAGCCCAAGAAGGCGGCTGTGCACACGCTGGCCTGGCATGCGCGGGTGCTGGCCGAATGGGCTGCGCGGCTGGAGCTGGGCCGCACCGTGCTGGTGGCGCCGCCGGCCATGGGCGCGCTGGCCGCCGCGCTGCATGCGGCCTTGCCCGGCTGCCTTGCCGGCTGGCTGGTCTGCGGCGAGCCGCCGGCGGACGATGGCGACCCGGCCTGGGCCGCGCCGTTCCCCGACGCCGGCCACCGCGCCGGGCCCTGGGCCGCCGCGCACTGGCCAGCGGCGGTGCCGGCCGGCGCAGCGGTGCCGGACCGGCTGGCCGACCCGTCGCTGGACGACCCGGCGCTGGGAGGCCCGGCGCTGGCAGAGCGCGCTGTGGAATACTTCCGCCCTTGACGCCACGCCCGGGCCCGCCCCGGCCGTGCGCCCACCTTGCCCCCTTTCGGAGCGGGCCGTGCGCGGCCTGAATGCCTTGTCCCTCGATCACCACTCCTCGGCCTGCGGCCACCACCACGGCCCGCAGCACATCTACATCTATTCCCCTTCCGGCGCGGTGCGCGACAAGGCCGCCTTCAAGCGCGGCGTGGCGCGCCTGCAGGCGATGGGGCACGAGGTCGAGATCGATGCCGACGCGCTGGCCAGCCACACCCGCTTCGCGGGCGACGATGCCACGCGCTTGGCCGCCATCCACCGCGCCGCCGCGAGCGGGGCCGACGTGGCGCTGATCTCGCGCGGCGGCTACGGCCTCTCGCGCATCCTGCCCGCCATTCGCTACAAGGCGGTCGCCAAGGCCGTGGCCGGCGGCACCCGCTTCGTCGGCCTGAGCGACTTCACCGCTTTCCAGACGGCCCTGCTGGCGCAGACCGGCGCCACCACCTGGGCCGGCCCGGCGCTGGTGGGCGACTTAGGCGTCGAGCACGAGCCCGACGACATCATGCTGGCCTGCCTGGACGACCTCTTCACCGGCCATGGCGAAGGCGCCGGCTGGCGCATGAACGCCGAAAAGCCCGGCGCCGACGGCCAGCCCGCCGTGCGCGACATCTACGTGAAGAACGCCACGCTCTGGGGCGGCAACCTGGCCGTGCTGGCCTCGCTGGTCGGCACGCCGTATCTGCCGGACGTGCGCGGCGGCGTCCTGTTCCTGGAAGACGTGAACGAGCACCCCTACCGGGTCGAACGCATGCTGACGCAGCTGCTGCACGCCGGCGTGCTGGCCCGCCAGAAGGCCGTGGTGCTGGGCCAGTTCAGCGACTACACGCTGACGCCGCACGACAAGGGCTTCAAGCTGCAAAGCGTGGTCGCCTGGCTGCGCACCCAGATCAAGGCGCCCGTGCTCACCAACCTGCCATTCGGCCATGTGGCCACCAAGGTGCTGCTGCCGGTGGGCGCGCCGGTGTCGCTGTCGGTGGAAGGGCGCGATGCGCTGATTTACTGGGGTCACACCCACTGAGCGCTGCCTGAATCCAGCGCGCGGAAGAATCAGCGCTTCTTGCCGCCGAAGATGCTGCCCAGCACCCCGCGCAGGATCTCCTTGCCCAGCGACGTGCCCATGGTGCGTACGGCCGACCTGGCCATGGTCTGTACCAGGCCGTCGCGCTTGCCGCCGCGCGGGCCGGTGGAGCCGAACAGCACGTCGTTGAGCCCGCCCATCATGCCGCTGCCGTCCTGCGCCGCATCGGCCTTCGCCTTGGCGGGGGCGTTGTCCGCCGCCACGTCGGCGCGGCCGCGCAGCTTTTCGTAGGCCGATTCGCGGTCCACGGCTTTTTCGTACACGCCGGCCACCAGCGACTGCGCCAGCAGCGCCTGCCGCTGCTGCGCGGTAATCGGCCCGATCTGGCTGCCCGGGGGCAGCACGAAGACACGCTCGGTGACGCTGGGCCGGCCCTTGGCATCGAGGAAGCTCACCAGCGCCTCGCCCACGGCCAGCTCGGTGATGGCGGCCTCGATGTCCAGCCCCGGCTTGGGCCGCATGGTGGTGGCGGTGGCCTTCACCGCCTTCTGGTCGCGCGGCGTGAAGGCGCGCAGCGCATGCTGCACGCGGTTGCCCAGCTGCGCCAGCACGCTGTCGGGAATGTCCAGCGGGTTCTGGGTGACGAAATAGACGCCCACGCCCTTGGATCGCACCAGCCGCACCACGAGCTCGATCCGCTCGACGAGCACCTTGGGCGCTTCGTTGAACAGCAGGTGGGCCTCGTCGAAGAAGAAGACGAGCTTGGGCTTTTCCGGATCGCCGATCTCGGGCAGCGTCTCGAACAGCTCGGACAGCATCCAGAGCAGGAAGGTGGCGTAGAGGCGCGGCGAATTCATCAGCTTGTCGGCCGCGAGGATGTTGACCACGCCCTGGCCGTTCACCGTCTGCATCAGGTCGTTGATGTCGAGCATGGGCTCGCCGAAGAAACGGTCGCCGCCCTGGGTCTCGATCTGCAGCAGCCCGCGCTGGATGGCGCCCACGCTGGCGGCGCTGATGTTGCCGTACTCGGTGGTGAATTGCTTGGCGTTGTCGCCCACGTGCGTGAGCATGGCGCGCAGGTCTTTCAGGTCGAGCAGCAGGAGGCCGCTGTCGTCGGCGATCTTGAAGACCAGGTTCAGCACGCCCAGCTGCGTTTCGTTCAGGTTCAGCATGCGGCCCAGCAGCAGCGGCCCCATGTCGGAAATGGTGGCGCGCACCGGGTGGCCCTGTTCGCCGAATACGTCCCACACCGTGGTGGGGCAGGAGACGGGCTCGGGCACCTGCAGGCCGCGCTCGGCCAGCGTGGCCGCCAGCTTGTCGCCGATGCGGCCGGGCTGGCTGATGCCGGTGAGGTCGCCCTTCACGTCGGCCATGAAGACCGGCACGCCGATGCGCGAGAACCCTTCGGCCAGTGCCTGCAGCGTGACCGTCTTGCCCGTGCCGGTGGCGCCGGTGATGAGCCCGTGCCGGTTGGCGAGGCCGGGCAGAAGGTGGCATTCGGCAGTGCCCGAGCGGGCGATCAGAAGAGGTTCGACCATGATGGGGGGGGCAGTCAAAAGTAAAATCGCGGCCAGTAGATTAAATCAATACCAGCACCCTGAAGGACACCCGTGGCAGGACACAGTAAATGGGCGAACATCCAGCACCGCAAAGGGCGGCAGGATGAGAAGCGCGGCAAGATCTGGACGCGGATCATCCGCGAAATCACGGTGGCGGCACGCGCCGGTGGCGGCGACGTGTCGGCCAACCCGCGTCTGCGCCTGGCGATCGACAAGGCCAAGGCCGCCAACATGCCGGCCGACCGCATCAAGTACAACATCGACAAGGCCACCGGCAATGCCGAGGGCGTGAACTACGAAGAGATCCGTTACGAGGGCTACGGCATCGGCGGCGCGGCCATCATTGTTGACACCATGACCGACAACCGCGTGCGGACCGTGGCGGACGTGCGACACGCCTTCAGCAAGTACGGCGGCAACATGGGCACCGAGGGTTCGGTGGCGTTCCAGTTCAAGCATTGCGGCCAGCTCATCTTCGCGCCCGGCACCGACGAGGACCGGGTGATGGAACTGGCCCTGGAAGCCGGCGCCGAGGACGTGGTCACCGGCGAGGACGGTGCCATCGAGGTGCTGACGGCCTATGGTGATTTCGAGGCGGTGAAGAACGCCCTGCAGGCCGCCGGCCTGGTGCCCGAGGTGGCCGAGGTCACCATGCGCGCCGACAACACCATCGAGCTGGAAGGCGACGATGCTGCACGCATGCAGAAACTGCTCGACGTCCTGGAAGACCTGGACGACGTGCAAGAGGTCTATCACAACGCAGCATTATGAAAATTCTCGTGATTGGTGGCGGCGGCCGGGAACACGCAATGGCCTGGAAGATCAGCCGGTCGCCCAAGGTGACGAAGGTGTTCGTCGCGCCCGGCAACGGCGGCACGGCGCTCGATTCCAAGCTGGAAAACGTGGGCATCACCGATGTGCGTGCGCTGCGCGAATGGGCGCAGGCGCAGAAGATCACGCTCGCCGTGGTCGGCCCCGAGGCGCCGCTCGCTGCCGGCGTGGTGGACGAGTTCCGCGCGCACGGCCTGCGCATCTTCGGCCCGACCAAGGCCGCCGCGCAGCTGGAAAGCTCCAAGGCGTTCTCCAAGGCGTTCATGAAGCGCCACGGCATACCGACGGCCGAGTACGAAGCCTTCACCGACCCGGTGGCCGCGCATGCCTATGTCGACCGGCTGGGCGCGCCCATCGTGGTCAAGGCCGACGGCCTGGCCGCCGGCAAGGGCGTGGTGGTCGCGATGACGCTGCAGGAAGCGCACGACGCGGTCGACTTCATGCTGGTGGACAACAAGTACGGCGTGAGCCACAACGAGGGCGGCGCGCGCGTGGTGATCGAGGAGTTCCTCACGGGCGAGGAGGCCTCGTTCATCGTGCTGTGCGACGGCAAGAACGTGGCGGCCCTCGCCACCAGCCAGGACCACAAGCGGCTCAAGGACGGCGACGAAGGCCCCAACACCGGCGGCATGGGCGCGTATTCGCCTGCGCCCGTGGTCACGGCCGACGTGCACGCCCGCGCCATGCGCGAGATCATCCTGCCCACCATCCGGGGCATGGAAAAGGACGGCATTCCCTACACCGGCTTCCTCTACGCCGGCCTGATGATCGACGCCACCGGCCACCCGAAGACGCTGGAATTCAACTGCCGCATGGGCGACCCGGAAACCCAGCCCATCCTGATGCGCCTGAAGAGCGACCTGGTCGACGTGCTGGCCGCCGCCGTGGACGGCAAGCTCGACCAGCTCGAGATGCAATGGGACCGCCGTCCCGCTCTGGGCGTGGTGATGGCCGCGCACGGCTACCCCGAAAGCCCGCGCAAGGGCGACGCCATCACCGGCCTGCCCGCCGATGCCGACGACGCCGTGGTGTTCCATGCCGGCACCGCGCTCGACGAGGCGGGCGTGCCGCGCACCACCGGCGGCCGCGTGCTGTGCGTCACCGCGCTGGCCGACAGCGTCAAGCTGGCGCAGCAGCGCGTCTACGACGTGGCGCGCGGCATCCACTTCGACGGCGCGCAGTACCGCCGCGACATCGGCCACCGCGCCATCAAGAGCTGATGCAGCCCACCGACGCGGGCTCGGCCGCGCTGCCCTTGCATTCCGGCGGCGTGGCCGCCCGGGTGCGCGGCTATCTGGTCGGCCTGCAGGCACGCATCACCGACGCCGTCGAGGGCGTCGAGGGGACGGTGGAAGAGGGCGGTGCGCGCTTTCGCTCCGACGCCTGGGCCAAGGAGGCGGGCGAGCCGCTGCAGGGCGACGGCATCACCCGCATCCTGGAGGGCGGGCGCGTGTTCGAGCGGGCCGGCTGCGGCTTCTCGCACGTGCGCGGCCCGCGCCTGCCGCCCTCGGCCACGGCGCACCGGCCCGAGCTGGCCGGCGCGCCGTTCGAGGCCATGGGCGTGTCGCTGGTGTTCCACCCGCGCAACCCCTACGTGCCGACCGTGCACATGAATGTGCGCATGATCGCCGCCGGCCACCCGGGCGCGGCGCCGGTCTGCTGGTTCGGCGGCGGTATGGATCTGACGCCCATCTACGGCTTCGAGGAAGACGCGGTGCATTTCCACCGCAGCTGCCAGGCGGCGCTGGCCGCGTTCGGGAACGACAAGTACCCGCGCTTCAAGGCATGGTGCGACGACTACTTCTTCCTGAAGCACCGGGGCGAGCAGCGGGGCGTGGGCGGCATCTTCTTCGACGATTTCTCGGAGCCGGGCTTCGACGCCAGCCTGGCGATGATGCAGTCGGTGGGCGACGCCTTCCTGGGGGCCTACCTGCCCATCGTGCAGCGCCGCCAGGGGCTGCCTCATGGCGAGCGCGAACGCGAGTTCCAGCTCTACCGCCGGGGCCGCTACGTCGAATTCAACCTGGTCTGGGACCGGGGCACGCACTTCGGCCTGCAGTCGGGCGGGCGCACCGAATCCATCCTGCTGTCGATGCCGCCGCTCGCCGCCTGGGCCTACCGGCGCGAAGACCCGGCCGGCTCGCCCGAGGCCGAACTGACTGCCCGGTTCCTGCAGCGGCGCGACTGGTTGGGAACGTGTGAATGACCCCCGGAGAGACCGTCCCCACGTTCCAAGGCCCCGCCGAGGGCCATCAACTATAATTTTGATAGCTGCAAGCGCTTGAACCCATTGCGCTAGGCGCACAAAACACCCCTGGCGGGGCACGGGGGCGCCGGCAGGCGCAGGGAGCGGTCCACTGGCCGGCGGCCCGCCAGCCCGCTATAAATACATTTCCTTCTTCACCGAACACAGCCTGATGACCACCTCCACCACCTCGGAAACCGCCGCCAAGAAAGACGTCACCAAGCTCCAGCGCGCCATCGTCGATGGCCTGGAGGACGTGAAGGCGCAAGACGTGCAGGTGTTCAACACCGAGCACCTGTCGCCGCTGTTCGAGCGCGTGATCGTGGCGTCGGGCACCTCCAACCGGCAGACCAAGGCGCTGGCTTCCAGCGTGCGCGACGCCGTGCGCGAGGCCGGCTTTCCGAAGCCGCGCATCGAGGGTGAAGACAACGGCGAGTGGATCATCGTGGACTGCGGCGCTGCCGTGGCGCACATCATGCAGCCCGCCATCCGCCAGTACTACCGGCTGGAAGAAATCTGGGGCGACAAGCCCGTACGCCTGAAGCTGGGCGCACCCAAGCCCGCCGTCGCCGAAGCCGGCGACAAGCCCAAGCGCAAGAAAGCCGCTGCGGCCGCCAAGCCGGAGCAGCCCGCCCGCAAGCCCGGCGTGTCCAAGGCCAAGGCGGCAACGGCGGAAGCCGGGCCCGCCGCCGGCCGCAAGACCGCTGCCGCCAAGACGACGGCCAAGGCCCCTGCGAAGAAGGCCGCTGCCTCGAGCCGCGCTCCGGTCAAGACCGCCGCGAAGACCGCAGCCAAGACGGCAGCGAAGGCACCCGCCAAGACCGCAGCCAAGCCCATCAAGACCCTGGTCGTGAAGCCAGCCGCCAAGAAGGCGGCCCCCGCCAAGACGGGCGCACGCTCGGCGCCCCGCGCCGCAGCCAAGGCACCCGCCAAGAAGGCCCCAGCCCGCAAGTCCTGACTGACGAGCAGGCACGGGCAGGGCACCGATGAAGCTGCTGATCGTGGCCGTGGGCCAGCGCGTGCCCGACTGGGCGCAGACGGCCTATGACGACTACGCCAAGCGGTTCCCGCCCGAGCTGAAGGTCGAACTCAAGGCCGTGAAGACGGAGCCGCGCGGCTCCAAGACGCTCGAAACCCTCTACGCCGCCGAGCGCGAGCGCATCGAGGCGGCGATCCCCCGCGGCATGCGTGTCGTGGTGCTCGATGAGCGCGGCACGAACCTGACCACCAAGGCACTGGCCCAACGCCTGAAGGACTGGCAGTTGAGCGGCGACGACGTGGCGCTGGTCATCGGTGGCCCGGACGGCCTGGAGCCGGCCTTCCGGCAGGCGGCGCACGAGCGCATTCGCCTGTCGGACCTGACGCTGCCGCACGCCATGGTCCGCGTGCTGCTGATCGAGCAGCTCTACCGCGCGTGGTCCGTCAACGCAGGGCACCCGTATCACCGGGAGTGAGCGGCCCGCGGGTGGTACATCGACCCGCCGGCATTCTTTTGTTTGCTATGGAGTTTATAGCTGAATGCGCTTGATGCATGGGCGCGAGAGGCTGTTTTGACCCCGAATTCGAAAGCCATGGCCGACTTCCTCTATCTCGCATCCCAGAGCCCGCGCCGCCGGCAGTTGCTCGAGCAGATTGGCGTGCGCACCGAACTGCTGCTGCCCAACGCCGATGGCGACGTGGCGGAAGACGCGGAAGCCATTGAAGCCGTGCTGCCCGGCGAGGCGCCCCAAGCCTACGTGCAGCGGGTAACCGGCCTGAAGCTGGATGCCGCCGTGGCGCGGCATGCCCGGCGCGCCCTGGCGGCCGCGCCCATCTTGTGTTCCGACACCACCGTGGCGCTGGACGGCCGCATCTTCGGCAAGCCCGAGGATGCCGCCGATGCCGCGCGCATGCTGGCCCTGCTGGCCGGGCGCGAGCACCAGGTGCTGACCGCCGTGGCGGTGCAAGCGGCCGGACGGCAGTGGGCGGCGCTGTCCGTCTCCACCGTGCGTTTCGCTGCCATGACCCCGGCGCAGATCGACGCCTACGTCGCCAGCGGCGAGCCGCTCGGCAAGGCCGGCGCGTACGGCATCCAGGGCCGCGTGGCGGCGCACGTGGAACACCTGGCGGGCAGCTATTCGGGCATCATGGGCCTGCCTCTGTACGAGACGGCGCAACTGCTGCGCGCAGCCGGCTTCATCGTCTAACTCCTCTCCCGGCGGCTGCCGGCGTCTTCCCTTCCGACCATGCAACAAGACATCCTCATCAACTGGTCGCCCCAGGAAACCCGCGTGGCCGTTGTCGAACACGGCGCCGTGCAGGAACTGCACGTGGAGCGCACGCTGGAGCGCGGGCTGGTCGGCAACGTGTACCTGGGCAAGGTCTCGCGCGTGCTGCCGGGCATGCAGTCCGCCTTCATCGACATCGGCCTGGAGCGCGCAGCCTTCTTGCACGTGGCCGACGTGTGGCAGCGGCAGGAGGGCGGCGAGGCGCCCATGTTCGCCCGCAAGGGCGAGCCGCCGGTGCCCATCGAAAAGCAGGTGTTCGAGGGCCAGTCCATCATGGTCCAGGTCATCAAGGACCCGATCGGCACCAAGGGGGCACGGCTGTCCACGCAGATCAGCGTGGCCGGGCGGCTGCTGGTGTTCTTGCCGCAGGACGATCACATCGGCATATCGCAGAAGATCCCGGCCGCCGAGCGCGACGCGCTGCGCGCGCGACTGCAGGCCCTGGTGGCCGACAAGACGCATGGCGGCGCCTCGGGCGGCGGCTTCATCCTGCGTACCAATGGCGAAGATTCGACCGACGCCGAACTGGCCGAGGACATCACCTACCTGCGCAAGACCTGGGCGCGCATCAAGCAGGCCGCGCTGCGGCTGCCCCCCACCTCGCTGCTGCATCAGGACCTGAGCCTGCTGCAGCGCGTGCTGCGCGACCTGGTGGGCGAAGAGACCACCAGCATCCGGCTCGACTCCCGCGAGCAGTTCGCGGCGCTGCAGGCCTTCGGCCGCGAATTCATGCCCGCAGCGGTGCCCAAGCTGCAGCTCTACCGGGGCGAGCGGCCGATCTTCGACCTCTACGCCATCGACGAGGAAATCGCCAAGGCGCTGGGCCGGCGGGTGGACCTGAAGTCGGGCGGCTACCTCATCATCGACCAGACCGAGGCGCTGACGACGGTGGACGTCAATACCGGCGGCTACGTGGGTGCCCGCAATTTCGACGACACCATCTTCCGCACCAACCTGGAAGCCGCCGGCGCCATTGCCCGCCAGCTGCGCCTGCGCAACCTAGGCGGCATCATCATTGCCGACTTCATCGACATGGCGCGGGAAGACCACCAGGAAGCGGTGCTGGCCGAATTCCGCAAGCAGCTGTCGCGCGACCGGGTGAAGACCATGTCGGGCGGCTTCTCGCAGCTGGGGCTGGTGGAGATGACCCGCAAGCGCACCCGCGAGTCATTGGCCCACATGCTGTGCGAGCCGTGCAAGCACTGCCAGGGCTCGGGCCAGGTGAAGACCGCCCGCAGCGTCTGCTACGACGTGCTGCGCGAAATTCTGCGCGAGGCGCGGCAGTTCAACCCGCGCGAATTCCGCGTGATCGCCTCGCCGCACGTGGTGGAGCTGTTCCTCGACGAGGAGAGCCAGCATCTGGCGGGCCTGTCGGACTTCATCGGCAAGCCCATTTCATTGCAGGCGGAAGGCGCCATGGCGCAGGAGCAGTACGACATCGTGCTGCTCTGAGCCGGGCCGGGCTCTTCAGAGTTTCTTGAGCCGGGTGAGCGCCTCGCGCAGCGTCGCATCCTGCTTGGCGAAGCAAAAGCGCACCACGCGCTGATCGAAACCGTTGCCATAGAAGGCCGACAGCGGAATCGCCGCCACGCCGATCTCGCGCGTCAGCCACAGGCAGAAGTCGGCCTCGCTCAGGTCGCTGACGGCGGAGATGTCCACGCACTGGAAATAGCTGCCCGTGCTGGGCAGCAGCTTCAGGCGCGAGCTGGCCAGGCCCTGGCGGAAGAGGTCGCGCTTGGCCTGGTAGAAGGCGGGCAGCTGCAAATAGGGCGCCGGGTCTTGCAGGTACGCGGCCAGGCCGTGCTGCATGGGCGTGTTGACGGTGAACACGTTGAACTGGTGCACCTTGCGGAATTCGGCCATCAACGGAGCCGGCGCGGCCACGGTGCCGACCTTCCAGCCGGTCACGTGGAAGGTCTTGCCGAAGCTGGACACGATGAACGCGCGCGCCGCCAGGCCCGGGAACCGCGCCGCGCTCTGGTGCTCCACGCCGTCGAACACCATGTGCTCATACACCTCGTCGCTGATCAGCAGCACGTCGGTCGGCGCCAGCAGTTCCTGCAGCGCCAGCATGTCCTGGTCGGACCAGATGGTGGCGCTGGGGTTGTGCGGCGAGTTGACGATGATGGCCCGGGTGCGCGGCGAGAGGGCCGCGCCGATGGCGCCGAAGTCGGGCCGGAAGGTGCCCGGCGTGAGCGGCACGCGCACCACGGTGCCGCCCGCCAGCTCGATACTGGGCACGTAGCTGTCGTAGCAGGGCTCCAGCACGATGACCTCGTCGCCCGGCCGCACGGTGGCGAGGATGGCCGTGAGGATCGCTTGCGTGGCACCGGCGGTGACGGTGATCTCGGTGTCCGGGTCGTAGGCCCGGCCGTGCAGGGCGTCGATCTTGCGGGCCACGGCCTGGCGCAGGGCGGGCACGCCGGGCATGGGCGGGTACTGGTTGTGGCCGGCCTGCATGGCCTGCGTGACCGCGTCGACCAGCGCCGGGTCGCAGGCGAAGTCCGGGAAACCCTGGCCGAGGTTCACCGCGCCATGTTCCAGCGCCAGCGCGGACATCACGGAAAAGATGGTGGTGCCGACCTGCGGCAGCTTGGTGGGCACGCTGGGCGTGCGGGGCGAGGGCGAAGCGGCTTGGTTCATGGGACGCTGTAAGGGCTGAAAGCAGTCGGGCGAGGGGGCTGCGCGCGCAGGCACGGCGGCCGCGTCAGAAGGTGGGAATGAATCCGGCGCGCCCGAGCCGGCCGCACGAACGCGTCCCGTCAGGGCGCGAAGCGCAGCCATGGCTCGGGCTATGGCGAGCACTTGCAACGCCGAGGGGGCGTGTTGTTGCGGTGCGAGCGGGCATGGCGGGTTCTTTCACACCTTCAGAGTTCGTAGTCGTTGACGTGGCCGGTCATGGCGCGGGAAATGAGTTCGCGGTTCAGCCGGTCGCTCAGCAGTTCGGCGAACTTGTAGACGAAGTTGCGCAGGTAGGCGCCGCGCTTGAAGGCCACGCGGGCCACGCTCTGGCCGAAGAGATGGCCCACCGGGCGCACCACCAGGTCGTTCAGCGGATCGTCGCGCATCGCCATCTCGGCCACGATGCCCACGCCCAGGCCCAGCCGCACATAGGTCTTGATCACGTCGGAGTCGATGGCCTCCAGCACGATGCGCGGCTGCAGCTTGCGCGCGGCGAACGCCTGGTCGATCTTGCCCCGGCCGGTGAAGGAAGGGTGGTAGGTGATGAGCGACTCGTGCGCGATGTCGTCCAGGCCGATGCGTTCCTTCTGCGCCAGCGGGTGGTGGGTGGGGATGACCAGCACGTGCTGCCATTCGTAGCAGGGCAGGGTCACCAGGTCGGGGTAGTCGGCGAGCGACTCGGTGGCCATGCCGATCTCGGCCACCTCGTCGATCACCATGCGCGCCACCTCGTGCGGCGTGGCCTGGTGCAGGCTGATGTTGACCTTGGGGTAGGCCTCGCGCAGCTTGGCCACCGGCACGGGCAGCACGTATCGGGCCTGCGTATGGGTGGTGGCGATGCTGAGCGTGCCGCTGTCCTGCGCGCTGAATTGCTCGCCGATGCGCTTCAGGTTGCCCACCTCCCGCATGATCAGCTCGATGCTCTTGAGCACGTGCTGGCCCGGTTCAGTGATGCGCTTGAGCCGCTTGCCGTGGCGCGCGAAGATGTCCACGCCCAACTCGTCCTCCAGTTCGATGATGGCCTTGGAAACGCCAGGCTGCGAGGTGTGCAGCGCCTTGGCGGCCTCGGTCAGGTTCAGGTTGCGGCGGGCGGCTTCCTGAACGAAGCGGAACTGGTGCAGGTTCATATCTGATTGCGGCTAAAAAGTCGCAACATTATGCTGCAGACTTCTAAGCTGCATGGGTGGCGGCCACCGGGTTTCAGGCAAACGGCGTCGCGGCGATCTCCGCCATCAGCGCCGTCATGCGCTCGTCTTCGCCGATCGCCTGCTGCACGTGGAACTGCAGGTGGGGGTGGTCACTGCGCAGCGCCTGCACCAGGACGGGCAGGTCTTCCCGCGCATGCCGGCCGGTGCCGAGGAACATGGGCACGATGGTGACGCGGCGCACGCCCGCCTGCGCCATGCGGGCCACGGTGGTGGGCAGGTCGGGCTCGCTGAGCTCCAGGTAGGCACAGGCCACGGCGAGCGCCGGCCTGTCCGCCGAGATGCGGGCGGCGACGGCCTCCATGGGCTGGCTCCAGAGCGGGTCGCGTGAGCCATGGGCGAACAGCACGACGCCGTCGCGGGATGAAGAATCGAAGGAAGTCATCGCCTGAGCACCAGCCAGCCGAACGCGCCGAGTGAGAGAAGGGAATAGATCAGCCCCGGCGCCGCCGCCGTGAGCCACGGAGACCAGTTCTGCAGGTTGCCCGCATAGCCGAACACGTTGTTGAGCAGGAAGAAGCTGATGCCGGCCATCACCCCGCCGAAGACGTAGCCGGCAATCCCCCCCGAGCGGAAGTGCAGGTAGGCGAAGGGCAGCGACAGCACCACCATCACCAGGCAGCTCAAGGGGTAGAAGACCTTGCGCCAGAACTCGATCTCGTACTTCTGCGCCGACTGGCCGTTGGCCTCGAGGTGGCGGATGTACTGGAACAGGTCGATGGTCGCCATCTTGTCGGGCTTGAGCAGCGAGGCCGCCACCATGTCGGTGCTGATGCGCGTCGGCCAGCGGTAATTCGGCTCCTGCAGCCGGTCCACCCGGGGCGCGGCGGCGCCTGCGCCGGCGATGGAGGTCAGCGCGCCGGGCGACGCGCTGCCGTGGTGGAAGACGCTGCGGCGCACGCCCTCCAGGTTCCAGCCCTCGCCGTCGGGCGCGAATTCGCCCCGTTCCGCCTGCACTGTGGCGGCGATGCGGCCCTGCGCGTCGAATTCGAACACCCGCACGCCCCGCATGTGGCCGTTGGGGTCGAGCGCCCGCACGTTCACCGCCACCGAATGGTCGCCCTGACGTTCCTTCAGCCAGGCGCCGGTGGCGCCCGCGCTGATCTGGCCCGTGCGGCGGGCCTTCACCAGTTGCGCAGCGCGGTCGCTGAGCGGCGCGAGGTAGTCGCCCACCGCGAAGGTGACGATGACGAACGCGCAGCCCAGCACCAGCAGCGTGCGCAGGGCCCGCCAGGGCCCCAGGCCGCTGGTGCGCATGATGGTGAATTCCGAGCTCTGCGCGAGGCGGGCCATCACGAAGATGGTGCCGATCAGCACGGTGATGGGCAGCAGCTCGTAGAGGTGGGCGGGCAGGCTGAGCGCGACGTACAGCAGCGCGTAGGAGAGGGTGTAGCCCGCCTCGCTGGCGCGTCCCACCCAGCGCAGTTCGTCCACCATGTCGAAGAAGAAGAACAGCGCCAGGAAGGCGAGCGTGACGAAGGCCACGCCGGTTGCGGCCTCGCGGTAGATGAGTCGGCGGATGGTTTTCATGGGCGACGGCGTCCGGCCAGCAGCATGCGCAGGGACCAGTGGTTGTGGCGCCAGGCCAGCAGGGCGACACCGAAGGCCAGCGTGCCGCCGTGCAGCATCAGCATGAAGGGCCCCACGCCCAGGCGCCCGACGGCCACCCAGCTCTGGCCGACGGTCATGAGGTTGTAGTAGGTGATGAAGGCGAAGAGCGCGAACAGCATGCTGCCGCTGCGCCCGGCACGCGGGTTGACCACGGCGATGGCCAGGCCCAGCACGACGAAGTTGAGGGCGGCCAGCGCGAGACCCAGGCGCCAGCCCAGTTCCGCCATGTTGACGGGCGTGGGCTCCTTGAGCAGGTCCAGCGTGTCCTGCGTCTTGACGGCGGAATCGTCCGACGAGCGGGACGACGCGGAGCCGATCCGCGTGCCGTACTCCTCGAAATCGCTGACCTTGATGGAAGGCTTGTCGAGCGTGTTCTCGAGCCGCTGGCCGTCGCTCAGCAGCACCAGGCGCTCGTTGTTGCGCACCTCGAGGCGGGCGCTGCGCGCGGAGGTGACGGTCTCGCGGTTGTGCTCGTTCGTCGCGATGAACACGTTGGAGGCCTCGCCCGCGTCGGACGTGGCGCGGTCGATGAAGAAGACGCGCGAGCCGTTCGCCGATTCCTGGAATTCACCCGGCGCGACGCGGTCGATGTCGCTGCGCTGCTCGTACTGGGCGCGCAGCTCCTGCACCTGCCGGTTGGCCCAGGGCCAGATGGCCAGCGACAGGGCCGCCACCACCACCATCACCGGCCAGGCGAAGCGCAGCAGGGGCTTGAGCAGGCTGAGCAGCCCCCGGCCGCTGGCGAACCAGATCACCATTTCGCTGTCGCGGTACATGCGCGAGAGCGTGCTCACCGTGGCCACGAAAAGGCTGAGCGTGAGGATGGTGGACAACTGCCCCAGCACCGTGAAGCCCATCACCAGCATGACGTCGGACGGGTTGACGCTGCCGCGGGCGGCCTGGCCCAGCGTGCGGATCAGCATCATCGTCATGACCACGGTGACCAGCACCACCAGCGTGGCCCCGAAGCTGCGTGCCAGCTCCTTGCGGATGGATGAATCGAATAACATGGGCTCGAAGGAAAACGCCGATTATGAACTTCGATCTGAAGACCCTGCCCCTGTCCACCGCCGCTGCCGAGAAGTGCGACCTGCTGGTCGTGCTCGTCCCTGAAGGCTTCAAGCCGGCCTCCGATGCCCTGTCCACCCTGGTGGCCCATGCGCTCAAGCAGGCCGACCTGGAAACCAAGCCAGGCAAGCACCTGTCGCTCTACCAGGCGCCCGCCGTGGCCGCCCGCCGGCTGGTGCTGGCCGGGGCCGGCAACGGCAGCCCGCGCCACGTGCGCCAAGCGCTGCAGGGCTGCGCTGCCGCGCTGAAGACGCCCCAGGTCAAGCGCGCGGCCATCGTCTTCGCCGGGGCCGCCCAGCCCGACGCCGTGGGCGCTGCCGTGATGGCGCTGGCGGACGCCAGCTACGCCTACACGGCCACCAAGTCCAAGGCCGAGCCCCGCATGCTCGCCCGCGTGACGGTGGGCGTGCCTGACGCGGCCGCCGTGCGCGAGGCGTTCGTGCGCGGCACGGGCGTGGCCGCCGGCGTGGAGTTCGCCCGGGAGTGGGCCAACCGCCCGGCCAACCATGCCACGCCGACGCTGCTCGCGGAAGCGGCCAAGTCGCTGGCCAAGGCGTCCAACATGCAGTGCAAGGTCCACGGCCCGGCCGAGGTGGCCCGCCTGGGCATGGGCTCGTTCCTGGCCGTGGCGCGGGGCTCCGAGGAGCCGCTGCGGTTCATCGAGCTGCACTACAACGGCGCCGGCAAGGGCGTGGCCCCGGTCGTGCTGGTGGGCAAGGGCATCACCTTCGACACGGGAGGCATCTCGATCAAGCCGGCGGCCGAGATGGACGAGATGAAGTTCGACATGGGCGGCGCGGCCAGCGTGCTGGGCGTATTCAAGGCGCTGGCCGAACTGAAGCCGGCGATCAACGTCGTGGGCCTCATCCCGGCCTGCGAGAACATGCCCGACGGCCGCGCTGTCAAGCCGGGCGACGTGGTCACCACCATGAACGGCCTGACGGTGGAGGTGCTCAACACCGACGCCGAGGGCCGGCTGGTGCTGTGCGACGCGCTCACCTACGCGGCGCGCTTCAAGCCGTCTGCCCTGGTCGACATCGCCACCCTGACGGGCGCCTGCGTGGTGGCCCTGGGCGGCCTGCGCAGCGGCCTGTTCGCCACCGACGAGGCCCTGGCGCGCCAGCTGGAGCAGGCCGGCGACGCGGCGCTCGACCCCTGCTGGCGCATGCCGCTGGACGACGAATACGCCGACAGCCTGAAGAGCAACTTCGCCGATCTGGGCAATGTGGGCGGCCGCGCGGGCGGCGCCATCACCGCCGCCAAGTTCCTGCAGCGCTTCGTCGGCGACACGCCCTGGGCGCATCTGGACATCGCGGGCACGGCCTGGAAGGGCGGGGCGGCCAAGGGCGGCACGGGGCGACCCGTCGGCCTGCTGGTGCACTACCTGCTGGACGCGGCGCGCACGCCCGCCGCGGCCCCGAAGGCTGCGGGCCGGCGCACCGCAACGGCGGGCAGCAAGCCCGTGCGCGCTGCCGCTCGTTGAGATCGGGGGCGGCCATGACCGAGATCGCCTTCCACTTCAACGCGCCCGACAAGCTGGCCTACGCCTGCCGGTTCGCCCGTAAGGTGAGCCGGGGCGATGCGCGGCTGGTGATCACCGGGCCCGACGAGGTGCTGGACCCGCTGGACCGCATGCTGTGGGCCATGGGCGCGACCGACTTCGTAGCGCACTGCCGCGACGACGCCGACGAAGACACCCAGCGCGCATCGCCGGTGCTGCTGGCGCGCGATGCGGGCACCGCGCCGCACAGCGACGTGCTGTTGAACATGGGAGCCACGGTGCCGCCCGCGTTCAGCCGGTTCACTAGGTTGATCGAGGTGGTGAGCAGCATCGACGAGCAGGACCGCCAGGCAGCCCGCGACCGCTGGCGCCACTACGCGGCTCGGGGCTACCAGATCGTGCGGCACGACCTCGTGCTGAAAGGCGCGTGATGGCCATTCCCCCGCAGCCGCCCAAGGGCCCTCCCAGATTCGTGCCCACGCTCACCGAAGTGGTGCGCATCGACCAGGCCACCGGACCGGACGCCGCCCCGCCGGCCGCGCATCTGCCACCCGCTGCCCCGCCGGCATCCTGGGATGCCGCCTCGGGCCCTGCGGCGCCCGCCGTGCCGGTGCCGAATCCATGGCCCCAACCCCCGGCCGCTGCCTTCACGCCGCCACCCATGGCCGCGCCAGGGCATGCATCCGCCAGCCCCTTGCCGGCCGGCATCGAGGAATACATCGTCCACCGCGTGATGCAGCGCGTGGACGTGGTGCTGGACCAGCGCCTGCGTGAAGCCATTGCCACCGTGGTGCAGGAGCAGACCCGCTCGATGGTGCCGCGCCTGCGCGAGGAGGTCGAATCGGTGGTGCGCCACGCGGTCTACGAGGCGGTGGCCGAGGAGCTTTCGACCGATGCCGCCGCGCCGCGCTGAGTTGACAGGGTAAATCCTGGCGATTTGCATCATCCTTTCGCGTGTTCCCTAGTGATCTGGCCCGTAAATTGCGATATGTTCGCCTGCGTTGGGACACAACCATATTTCTCAGCGCCTACCCCTTAATGGAGATCCATATGCAATTGAAGTTGAAACTGACCGTCGCCGCTGCTATCGCTGCGGTCGCTGGAATGGCCACCGCCCAAGAAGTGGTGAAAATTGGCCACGTCGGCCCGGTTTCTGGTGCGCAGGCCCACTACGGCAAAGACAACGAAAACGGCGCTCGCATGGCCGTCGAGGAGCTGAATGCCCAGGGCGTGACCATCGGTGGCAAGAAGGTCAAGTTTGAACTCCAGGCGGAAGACGATGCCGCCGATCCGAAGCAGGGCACCGCAGCTGCACAGAAGCTCTGCGACGCCAAGGTCGCCGGCGTGGTCGGTCACCTGAATTCGGGCACCACCATCCCCGCCTCCAAGGTGTACAACGACTGCGGCATTCCGCACGTCACCGGCGCGGCTACCAACCCCAACCTGACCAAGCCTGGTTACAAGACCACGTTCCGGATCATCGCCAACGACAACGCGCTGGGCGCCGGCCTGGCCGCTTACGCTGCCGACACGCTGAAGCTCAAGAACGTCGCCATCATCGATGACCGTACCGCTTACGGCCAGGGCGTCGCATCGGTGTTCAAGAAGATCGCTGCCGAAAAGGGCATCAAGATCGTCGACGAGCAGTTCACGACCGACAAGGCCACCGACTTCATGGCCATCCTGACGGCCATCAAGGCCAAGAACCCCGACGGAGTGTTCTACGGCGGCATGGACCCCCAAGCCGGCCCGATGCTGCGCCAGATGGAACAGCTGGGCATGGGCAACGTGAAGTACTTCGGCGGCGACGGTATCTGCACGGCAGAAATCGCCCGCCTGGCCGCCGGTGCCAAGACGCTGGAGAACGTGGTCTGCGCCGAAGGTGGCGCATCGCTGGCCAAGATGCCTGGCGGCACGGCCTGGAAGGCCAAGTACGACGCCAAGTACCCCAACCAGTTCCAGGTGTACAGCCCCTACACCTACGACGCCACCATGCTGCTGGTGGATGCCATGAAGCGCGCTGGTTCGTGGGATCCGAAGGTCTACATTCCTGAGCTGGCCAAGTCCAACTTCAAGGGCGTGACCGCGAACATCGCCTTTGAACCCAACGGTGAAATGAAGAACCCAGCCATCACCCTGTACGTGTACAAGGACGGCAAGAAGTCGCCTCTGAACTGACGACGCCTGCTGCCTGGCCGGTCCCGAGCCGGCCAGGCATGCACCCGACCCGGCCGGACGCCATTGTCCCGCCGGTTTTTTTGTGCTTAGTTGGCGCGCGTGCGGTCATGGGCGCGCGATGGGAGGGCGCGGGACGCCGTCGGTCCGCCTGCCGCTCCCGTGCTTCGGGGGCAGGACGAAAAAAGCGGCCATGGGGCCGCTTTTTCCAAGGTGCGCCGCCGCCCCCGGAGGGCAGCAGGCAGGCAAAGGGGATTACTCGACCTTGGCCTTGGTGCGCAGCTCTTCCTGGAACTTCATCAGCTTTTGCTGTTGCATCTGCTGGGCGATCTGCGCCTTGACTTCTTCCAGCTTCGGCAGCTGGGCTTCGCGCACGTCGTCCAGGCGAATCACGTGCCAGCCGAATTGGCTCTTGACCGGGGTCTGCGTCATCTGGCCCTTGTTCAGCTTGACCAGGGCCTCGGTGAATTCAGGCACGTAGGTGCTGGCGTTGGCCCAGTCCAGGTCGCCGCCACGGGCACCGGATCCAGGGTCCTTCGACTGCTTCTTGGCGATGTCGGCGAATTTGGCGCCCTTCTTGATGGAAGCGATGATGGCCTTGGCCTCGTCTTCCTTCTCCACCAGGATGTGGCTGGCCTTGTATTCCTTGCCGGTGTTGGCGGCGACGTACTTGTCGTACTCGGCCTTGATCTCCGCGTCAGTGACGGGATTGTTCTTCTGGAAGTCTTCGAACAGCTGGCGGATCAGGATGGTCTGGCGGGCGATTTCCATGTTCGCCTTGAATTCGGGCGAGCCTTCCAGGCCGCGCTTTTGCGCTTCCTGCATGAAGATCTCGCGCGCGATGACCTCTTCCTTGATCTGGCCTTCGACTTCGGGCGTCACGGGACGGCCCGAGCGCTCGACCTGCTGCCTCAGCGCGTCGGCGCGTTCCTTGGGAACGGCCTTGCCGTTCACCACGGCGATGTTTTGCGCAGAGACCGGCAGAACCACCGTGCCCAGCAGAGCTGCGGCCACGAGGCCTGACAAGAGCTTTTTCTTCATTCGCTTATCCACAAAAAGGAAGTTGGTCGCGGCGCTTGTGGCCGCCAGCCCGAGAAGGGGGCAGATCAGACAATTTCAATGGCGATGGCGTGGGCGCCCTGGTCAATGAAAAGCCGCAGCGCATCATACACAAGGCGATGCTGCGCCACCCGTGTACGGCCCGTAAAGAACGGTGACGCGATGCGCACCCGGAAATGGGTGCCGAAACCGGTGCCGTTGGCGCCCACATGGCCGGCATGGGCGGCGCTCTCGTCCAGCACCTGCAGGTAAGTGGGCGTCAATGCCTTCGCCAGGCAGGCATGCATGGCCTCGGCCGTGATGGGCAGGGGGGCGGCGGGCGCGGGCCCGCTCATGGCTGCGCGTCCTTCGGTGCGGCGGCCCCGGTGTGCGCGGCATCGCTCGCGCTGGCCGCTTCGCCCTCCGTGTCTTTCAGGAAGCGGCTGATGTAGAAGGCCTGCGCCACGACGAACACCACCATCAGGCCCATGCCGCCGAAGAGCTTGAAGTTGACCCAGGTATCGGTGTCGAAGGTGTAGGCCACCCACAGGTTGACGAGCCCCATGGCCGCGAAGAACCCCGCCCAGCTCCACTGGAGCGTGCGCCAGGCGGCGTCCGGCAGCTGCATCTGGGCGCCCATCACGGAGCGGATGAGGTTTTTGCGAAACAGCAGCTGGCCTAGGATCAGCGCCGCGCCCATCAGCCAGTACAGCACCGTGGGCTTCCACTTGATGAAGGTCTCGCTGTGCGAGAGCAGGGTGGCGCCGCCGAAGACCACGATCACACCCAGGCTGACCCACTGCATCGGTTCGACCTTGCCGTGGCGCATGCGCAGGTAGGCGATCTGCACCACCGAGGCCGCGATGGTGACGGCCGTCGCGGTGAAGATGCCCCAGACCTTGAAGGCCACGAAGAACAGGATGATGGGGAAGAAGTCGATCAGCAGTTTCATGAAAGGCGGTAGCGTAGGTTCGGTGCCGGTGCGCGCTGCGGTCGGCCGTCAGCGAGCCTGGGGCGGCTCGAAGTCGAGCGACGCCGAATTCATGCAGTAGCGCAGGCCGGTGGGCGCCGGGCCGTCCTCGAAGACGTGGCCCAGGTGCGCCCCGCATTGTGCACAAACGGTCTCGGTGCGCACCATGCCGTGGCTGCGGTCCACGATTTCCTCGATGGCGCCCGGCACGGCCTGCGAGAAGCTGGGCCAGCCGCAGCCGGCGTCGAACTTGGTGTCCGAGTCGAACAGCTTGGCGCCGCAGCACACGCAGTGGTAGCTGCCGTCGGCCCAGTGGGCTTCGTACTTGCCGGTGAAGGGCCGCTCGGTGGCCGCGTGGCGGGTGACCTGGAAGGCGGCGGGCTCGGCGCCCTTGTCTTTCAGCAGGGCTTGCCATTCGGCGTCTGATTTTTCGATGGAGAAGGTCATGATGAGCAGCTGATCTCGATGGTGGAGGCCCAGTCGGGCGGGAAGTCCGCCCAGTGGGCGTCCTGCGAGGCGTGTTCTTCACATGGGCGCTCCAGCAGCGCCTGCAAGGTGTGCAGCACCGTGAAGTCGCCGCGGGTGGCCGCGCGGATGGCTTCTTCGCCGAGGTGGTTGCGCAGCACGAACTTGGGATTGGTCTTGAGCATCAAATCGGCCGCCAGCGCTTGATCCTCGGGCGCATTGCGCTCTTGAAATGATAGCAGCCAGCCCTTCCAGCCCGCGCGGTCGAGGAAGAGGTCGCCCACGGCTTCGTAGTCGCCGCCCGCACGCGCCTGCGACAGGCGCCGCCAGAAGATGGTCCAGTCCACCCCGCCCTGCGCCAGCAGCTGCAGCAGCCCATCGATGAGCGCTGCGTCGCCCTCGCCCGCGCCCGGCCGCAGCAGGCCCAGCTTCTCGCGCATGCGGGCGATGAAGTGGGCAGGAAACACGGCCTTGTACGACTCCAGCGCGGCCTGCGCATGCGCCGTGTCGCCGATCAGCGGCATCAGCGCCTGTCCCAGGCAAAAGAGGTTCCAGTAGGCCACGTTCGGCTGCCGGTTGAAGGCATAGCGGCCCTGGTGGTCGCTGTGGTTGCAGATGTGGCCGGGCACGAACGCGTCGAGGAACTGGAACGGGCCGTAGTCGATGGTCAACCCGAGGATGCTCATGTTGTCCGTGTTCATCACGCCGTGGCAGAAACCCACCGCCTGCCACTGCGCCAGCAGCGCGGCCGTGCGCTCGCTCACCGCCTGCAGCAGCGCCGCGTAGGCGTTGCCGCCGAGGTGGGCCGTGGCATCGGCGCCGCGGCAGTCGGGGTAGTAGCGGTCGATGACGTAGTCGGCCAGCTGGCGCAACTCGGCCTGCCGGCCCTGGGTGGCGAAATGCTCGAAATGCCCGAACCGGATGAAGCTCGGTGCAAGGCGGGTGACCACCGCCGCCGTCTCCGCTTCTTCCCGGTACACCGGCGCGGGCGAGCCAGCGAGACTCAGCGCGCGGGTGGTGGGCACGCCCAGCGCGTGCATGGCCTCGCTGCAGAGGAACTCGCGGATCGAAGAGCGCAGCACCGCCCGCCCGTCGCCGCCGCGTGAATAGGGGGTGCGGCCGGCGCCCTTGAGCTGCACTTCGATGCCGCCTTCGGTTTCGCCCAGCAGGATGGCGCGCCCGTCGCCCAATTGCCCCGCCCACACGCCGAACTGGTGGCCGCTGTAGACCGAGGCGAGCGGCCGCATGCCCGCCAGCGCGGCGTTGCCGCTGAACACCTGGAGCGCGGCGTCAGAGGCCAGCCATTCGGGCGACACGCCCAGCCACCGGCCGGCATCGGCGCTGGTGGCGATCGCGTAGGGCGCGGGCAGCGGCGTGGGCTGCAGCTCGGTGAAGAACGCGGGGCCCAGGGCCGCGAAACCATTGCGCCAGGCCAGGCCGGAGCGCGGTGGGGCCTCGGCAATCGAGGGGGTGGAAGGCATGGCCCGATTGTCTCGCAGGGGTGATCTCCAGCCCGGGGCAGGGACTTCAGGCGGGCCTTTGTCCACTGCGCGACAGCGTGCACGCATGGCCGCCGCCGGGTGGGGCTTGCCCCTGCCCGCAGGCTGCAATGCGCACGTTAGGATGCCCGTCGTCACAACGATCCCCCCCCCATTCAAGGAGACACTGACATGCTGGGACTGATGCAGAACCAACCGTTGCTGGTTTCGACATTGATCGAGTTCGCCGAGCGCCACCACGGCGACGCCGAGATCGTGTCGCGCCGCGTGGAAGGCGACATCCACCGCACCACCTACCGCGCCCTCTCGGCCCGCGCCAAGCAACTGGCGAACGCGCTGGACGGGCTGGGCCTGCAGGCGGGCGACCGCGTGGCGAGCCTGGCGTGGAACGGCTACCGGCATCTGGAGATGTACTTCGGCGTCAGCGGCTCCGAGCGCGTGATGCACACCATCAACCCGCGCCTGCATCCCGACCAGATCGCCTGGATCGTCAACCACGCCGAGGACCAGGTGCTGTGCTTCGACCTGACCTTTCTGCCGCTGGTGCAGGCGGTGCATGCCCGCTGCCCCACGGTGCGCCACTGGATCGCGCTGTGCGATGCGGACCGGCTGCCGCAGGACAGCGGCGTGCCGGGCCTAGTCAGCTACGAGGCGCTGATCGGCGCCGCGTCGCCCGACTACGCCTGGCCCCGCTTCGACGAGAACACGGCCTGCGGCATGTGCTACACCAGCGGCACCACGGGCAACCCCAAGGCGGCGCTCTACAGCCACCGCTCCAGCACGCTGCATGCCTATGCCGCCGCGCTGCCCGACGTGATGTGCCTGTCGGCGCGCGACGCGGTGCTGCCGGTGGTCCCCATGTTCCACGTCAACGCCTGGGGTATTCCGTACTCCGCGCCGCTCACGGGCTGCAAGCTGGTGTTTCCGGGCCCGGCGCTCGATGGCAAGTCGGTTTATGAGCTGATCGAAGCCGAGGGCGTGACCTTCGCGGCGGGCGTGCCCACCGTGTGGCAGATGCTGCTGGGCCACATGAAGGCCGGCGGCTTGCGGTTCTCCACGCTCAACCGCACGGTGATCGGCGGCTCGGCCTGCCCGCCCGCGATGATCCAGACCTTCCAGGACGACTACGGCGTGCGCGTGCTGCACGCCTGGGGCATGACCGAGATGAGCCCGCTGGGCACGCTGACCACGCTCAAGAACAAGCACCTCGGCCTGCCCAAGGAGGCGCAGATGGAGATCCTGCGCAAGCAGGGCCGCGCCATCTTCGGCGTCGACATGAAGATCGTGGACGGCAACGGCCGCGAGCTGCCCTGGGACGGCAAGACGTATGGCGACCTGCTGGTCAAGGGGCCGTGGATCGTCGCCGGCTATTTCAAGAGCGAGGGCGGCGACCCGCTGGTGCCGGACGAGCACGGGATCGGCTGGTTCCCGACCGGCGACGTGGCCACGATCGACGAAGACGGCTTCATGCAGATCACCGACCGCAGCAAGGACGTGATCAAGTCGGGCGGTGAATGGATCAGCTCCATCGACGTCGAGAACATCGCCATGGGCCACCCCGCCGTGGCCATGGCCGCCTGCGTGGGCATGCCGCACCCCAAGTGGGATGAGCGCCCCATCGTGGCGGTGGTGCGCAAGCCCGGCGCCGAGGTCACGCGCGACGAGCTGCTGCAGTTCTACGAAGGCAAGACCGCCAAGTGGCAGATCCCGGACGACGTGGTGTTCGTCGAGTCCATCCCCATCGGCGCCACCGGCAAGATGCTCAAGACCCGGCTGCGCGAGCAGCTTCAGGGCTACCGCCTGCCGGGCGTTTGAAGGCCGCGGCGGGCCCGCCGCCGTCGTCCGCCGCCCGTAGTCGCTTGGGCGATAGCGGCTACGGGCATTCCCTGAAACGAACCCTGGCCCTTGCCGATACGCTGCATCGTGTTGACAACCCGTTGACCTTAAAAAAAGGAGACAGACCATGGGCTTCGCTATCAAGGCAATAGCAGCATCCGTCCTGTTGGCGAGCGCTGGCGGCGCATTCGCCCAAAAGGGCGAGACCGTCAAGATCGCCTGGCTGGACCCCCTGTCCGGCCTGATGGCGGCGGTGGGCACCAACCAGTTGAAGAGCTTCCAGTTCATCGCCGACGAGTTCAGCAAGAAGAACGCCTCGGGCGTGAAGTTCGAGATCATCGGCATCGACAACAAGCTGAGCCCGCAGGAAACCACCAGCGCGCTGCGCTCCGCGATGGACCAGGGTGCCCGCTACGTGGTGCAGGGCAACGGTTCGGGCCCGGCGCTGGCCATCATGGACGCGCTGGAAAAGCACAACGCGCGCAACCCGGGCAAGGAAGTCGTCTTCCTCAACTACGCGGCGGTGGACCCGGACCTCACCAACAGCAAGTGCAGCTACTGGCACTTCCGGCTCGACGCCGACACGTCGATGAAGATGGAAGCCATGACCACCTTCATCAAGGACGTGCCCGAGGTCAAGAAGGTCTACCTCATCAACCAGAACTATTCGCACGGCCAGCAGGTGGCCAAGTACGCCAAGGAAAACCTGGCGCGCAAGCGCCCCGACGTGCAGATCGTGGGCGACGACCTGCACCCGCTGGCGCAGGTGCGCGACTTCGCGCCCTACATCGCCAAGATCAAGCAGTCGGGCGCCGACACGGTGATCACCGGCAACTGGGGTTCCGACCTGGCGCTGCTCATCAAGGCGGCCAACGACGCGGGCCTGAACAACGTCAATTTCTATACCTATTACGGCGGCGTCACCGGCAGCCCCACGGCCATGGGCGCGGCGTCCGCCGGCCGCGTGTACATGGTGTCGTACAACCACCTGAACCTGCCGGGCGACATCGGCCGCATCGTCAAGGACTACAAGGCCAAGTTCAATGACGACATGTACACGGGCGCCGTCTACCATGCGTTCGCGATCCTGGACAACAGCTTCGTCAAGGCCAAATCCACCGACCCCGTGAAGGTGGCCGCCGTGATGGAAGGCATGAAGTTCAACAGCTTCAACGGCGAGGTGGAGATGCGCAAGAGCGACCACCAGCTGCAGCAGGGCCTCTTCGTGTCGAAGTGGGAAAAGGCCGGCGGCAAGTACCCCAACGACGCCGAGAACACGGGCTACACCTTCGTGCCGGTGAAGTACTACGAGCCCTACGTCGCCAGCACGCCCACCTCGTGCCAGATGAAGCGGCCGTCCTGACGCGGCCCACGCGTCCAGCCGTTCGGGGCCCGACTCGGTTCGGGCCTTTTTTTCACCCCAGCCTCCGATCTCTCCGATGAACCTTGAGTTTTTCGTCATCTCGTTGCTGAACGGCGTGAGCTACGGCTTGCTGCTCTTCATGTTGAGTTCGGGGCTGACGCTGATCTTCAGCATGATGGGCGTGCTCAACTTCGCCCACACCAGCTTCTACATGCTGGGCGCCTACCTGGCCTATTCGATCTCGGGCGTGATCGGCTTCTGGCCGGCGCTCGTCATCTCGCCGCTTTTGATCGGCGCCATGGGCGCGGCTTTCGAACGCTTCGCGCTCAGGCGCGTGCACAAGTTCGGCCACGTGCCGGAGCTGCTGGTCACATTCGGCCTGTCCTATCTCATCCTGGAGGTGGTGCAGCTCATCTGGGGCCGGTCCACCGTGCCCTACGCCTTGCCCAGCCAGCTGCAGGGGCCGCTCTTCACGCTCTACGGCACGCAGTTCCCCAAGTCGCGTTCCTTCATCATGCTGGTGGCGCTGCTGATGCTCGTGTCGGTGTGGCTGCTGCTGACCCGCACCCGCATCGGCCTGGTCATCCAGGCGGCGCTCAAGCACCCTGACATGGTCGAGGCGCTGGGCCACAACGTGCCGCGCGTCTTCATGCTGGTGTTCGGCGGCGGCTGTGCGCTGGCGGGCCTGGCCGGGGTGATCGGCGGCAACACCTACATCACCGAGCCGGCCATGGCCGCATCGGTGGGCTCCATCATCTTCGTGGTGGTGGTGGTGGGCGGCATGGGCTCGCTGGCGGGGGCGTTCATCGCCTCGCTGCTCATCGGCCTGGTGCAGACCTTCGCCGTGGCGCTCGACTATTCGCTGGTGCATGCCTTCGCCCGCTTCGGGGTGCAGGTCACCGAGCAGACCTTCGGCTGGCCGGTGCTCAAGCTCACGATCTCGCAGATCGCCCCGATCCTTCCGTACCTCTTCCTGGTGCTGATCCTGATCTTCCGGCCCAAGGGCCTGCTGGGTACCCGGGAGGACTGACGCATGAGCCACAACCCATCCTCTTCCACGCCGTCCTCCGCCCCGGGGAGCGCGCCCGCGCCCGTGCGCTACCACCGCTTCAAGCCGCTCAACGTGGGCCGCTTCATCGTCTGGACCGCCTTCGCGCTGGCGCTGATCGCCGCGCCCTGGGTCTTCACCAGCAGCCTGGCGCTGACCATGCTGGCGCAGATCGGCTATCTCATCATCATCTGCCTGTCGTACAACATCCTGCTGGGGCAGGGCGGCATGCTGAGCTTCGGCCACGCGGTATACACGGGGCTGGGCTCGTTCATCGCCATCCATGCCATGAACCTGGCCGGCAAGGGCACGCTGCCGATTCCGCTGGTGTTCATTCCGCTGGTGGGCGGCCTGGCGGGGCTCTTCTTCGCGGTGCTGCTGGGGTTCGTCACCACCAAGAAGTCGGGCACCACCTTCGCGATGATCACGCTGGGCATCGGCGAGCTGGTGGCCTCCATGGCGCTGATGTTCCCCGAGTTCTTCGGTGGCGAAGGCGGCATCACCACCGACCGGGTGTACGGCAAGTCGTTCTTCGGCATCAGCTTCGGCCCGGCCATCCAGGTGTATTACCTGATCGCCGTCTACTGCTTCATCTGCACGGCGCTGATGTTCGCCTTCACCGGCACGCCGCTCGGCCGCATACTGAACGCGGTGCGCGACAACCCCGAGCGGGTGGAGTTCATCGGCTACAACACCCAGCGCGTGCGCTATTACGCCTTCATCATCGCGGGGTTCTTCGCCGGCGTGGGCGGGGGGCTGGCGGCCATCAACTTCGAGATCGTCACGGCGGCCGACAGCGTGAGCGTGGTGCGCTCGGGCGGCTACCTGCTGTTCACCTTCCTCGGCGGCGCCACCTTCTTCTTCGGCCCCATCATCGGCGCCGTGCTGCTGGTGCTGGCCTCGGTGCTGCTGTCCGAGCTGTCGAAAGCATGGCTGCTGTACCTGGGCCTCGCCTTCCTCTTCATGGTGATGTATGCGCCGGGCGGCATCGCCAGCCTCATCATGATGAACCTGCGGCTGGCGCGCTTCGGCAAGCTCAAGCAGTTGCTGCCGTCCTATCTGGCGCTCACCGCCACCGCGCTGGTCGCGCTGCTGGGCGCGGCCGCCATGGTCGAGATGACCTACCACCTGCAGCTCAACGCCGCGCTCGGCCCGAAGCTGCCCTTCATGGGCGTCACGCTCGATGCGCGGGCCTTCGGCACCTGGGCGGGGGCGGGGCTGCTGTTCGCAGGCGGCATCGGCCTCTTCGAGGTGTGCCGCCGCCGCTTCGTGCGCCGCTGGAGCGTGATCCAGGAGGAGATCGAACATGCCGTCAAGCGCGGGGAGGGCGCCTGAATGAACCGCGACGACCTGACCGTGACCGCCACCACACCCGCCCACAAGCCCGCGGCCACGCCGGCGCTCGAATTGCGCGACCTGCGCAAGAGCTTCGGCAAGACCGAGATCATCCGGGGCGCCAACCTGTCCGTGGCGCCGGGCGAGCGCGTGGCCATCATCGGCCCCAACGGCGCGGGCAAGTCCACGCTGTTCAATCTCATCAGCGGGCGCTTCGGCGCCACCAGCGGCGAGGTGCTGCTGAACGGCCAGCGCATCGACGGCAAGGCGCCCTACGAGATCAACCGCATGGGGCTGTCGCGCAGCTTCCAGATCACCAACATCTTCCCCAAGCTCAGCGTGTTCGAAAACCTGCGCTGCGGCGTGCTGTGGAGCTTGGGCTACCGCTACACCTTCCTCAAGTTCCTCTCGCGTCTGGATGACGCGAACGCGCGTGCCGAGCAGCTCATGCAGCAGATCCGCCTGGACAAGAAGCGCGACACGCTGGCGATGAACCTGACCTACGCCGAGCAGCGCGCCCTCGAGATCGGCATCACCATCGCGGGTGGCGCCAACGTTATCCTGCTGGACGAGCCCACCGCCGGCATGAGCAAGAGCGAGACCACTCGCTTCATCCACCTCATCAAGGAAGTGACCGTGGGCCGCACGCTGCTGACCGTGGAGCACGACATGGGGGTGGTCTTCGGCCTGGCCGACAAGATCGCCGTGGTGGTCTATGGCGAGGTGATCGCCTACGACACCCCCGAGGCCGTGCGGGCCAACCCCCGGGTCCAGGAGGCGTATCTCGGCTCCGTCATCGCCGCGCAGCAGGAAGGAGGCCACTGAAATGCTCCACATCGACAACCTGCATGCCTATTACGGCAAGAGCCACGTGCTGCACGGCGTGTCGTTCGACGTGCAGCCCGGCGAGATCGTCGCGCTGCTGGGCCGCAACGGCTCGGGCCGCTCGACCACCGCCAAGGCCATCATGGGCCTGGTGCACTGGGAAGGGGGCCTGGCTTGGAAGGGCGAAAGCCTGCAGGGGCGCAAGGCGTACGAGATCGCCCACCGGGGCATCGGCTACGTGCCCGAGAGCCGCGACATCTTCCCGAATCTGACCGTGCACCAGAACCTGCTGCTCGGCCAGAAGGGCAGCGGCCGCGGCAGCCGCTGGAGCTTCGACGACATGTACGAGATGTTCCCGCGCCTGAAGGAGCGCCAGCATACGGAGGCCGGCGTCATGTCGGGCGGCGAGCAGCAGATGCTCACCCTGTGCCGCACGCTGATGGGCGACCCCGAACTCATCATCATCGACGAGCCCACCGAGGGCCTGGCGCCCAAGATCGTCGAACTGGTGGCCGAGTACCTGGTGAAGATCAAGTCGCGCGGCGTGTCGGTGCTGCTCATCGAGCAAAAGCTCACCATCGCCCTGACGATCTCCGACCGGGCTTTGGTGATGGGGCACGGCAGCATCGTGTTCGAGGGCACGCCGGGCGACCTGCGCGCCAACACCTACGTGCGCAAGGAGTGGCTGGAGGTGTGAAGGCAAGGACGCCGGGGCGGTGCCGCACCGCCCGCCTGCCAACCCGGCGGCCGCGTCACTCCAGCTTGGCGCCCGAGTCCTTCACGATGGCCTGGTAGCGCGCCACCTCGCTGGCGGCGAACGCCTGGAACTGCTCGGGCGTGCCCGGGTTGGTCTCCGCGCCGAATTCCTGCAGATGCCGCGCCACCGCCGGCTGCTGCAGGATCTTGTTGATCTCCCGGTTGAGTCGCTGGGTGATGTCTTTCGGCAGGCCGGCGGGCGCCATGACGCCGTACCAGGCCGACGCCTGGATGCCCCCGGGCACACCGGCTTCCTCGAAGGTCGGCACCTCCGGCAGGGCGGCCATGCGCTTCTTCGACGCGACCGCCAGCGCCCGCAGCGTGCCGCCCTGCACGTGGGGCAGCGAGCCGGTGTCGAGCATCATGTCCAGGTGCCCGGCCATGAGGTCGCTGGCTGCCGGCCCGCTGCCCTTGTAGGGAACGTGCGTCATCTGCAGTTGCGTGGCGCGAACGAGCATCGAGCCGGCCAGATGCTGCGACGAGCCATTGCCCGCCGAGCCATACGACAGCTTGCCCGGCTGGGCGCGCGCCGCCGCCAGCAGCTCGGCCAGCGTCTTGTAGGGCGACGCGGAACGCACCACCAGCACGTTGGGCACCGAGGCCACGAAGGCCACCGGCGTGAAGTCCTTCGCCGGGTCGAAGGGCAGCTTGCTGTAGAGATGCGGATTCACGGCGTTGGTGGAGCTGGTCGCCATGATCAGCGTGTAGCCGTCGGCCTTTTCGCGCACGAACTGCCCCGTGCCGATGTTGCCGCCCGCGCCGGGCCGGTTGTCCACGATCACGGACTGGCCCAGGGCCTGCCCCAGCGGTACCGCCAGCACCCGTGCGATGGCATCGGTCGCGCCGCCCGGCGCCCACGGCACGACCAGCCGGATCGGGCGCTCGGACGGATAGTCGGCCGCGTGGGCGGGCAGCGCGGGTGCCAGCGCAGCCAGCAGCGCACAGGCCAGGGCACTACGTCGGGAAAGGAGGGGGAGTTTGTGGAACGGCATCCGATGTCTCCGGTAGTTGTTGGAATGGGGTGAAGTGCGGCGGCGTCATGGCCAGGGTGTGTTGGCCAAGCCTGCAGGCACCAGCACCTTGTCGAGCCAGGACTGCTGCACCTGGCCATTCGCGATTTCGGCCTTCACGGCCGTTTCGTGCGCGGCCGTGCGCAGCGCGGCCTGCAGAAGCGCCGGCGCCTCGGCCGCAGGGAAGCTGACCACCCCGTCTTCATCGCCGACCAGCAGGTCGCCCGGCAGCACGACCTGGCCTGCCACCGTGACCGGCACGTTGATGGCACCCGGCCCGAGCTTGTAGGGGCCGCGGTGGCTCACACCCCGGGCATAGCAGGGAAAGTCCGCTACCTCGAACGCGGCGGTGTCGCGCACCGCGCCGTCGATCACGAAGCCCGCGCAGCCGCGCTGCTGGGCATAAAGCAGGATGAGTTCACCCACCAGCGCATTGGTGGTGTCGCCGCCGCCGTCCACCACGAGCACGTGGCCCGGCCGCATCATGGTGAGCGCCTTGTAGATCAGAAGGTTGTCGCCAGGGCGCACCTTCACGGTGATCGCCGTGCCGACGAGCCGGGCACGCGAATGGATGCGCCGCAGGTTGCACAGGCCCGACAGGCGCTGCAGGTTGTCGCTCAGGTGCGAGACGGCGATGTCGCGAAACGACTCCGCCAACGGGCTGGGCTCGGGCGCGGCAAGGACGGTGTACGGGCAGGGGATTGCGCTCATCGTTGAATTCGGTGCGGAGAGGGAACGAGCGCGATTGTTCGATGCCTCGTGGTTGAAGAAAAGCGATATTTATCGATGGTTTTCGATACCCAATATCGATACATTGGCCGGGTTAACCACCACCCGTTCGTTCATGTTTTCCTTCAAGCAACTCGAGGCGCTGTACTGGATCGACCGGGCGGGCAGCTTCGCCGGTGCCGCCCAGCGGCTCAGTACCTCGCAGGCTGCGATTTCCAAGCGCATCCAGGAGCTGGAGTCGGTGCTGTCCGCTGACATCTTCGACCGCAGCCAGCGGCAGGCCCGGTTGACCGAAAAGGGCGAAGAGGTGCTGCAGGCCGCGGTGCGGCTGCTGGAGCAGCGCGATCTGGCGCTGGAGGCGCTGACCCGGCCCGAAGCGATGACCCGGCGGCTGCGCATCGGCGTGACCGAGCTCACCGCCATGACCTGGCTGCCCCGCCTGCTGCAGCGCGTGCGTGCCGAGTACCCGCGAGTCGCCATCATGCCGGACGTGGATTCAGGCCTGCACCTGCGCGACAAGCTGTTGGCCGACGACATCGACGTGGCCATCGCTCCCCAGGCCCTGGACGAGCCGCGCTTCACCACCCGCTCGCTGGGCCCGGTCCCGTTCGCCTGGATGTGCCAGCCGGGCGCGCTGCCCTCGGACCGCCTGGTGGCGGCGCATGAGCTGGCGGGGCAGACTATCCTGGTGCAAGGCCCGAAGTCGGTGCTGGGGACGGTGGTGGAGCGCTGGCTGCGCAGCCAGCAGGTGCACTGCGCGCGCTCCATCTCGACCGACAGCGTTTTGCCGCTGATCGGACTGACGGCGGCCGGCATGGGCGTCAGCTACCTGCCCCGCGACTGCCTGGCCACCTGGATCGACACGGGCGCGCTGCAGACCTTCCGCACCGCCATGCCCGCGCCGGAGGTGCAGTACGCGGTGTCGTGGAAGGCGGAGCGCCGCAGCGTGCTGGTGTCGTCGGTGAGCGAAATCGCCCGGGAGTGTTGCGACTTTTCCAGCATGTTCCAGCGGTCGGCTCAGGATGCCGGCGCCGGCCGTGCCTGACGGCGCTTGCGCTTCTGTCCGGTCTGGGACAGACGTGTCTTTGCCGTGCCATCCACCGCCCCTAGAATGGAAAAGCACGATCGTTCGATTCGACGGCCCTGCGCCGCTGCTCCCATCTTCTTTTCCACTTCCGAGGAACCACAGAGCATGACTGCTGCCTACGAAGTCCACGGCGACATCGCCGTGATCACGCTGAACAACCCGCCGGTCAACGGCCTGGGCTATGCCACCCGCAAGGGCATCACCGACGGGCTCGAGCGTGCCAATGCGGATGCGGCGGTGAAAGCCATCGTCATCACCGGCGCAGGCGGGGCCTTCTCGGGCGGCGCCGACATCAAGGAGTTCGGCACCGACAAGGCGCTGCAGGAACCCAACCTGCTGTCCGTCATCAGCACCGTGGAGAACTCGGCCAAGCCGGTGGTCGCGGCCATCCACACCGTGTGCATGGGCGGCGGCCTGGAACTGGCGCTGGGCTGCCACTACCGCATCGCCGCCCCCGGCTGCAACGTGGCGCTGCCGGAAGTGAAGCTCGGCATCCTGCCCGGCGCCGGCGGCACGCAGCGGCTGCCCCGCGTGGTGGGCGTGGAGCCGGCCCTCAACATGATCGTGAGCGGCGAGCCGGTCAAGAGCGAGCTGATCGGCTCCATGCCAGGCCAGAAGCTGTTCGACAAGATGGCCGCCTCGCCCGAATCGCTGGCCGAGGAGGCGCTGGCCTTCGCCCGCAGCGTGGCCGATGCGCGCCCGCTGCCGCTGGTGCGCAACCTGCCCTGCAAGCACCCCGCGGGCGACGCGTACTTCCAGTTCGCACGCAACATGGTCAAAGGCATGGCCAAGAACCTGCCCGCGCCCGCCAAGTGCGTGGATGCGGTCGAGGCCGCGACGAAGCGCAAGTTCGCCGACGGCATGGCCTATGAGCGAGAGCTCTTCATCAACCTGATGTGGACGCCCGAGTCGCGGGCGCTGCGCCACATCTTCTTCTCCGAGCGCGCGGCCAGCAAGATTCCGGACGTGCCATCCGACACGCCGCAGCGTGCCATCAAGACGGTGGGCGTCATCGGCGCGGGCACCATGGGCGGCGGCATCGCCATGAACTTCCTGAACGCGGGCATCCCCGTGACGATCCTGGAAACCAAGCAGGAAGCGCTGGACCGTGGCATCGCCACCATCAAGAAGAACTACGAATCACAGGTCAAGAAGGGCAAGCTCAAGGAAGACAAGTACCAGCAGCGCATGGGCTTGCTCCAGACCACGCTGAGCTATGACGATCTGAAGGACGCCGACCTCGTCATCGAGGCCGTGTTCGAGGAAATGGGCGTCAAGGAAGCGGTCTTCAAGCAGCTCGACGCCGTGGCCAAGCCCGGCGCCATCCTGGCCTCCAACACCTCCACGCTCGACGTCGACCAGATCGCTTCCTTCACGAAGCGTCCGCAGGACGTGGTGGGCATGCACTTCTTCAGCCCCGCCAACGTGATGCGCCTGCTGGAAGTGGTGCGTGGCAAGGAAACCGCCAAGGACGTGCTGGCCACGGTGATGGCGATCGCCAAGAAGATCAAGAAGACGGCGGTCGTATCCGGCGTGTGCGACGGCTTCATCGGCAACCGCATGATCGAGCGCTACAGCCAGCAGGCCGGCTTTCTGCTGGACGAAGGCGCCACGCCCCAGCAGGTGGATCGCGCCATCGAGAAGTTCGGCTTCGCCATGGGCCCGTTCCGCATGGGCGACCTGGCGGGCAACGACATCGGCTGGGCGATCCGCAAGCGCCGCGCCGTCGAACGTCCGGACATGAAGTACAGCCGCACGGCCGACAAGCTCTGCGAGCTGGGCCGCTTCGGCCAGAAGACCGGTGCGGGCTGGTACGACTACCAGGCGGGCAAGCGCGACGCCATCCCGAGCGAGCTGGTGAACAAGATGGTCGAAGACCACCGCAAGGAACTGGGCGTGACGCCGCGCAAGATCAGCGACGAAGAGATCGTGCAGCGCCTGGTGTTCGCGCTGGTGAACGAGGGCGCGAAAATCCTGGAGGAAGGCATTGCCAGCAAGGCGGGCGACATCGACATGGTGTATCTCACCGGCTATGGCTTTCCGATCCACCGCGGCGGCCCCATGCACTACGCGAGCGAGCTGGGCCTCTTCAACGTCGAACAGGCCATGAAGCGCTTCGCGAAGAACCCGCTGGACGACGCCTCCGCGTGGGAGCCCGCGCCGCTGCTCTCACGCCTCGCCGCCGAAGGCAAGGCCTTCGCCTGAGCGACCGCCCCCGCCGACAGAACAAGGAATTCCGCACATGACCTCCGCAGTGATCGTCTCCACCGCCCGCACGCCGCTCGCCAAGAGCTGGAAGGGCTCGTTCAACATGACCCACGGCGCCACGCTGGGCGGCCATGCCGTGCAGCACGCCGTGCAGCGCGCCGGCATCGACGGCGCAGACGTCGATGACGTCATCATGGGCTGCGCCACGCCCGAAGGCGCCACCGGCAGCAACATCGCCCGCCAGATCGCGCTCAAGGCCGGCCTGCCCGTCACCACCTCGGGCATGACCATCAACCGCTTCTGCTCCTCGGGCCTGCAAACCATCGCCACTGCAGCGCAGCGAATCATCGCGGGCGAGGGCGACGTGTACGTGGCGGGCGGCGTGGAAAGCATCTCCTGCGTGCAGCAGGAAATGAACCTGCACATGATCCGCGACCTGGCGCTGGAAAAGCAGAAGCCCGAGATCTACTGGAACATGCTGCAGACGGCCGAGCAGGTCGCCAAACGTTACGGCATCGGCCGCGAGGCGATGGACGAGTACGGTGCCGCCAGCCAGCAAAAGGCGTGTGCCGCGCAGGCCGCCGGCCTGTTCGACGCCGAGATCGCGCCCATCACCGTCACCGCCGGCATCGCCGACAAGACCATGGGCCTCATCACGAAGCAGGTCACCGTCTCCAAGGACGAGGGCACGCGCGAAGGCACGACGGTGGAGGCCATCCGCGGACTGCGTTCCGCCCTCCCGGGCGGGCTGGTCTCGGCGGGCAACGCCAGCCAGTTCAGCGACGGCGCAGGCGCCTGCGTGGTGACCAGCGAGGCCTACGCCAGCCAGCACGGCCTCAAGCCCCTGGGCCGCTTCCTCGGCTTCGCCGTGGCCGGCTGCGAGCCCGACGAGATGGGCATCGGCCCCGTCTTCGCCGTGCCCAAGGTGCTGAAGAAGCTGGGCCTCTCGGTGCAGGACATCGACCTCTGGGAGCTGAACGAGGCCTTCGCCGTGCAGGTGATCTACTGCCGCGACAAGCTCGGCATTCCGGCCGACCGCTTGAACGTCAACGGCGGCGCCATCGCCCTGGGCCACCCCTACGGCGTGAGCGGCCAGCGCCTGACGGGCCATGCGCTCATCGAAGGCAAGCGCCGCGGTGCCAAGCGCGTCTGCGTCACGATGTGCATCGGCGGCGGCATGGGTGCGGCGGGCATCTTCGAGGTGCTGTAGGGCGCACCTCCACGACGCAGACGCCCCGCGCAGGCCGCATGGCCCGCGCGGGGCGTCTGCCTTTCAGGATGCCATCGAAAGTGGAGCGTCCGGCGCTTGATTGACCAGCGCCCGAGGCGGATTTGACCATCCAAAGAGGACGTGCGCTCAGCGGCTGCGCAGCTTGGATGCGGGTCGCCCGGTGGGCACGGAGAACCGCCCCAAGAACATGACGCACGCCAGCGCCAGGCCGATGCAGGCAATGCCCGCCATCTGCCAGCCCGAGATGCCCTCGCCCAGCACCCACATGCCCGCCAGCAGCCCGACCACCGGCACGCCCAGGCCAAAAGGCGCGACCTGGTTGGCGGGGTGGCGCTTGAGCAGCCAGGTCCATAGCCCATAGGCCGCCACAGTGGCGAACCAGCCCAGGTAGGCCGCGCCCGCCCAGGCCTGCCAGGACGCCTGCGTCCACTGCGTATGTGCCGGGTCGGTCAGCCAGCTCAGCGCCACGAACGGCAGGATGGGCGCCAGGCTGGACCAAACGATGAACTGCAGCGGGTCGTAGCCGGGATGGACGCGCTGCAGACGCCGCGCCAGGATATTGGTGCCGGCCCACATGGCCGCCGCGCCCAGTGTCAGCACGAACCCGATGGCCGTCACCCCGGCGGCGGCACCGGCCGTCGTGAAGTTCGCGCAGAAGCACACCAGCCCCACCAGCGCGAACGCCAGCCCGCCCACCATGGCCCGCGTGGGCTTCTCGCCCAGCAGGCCCAGGCCCAGCAGTGCGGTGAAGAACACCTGTGTCTGCATCAGCACCGACGCCAGCGCGGCCGTCATGCCCAGCTTCAACGCCAGGAAGAGCAGGCCGAACTGTCCCACGCCCTGCACCAGCCCATACAGCACGGTCCATCGCCACGCCAGCGCCGGGCGCCGCACCAGCAGCACCAGCGGCAGGGCGGCAAAGAGGTAGCGCACGGCGCCCAGCTGCATGGGCGTGAATTCGCGCAGCGCCAGCTTCATGGCGACGAAGTTCAACCCCCAGATCAGCACCACCGTCAGCGCGGCGGCGATGTCGGCGCGTTTCCACCCGGTGTTCATTGCGCGGGCCGATCCTTGCGGAACGCGTTCTTCACGGCGATGCGGCCATGGCGGAAGGTGAACACGTCCACCATGCGCGCCTCGATCCGCTTGCCGTCCGCCGCGCGCGTGCCGCTGAACGTGGTCTCGCTCACGCCGCGCTCTCCGCAGACGAAGTGATCGGCCTCCTTCCAGGCGGCGTCGGGGCAGGTCTGCCAGGCCAGCGCAAAGCCCTCGCGCACGGCATCGCGGCCGACGAAGCTGCGGCCCAGCACATCGGGCCCGGCCACGGCATGGAATTCGCATTCCGCGTCCATGCAGTCCATCAGCGCCTCCAGGTCGTGACGGTTCCAGGCGTCTGAGAAGCGGTGCAGCAGCGCGAGCAGGGTGCTGGAGTCGGTGTCGATGGTCATGGCGCGAGGCATTCCTGTGAGGTGATGGGCCGCGATGCTAGGTGGGCGCGGCGTTGGGCGTGGTGCCAGCGAATGCCAGTGATGAGGCCAGTTGCGCTGGCTCCATGGCCGCTGGCTGCTGGCACCAAGCCACCCGCAGGCCGCGCCGCAAGATGCCCTCACTGAATTGGAGATGCACGATGCCGAGCAAGGCCGCCTACGACCCGCGATACGACCCCCTGGTCGCCCCCCATCCTGGCCAGGGCCGGGACTATGCGCCCACTTACTGGGTGGGCACGGCGGGTGAACCCCCTGCCGACGACGGCCCGGTGGCGGGCGAGGTGGATGCCGACGTGGTGATCGTCGGCAGCGGCTTTACGGGGCTGGCGGCGGCGCTCTTCCTGGCGCGCGAGCACGGCATTCGTGCCACCGTGCTGGAGGCCAACCAGGCCGCCTGGGGCTGCACCAGCCGCAATGGCGGCCAGGGGCAGAACGCCAGCGGCCGGCTGTACCGCTCGCAATGGATAGAACGCTGGGGCAAGCCGGCTGCGCTGCGGCTGGACGCCGAGATCCGCGAGGGCTTCGAGACGTTCAAAAGCCTGGTGCGGGAATTTCCGGAATGCGAGCCCCAGCCCGGCGGGCATCTGTACATCGCCCACCGGCCCGAGAAGATGGACTTCCTGCGCCGCGAGACGCAGGTGATGCGCGAGGTGTTCGGCTACGACGCGCGCATGCTCACCACCGAGGAGGTACGCACGCAGTACGTCAACGACCAGGAATGCCACGGCGCGCAGCACGAGCCGGACGGCATCGGCGTGCATCCGCTCAAGCTCGCCTTCAGCTATCTGCGCGAGGCCCGCAGGCTCGGCGTGAAGGTGCACACGTCCAGCCCGGTGACGGGCTTCGAGACCCGCGGCGGCGTGCATCACCTGCAGACGCCGGGCGGCACGGTCAAGGCGCGGGCCGTGGGCTTCTGCACAGGCGGCTACACCAGCTTCGGCCTGCACCCGAGCCTGGACGCCAAGATCATGCCCATCCTGTCGAACTCCATGGTCACGCGGCCGCTGACCGATGCCGAGATCGACGCCACGGGTTTTCGCACGCACCAGGTCATCACCGACACGCGCACGCTGCGCTACTACTACCGCCTGCTGCCCGACCGGCGCGTGCAGATCGGCAGCCGCAGCTCCGTCACCGGCGCCGACGCGCCTCACCCGCGCCACATGGCGGTGCTGGTCGATGGGCTGCACCGCAAGTTTCCGGCGCTGCGGGGCATCCAGATCGATTACTCATGGTGGGGCTGGGTGGACGTGAGCCACGACATGATGCCGCGCATCGCCCAGCCCGACCCCGCGAGCAGCGTGTTCTACGCGCTGGGCTACGGCGGCAACGGCGTCTCCTTCTCGGCCCACGCCGGCCGGCGGCTGGCGCAGCGCATCGCCGGCCAGCGGCTGCCGCAGTTCGACCTGCCGATCTACCACGGCGAGCTGGACTACCCGTTCATGTTCAACGACATCCGCCTGCCGCAGTCGCGCCTGTTCGCGCCCGTGCGGCGCCTGGGGCAGCGGGCGCTCTACCACTGGTACCACTTGAAGGACGAGGGGCGCATCTAGGCGCGGCCGGGCTCCCAGGCCCCGCTCTCACGGGGCGGCCATGCACTCGCGCCATGCCGCGCCCAGCGCCGCCATGCCGGGTTCGATCTGGGGCAGCGGCATGGCGCCGAACCCCAGGCGGAAGAACTGGGTGGGGCGTTGCACGCCTTCGAAGAAATGCACGTCGCCCGGCTCGATGAGCACGCCGCGCCGTGCGGCGTGCACCTGCAGCGCGCGTGCGTCCAGCTCCTGCGGCCCCTGTACCCACAGCAGCGAGCTGCCGGGCAGGCTCGTGCTGCGGCATTGCGGCAGATGCACGGCCAGCGCGCGGCTGATGGCCTGCCATTTGGGCGCCAGCCGCTCGCGCCAGCGCTGCGCGTGCTCTTCGCCGTAGCCCATCCACAGAAAGAGCGCCATGGTGCGCTGGTTGTTCATGGGCGGGTGGCGGTAGGCATAGCGGCGCAAGGCCCGCAGGGCTTCGATCAGCGCCTCGTCCGCCACGATGAAGCCCAGGCGCAAGCCCGGCAGCAGGTTCTTGCTCAGGCTGCCCAGGTAGATGACGCGGCCGCTGTCGTCGAAACTCTTGAGCGCCGGGTGGTTGCTGCCCAGGTCGTTGAACTCGGTGTCGTAGTCGTCCTCGATCAGCACGAAGTCGTGCTGGCGTGCGCGCTCCAGCAGGTCCATGCGCCGGTACACGGGCATGGTGACGCCCATGGGCGACTGGTAGCTGGGCGTGCAGAAGACCAGGTCGCACGCATGCAGGTGCTCGCCCGGCACCAGGCCCTGGCTGTCCACGCGCAGCGGGCGCATCTGGCAGCCGGCCCGCGCGAAGATGTTGCGCGCATCCACATAGCCCGGGCTTTCCATGCCGAACACCAGCTCCGGGTGCGCCAGCGCCTGGGCCAGCAGGAACAGGGAGTTCTGCGTGCCGATGGTCACCAGCACCTGCTCGGGCCGCGCGCGGATGGCCCGGCGCGGCAGCACGCGCTGCACGATCTGCTCCACCAGCAGTGGGTCGTCATGCATCACGTGGTCGTCCATCCAGCTTTGCATGTGGGCACGCGTCTGGGCCAGCCGGGTGCAGTGCCGCCAGCGTGCGGCCGTGGCCTCGTCGTATTCCACCTGGCCGTAGATGAAAGGGTAGGTGTAGTCGCGCCAGTTGCGGGGCTTGACGATGGCCTGCTCCTCCACGGTGCGCTGGCCCAGGCGCCGTCCCCAGTCGGGTGCGTCCGGCCCGTGCGCGAACCATGTCTCCGGAGCGGGTTGCAGGCGCACGCGCAGCTGCTTGCGAACGAAGCTCTCGTTGACGAAGTAGCCCCGCCGGTCCACCGCCGACAGAAAGCCGTCGCGCATCAGTTGCTCGTAGACCAGCACCACGGTGTTGCGCGACACCTTGAGCAACTCGCTGAGCCGGCGTGACGAGGGCAGGGGCTCGGTGGGCAGCAGCGCGCCGTCCAGCAGGGCGTTGAGCAGGTACTCGCGCAACTGCTCCTGCAGGCTGCGGCCGGGCTCGAAAGGGCGCAAATAGGGGTCCAGCATGGATGACTTCGTTTTTCTTGGGCGAAGGTGGAGCGAGATCAGTTCTTGCTGAAGTGTTTATGCACTGGCACCACGGCGCCCCAGCACTGGACCCAAGGCAAGGAACAGGCCAGACCTAGCATCCAGTCCAGCGATTCCCTTCAGTGCCTTTCCTCTCTTTCTTTCGACCCACCACAGGAGCCTGCCATGTCCCGTACCTCTTTCGCCCCCCTGCGCCGCGCCCTGCTGGGCAGCCTGTGCCTTGCCGCCTGCGCCGCCGCACTCCCCGCCCGTGCGCAGAACGCGCCCACCGTCACCATCGGCGTGCAGAGCATGTTCGGCCCCTGGAAGACCGCCATCGCCGACAAGGAGTTCGAGAAAGCCACGGGCTGGAAGATCAACTGGCGCAAGTTCGACAGCGGCGGCGACGTGGTCACGGCCATGGCCTCGGGCGACGTGCAGATCGGCGTGGCGGGCTCCAGCCCCGTGGCCGCCGCCGCCAGCCGTGGCGTGCCGCTGCAGGTGTTCTGGATCCTGGACAACATCAACGAGGCCGAGGCCCTGGTGGTGCGCAACGGCAGCGGCATCCAGAAGCCGCAGGACCTGGTGGGCAAGAAGCTGGCCGTGCCCTTCGTCTCGACCACGCACTTCCACACGCTGTTCGCGCTGGAGCACTACGGCATCGCGGGCAAGGTGAGCGTCATCAACCTGCAGCCGTCCGACATTCCCGCCGCCTGGGCGCGCGGCGACATCGACGCGGCCTTCGTCTGGGACCCGGCGCTCGGCAAGATCAAGCAAAGCGGCAAGGTGTTGCTCACCTCCGGCGACCTGACCAAGCTGGGCAAGGCCACCTTCGACGCGCTGGTCGTCAACAAGGACTTCGCTGCCAAGAACAAGGCCGGCATGCAGACCTTCACCCAGGTGCTGCAGAACGCCACCGCCGCGTACGTGAACAGCCCCAAGGCCTGGACGGCGCAGTCCGACATGGTGCGCAAGGTGGCCCAGCAATCGGGCGCGCAGCCGGCCGAGGTGCCCGAGGTGCTGGCGCTCTACCAGTTCCCGCTGGCGGCGGAGCAGGCCGGCAACGGCTGGCTGGGCGGCGGCAAGGCCAGTGGCGCGGCCAAGGCACTGGAGGCCACGGCCGCCTTCCTGCGAGAGCAGAAGAAGGTGCCTGCCGTGCTGCCCGACTACAGCGTCGCCATCGACCCAAGCTTCGTGCAAGGCGTCAAGTAATCCAGCAGGAACGAGCGTCCATGAGCCTCAGCCTGAACATCCGAGACGTATCGGTCGTCTTCCCCGGGCGCCAGCCGGGCCAGCAGGTCACGGCCCTGTCCGGGGTCAACCTCAAGATCAGCCAGGGCGATTTCGTCGTGGCGCTGGGAGCCTCCGGCTGTGGCAAGACGACGCTGCTGAACCTGATGGCGGGATTCATCCAGCCCACCAGCGGCCTCATGACCCTGGGCCGCTACCAGGGCGAGCCGCCCGCCGGCACCGGCGGCGGTGCCGGCCTGCGCGACCAGATCACCGGGCCCGGCGCCGACCGCGGCGTGGTCTTCCAGAAGCACGCGCTGCTGCCGTGGCTCAACGTGCTGGACAACGTGGCCTTCGGCCTCAAGCTCAAAGGCGTGCCCAAGGCCGAGCGCGAGGAGCGCGCCATGCACTTCCTGACTCAGGCGGGGCTGGCCGACTTCCGCGACCATGCGACCTACCAGCTCTCGGGCGGCATGCAGCAGCGCGTGGGCATCGCGCGGGCGCTGACCAACGACCCGCACATGCTGCTGCTCGACGAGCCGCTAGGCGCGCTGGACTCGCTCACGCGCGAACGCCTGCAGGAGCTGATCCTGGACATCTGGCATGGAACGCAGAAGATGATGTTCTTCATCACCCATGACGTGGAAGAGGCGCTCTTCATGGGCACGCGGCTCATCGTGATGTCGCCCCGGCCCGGGCGCATCACGCACGAGATCCCGCTCGACTTCGGCCGCCGCTTTTTGCAATCGCGCAATGCACGCGCCGTCAAATCCAGCCCCGACTTCATCGCCCTGCGCGAAAAGGTGCTGGGCATCATCCACGGCGACGAGGAGCACACGCTATGACCACCACACCCACGTCCGCGCCCGTCGGCCTGCTGGCACGCCTGCGCCGCGCGGCGCCCGCCCGCCCCGGAGAGCAATACGGCGCGCCGGGCAACGGCCGCAGCTGGCGCATCAGCGCCATCACCGTGGCCCTCATCGTGGCGCTGTGGACGGCGGCCACCGGCCTGGGCTGGATACAGCCGCTCTTCCTGCCGTCGCCGCGGGCGGTGTGGCAGCAGTTCATCGAGGTCTCGGGCGAAGGCTTTGCCGACGCCACCTTGCTCACGCACCTGGGTTGGAGCGCGATGCGGGTGTTCGGCGCGTTCGCGCTGGCCGTCGTCACCGCCGTGCCCGTGGGCGTGCTGATGGGCGTCAACCGCGTGGTGCGCGGCATCTTCGACCCCGTCGTCGAGTTCTACCGCCCGCTGCCGCCGCTGGCCTACCTGCCGCTGGTGGTGATCTGGCTGGGCATCGGCGAGACCTCCAAGATCGTGCTCATCTACCTGGCCATGTTCGCGCCGCTGGCGTTGAGCGCCCGTGCCGGCGTGCGCGCCGTGGCCATCGAGCAGATCCATGCCGCGTATTCGATGGGCGCCACGCGCTCGCAGGTGCTGTGGCACGTGATCGCACCCGCCGCGCTGCCCGACATCCTGACCGGCATGCGCATTGCCATCGGCTTTGGCTGGACGACCCTCGTCGCCGCCGAGATGGTGGCCGCCACGGCGGGCCTGGGCTTCATGGTGCTGAGCGCCTCCAAGTTCATGGTCACCGACGTGGTCATCATGGGCATCCTCGTCATCGGGGCTCTGGCGCTGGCCTTCGACATGCTGATGCGCTGGCTGGAAGCGAAGCTCGTGCCCTGGAAGGGCAAGTGAGCGCGAGGGGGGGCGATGGCCGGGTGAGCCCGTCACGGGCCCGTCACGGGCCCGTCACGCAGCGGACACGCTCCGGGCGCGGCCGTCCTCATAATTTCGGCGCATGACCACCCCGCTGCGCTCCACCCTCGACTTCCTGCTCCACCACTGGCTTGAGGCCGAAGCGCTCACAGCCCGCGAACGCTTCGCCGACCATGCGCGCGAGACCTTCGATGCCGTGCTGGACACCAGCGAGCGCATCGCCCGCGAGAAGTTCGCGCCCTTCAACCGCCTGGTCGATACCGAGGAGCCTCGCACTGAGACGCTGCCCGGCGGCACGCTGCGCGTGGTGCTGCCGCAGGCCACGCACGATGCGCGCCGCGCCTATGCCGAATCGGGCCTGCTGAGCGCCGCGCAGGACTACGCCATCGGCGGCATGCAGCTGCCCTACACGGTGGAGGCGGCGGCCAACAGCTTCTTCGCGGCGGCCTCGGTCAGCATCGGCTCCAACCTGCTCACCTCGGGCAATGCCAACCTGCTGATGGCGCACGGCACGCCACTGCAAAAGCAGGTGTTCGCGCAGAACGAGTTCGACGGCCGCTGGGCCGGCACGATGTGCCTGTCGGAGCCGCATGCGGGCTCGTCGCTCTCCGACGTGGCGACCCGCGCCGTGCCCGATGGCGCGGGCTTCGAGGCCGATGCGCTGGGGCCGCGCTACCGCCTCACCGGCAACAAGATGTGGATCAGCTCGGGCGACCACGAGATGACCGAGAACATCGTGCATCTGGTGCTGGCCAAGATTCCGGGTGCGGACGGCAAGCTGGTGCCGGGCGTGCGCGGCATCTCGCTCTTCATCGTGCCCAAGCAACTGGTGGATGAGCAGGGCCAGTTGACCGGCGAGCGCAACGACGTGGCGCTGGCCGGCCTCAACCACAAGCTGGGCTGGCGCGGCACGACCAACACGCTGCTGAACTTCGGCGAGGGCACCTACCCGGTGCGCGGCGGCGCGGGCGCCATCGGCTACCTCGTCGGCCAGCCCGGCGAGGGGCTGAAGTGCATGTTCCACATGATGAACGAAGCGCGCATCGGCATCGGCATGGCCGCCACCATGCTGGGCCTCGCGGGCTACTATGCCAGCCTGGACTACGCGAAGAACCGCCCGCAGGGCAGGCCGGTGGGCAAGGGCGGCAAGGACGCCGCCGCGCCGCAGGTGCGCCTCATCGAACATGCCGACATCAAGCGCATGCTGCTGGCGCAAAAGAGCTACGGCGAAGGCGCGCTGGCGCTCAACCTCTACTGCGCGCGGCTGGTGGACGAGCAGCACACGGGCGATGCCCGGGCGGCCGACGAGGCGCGCCTTTTGCTGGAAGTGCTGACGCCCATCGCCAAGAGCTGGCCCAGCGAATGGTGCCTGGAGGCCAACTCGCTCGCCATCCAGATCCACGGCGGCTACGGCTACACGCGCGACTTCCCCGTCGAGCAGTACTGGCGCGACAACCGGCTGAACATGATCCACGAGGGCACGCACGGCATCCAGGCCATGGACCTGCTCGGCCGCAAGGTGCTGATGGAAGGCGGCCGGGGCCTGATGCTGCTGGCCGGCCGCATCGACGCCACCGTGCAGCAGGCCATCCAGCAGCCCGCGCTGGCGGCCCATGCCAACGCCCTGGCCGGCGCGCTGGGCGAGGTCGGCGCAGCCACCAAGGCGGCCTGGGCCACCGGCGAGCCGGCCGATGCGCTGGCCAATGCCGTGCCCTACATGCAGGCCTTCGGCCACACTGTGCTGGCTTGGGTCTGGCTGGACCTGGCGCTGGCCACGCTGCGCGCAGACGCTACGCTTTCGATAGCTGCAAGCCAAGGCCGGATGGGCGCCATGCGCTATTTCTTCCATTACGAGCTGCCCAAGATCGGCGCGTGGCTGAACGTGGTGCGCCAGCGCGACACGACCTGCGCGGCGCTCTCCGAGGACGCGTTCTGACCGGTGGCGGGCAGGGGCCGGCCCGCCGGCCCTGATCCGGTCAACGGCGCGACACGCTGGCGCCGCCGTCGCGTCGCACAATGCCCCGCAGCTTGCCTCGCATCCGTACCCACAGGCCACATTCCAAGGAGACACATCGCCATGACCCGCACCGTCCAGCAACTCTTCGACCTCTCGGGCAAGACCGCCCTCGTCACCGGCGGCTCGCGCGGCCTGGGCCTGCAGATGGCCCACGCGCTGGGCGAAGCCGGCGCCCGCGTGCTGATCACCTCGCGCAAGGCGGGCGACCTGGAAGAGGCCACCGCCACGCTGCAGGCGGCCGGCATCGACGCGCGCTGGGTCGCGGCCGATTGCGGCCAGGAGGCCGACATCCAGCGCCTGGCGGCCGAGACCCTGCAGCGCCTGGGCGACGTGGACATCCTGGTCAACAACGCTGGCGCCAGCTGGGGCGCGCCGGCCGAGGACCACCCCACCGCCGCGTGGGACAAGGTGATGAACCTCAACGTGCGTGGCTACTTCCTGCTGTCGCAAGCCATCGCCAAGCAAAGCATGATCCCGCGCCGGCGCGGCCGCATCCTGAACGTGGCCTCCATCGCCGGGCTGGGGGGCAACCCTTCGGCGATGAAGACCATCGCCTACAACACCTCCAAGGGCGCGGTCATCAACTTCACCCGCGCGCTGGCGGCGGAGTGGGGCGAGTACGGCATCACCGTGAACGCCATCTGCCCGGGCTTTTTCAAGACCAAGATGGCGACGGTGCTGATCGAGTCGCTGGGCGAAGAGAAGATGGCCCAGCACGCGCCGCTGCGCCGCCTCGGGGACGACGAGGACCTGAAGGGCATCGCACTGCTCTATGCCAGCGATGCGGGCAAGCACATCACCGGCCAGTGGATGGCGGTGGACGGGGGCGTGAGTGTGGTGACGGGCGGCTGAACTGCGGTACAACCACCGCACCTGCCTTTCGTTCAACGCCTGTGACTGCCTCCATGCTCCAAGACCTCCCTTCGCTCAGCTTCGGTGTCGAGATTCCCTTCGTGACCCACCTGGGTTTCACCCTGCACCGCATGGCGGACGGCGAATCGGAGCTGCGCTACGAGGCCGCGCCCGAGCACCTCAATTCCTTCGCCGTGACGCACGGCGGCGCCACCATGGCCCTGCTGGACGTGACCCTGGCCACCGCGGCGCGCAGCGTCACGCCTGACTTCGGCGTGGTCACCATCGAGATGAAGACCAGCTTCATGCAGCCGGCCGTCGGGCCGCTGGTGGCCAAGGGCCGCCTGCTGCATCGCACCCGGTCCATCGCCTTCGTCGAGGGCACCGTCTACGACGCCCAAGGGCGGGCCTGCAGCCACGCGACCGGCACCTTCAAATATGTGAAACGGGCGCCCGCCGAAGGCGCGGCCCTGTCCACCGACTGATCCGCGCAGGCCGCGGCATCGGCCTCGCGGCTTGCAACTTATGCATCGAATCGTGCTGCAGCGCTTGATTTAACGGCGCATGCAGCTATCGTAACAATAGCAAAGGAGACTTCCGCATGCCACGCAACCAACAGGTTCTGCTCGACAACCGCCCGCAGGGCGAAGCCACCACGGCCAACTTCAAGCTCGTCACCACCGACACCCCCGCCCTGAAGGACGGCGAGGTGCTGGTGCGCCACCACTACCTCAGCCTCGACCCCTACATGCGTGGCCGCATGAACGAGAGCAAGAGCTACGCGGCCAGCCAGCCGCTGGGCGAACCCATGATCGGCGGCACGGTGGGCGAGGTGGTGGAAAGCCGCCACCCCAAGTACGCCGTGGGCGACAAGGTGGTCGGCATGGGCGGCTGGCAGGAATACAGCGTTGCCGACGGCAATGCGCCGGGCATGCTGCGCAAGGTCGACACCACCCATGTGCCCTTGTCGCACTACCTCGGCGCCGTGGGCATGCCCGGCGTGACGGCTTGGTACGGCCTCGTGAAGATCATCGAGCCCAAGGCGGGCGAAACGGTGGTGGTGAGCGCCGCCACGGGCGCGGTGGGCAGCGCCTTCGCGGCCCTGGCCAAGGCGCGCGGCTGCCGCGTGGTGGGCATCGCGGGCGGCCCGGAGAAGTGCCGCTACGCCACCGAGGAGCTGGGCTTCGACGTCTGCATCGACCACCGCGAACATGGCGACCTGAAGGCCATGTCCAGGGCGCTCAAGGAAGCCTGCCCGAACGGCATCGACGGCTATTTCGAGAACGTGGGCGGCTACATCCTCGACGCCGTGCTGCTGCGCGCCAACGCCTTCGCCCGCGTGGCGGTGTGCGGCATGATCGCCGGCTACGACGGCCAGCCGCTGCCGCTGCAGAATCCGGCGCTCATCCTCATCAACCGCATGAAGGTGCAGGGCTTCATCGTCAGCGAACACATGGAAGTATGGCCCGAGGCGCTCAAGGAGCTTGGCGGGCTGGTCGGTGCCGGCAAGCTGCGCCCGCGCGAGACCATCGCCGAAGGGCTGGCCGCCGCGCCCGAGGCCTTCCTGGGCCTGCTCAAGGGCAGGAACTTCGGCAAGCAACTGGTCAAGCTGGTCTGAATGACGTCATTGCATTGGACCTGGGCCCGGTTCGACGACCTGGGCGTGCATGCGCTGCACGATGCCCTGGCGCTGCGCTGCCGCGTGTTCATCCTGGAGCAGGGGCCTTACCAGGACCCGGATGATGCCGACAAGACCGCGTGGCACCTGCTGGGCCGCGCCGCGCCGGGCGGCCCGCTGCTCGCCACCCTGCGGGTGGTGGACCCGGGCGTGAACTACCCCGAGCCCTCCATCGGCCGCGTGGTGGCGGCGCCCGAGGCACGCGGCACCGGCGCCGGCCGGGCGCTGGTGGCCGAGGGCCTGGCGCGCTGCCGGCAGGCATGGCCGGGGCAGGCAGTGCGCATCAGCGCGCAGGCGCACCTGCAGCGCTTCTATGCCGAGCATGGCTTTGCCACCGTCTCGCCCGAGTATCTGGAAGACGGCATTCCCCACGTCGAGATGCTTTGCGCCCCCGCGTGAAGACCCGGGCGCCACAAGGAAAAGGAGAGTCCCCATGACCACCGAACTGATCCTGCACCACTACCCCTCGTCGCCGTTCTCCGAGAAGATCCGGCTCGCGCTGGGCATGAAGCAGCTGGCCTGGAAGTCGGTCATTGTGCCCAGCGTCGCGCCCAAGCCCGACGTGGTCGCGCTCACCGGCGGCTACCGCCGCACGCCCTTCCTGCAGGTGGGGGCCGATATCTATTGCGACACGGCGCTGATCTGCGACGTGCTGGAGCACGCCCAGCCCGAGCCGCCGCTGCACCCACCGCACCTGAAGGGCGTGGCCCGGGTCTTCGCGCAGTGGGCCGACACCACGCTCTTTTGGGCCGCCATGGCCTACAACCTGCAGCCTCGGGGCGCCAGCGTGCTGTTCGCCAACCTGCCGCAGGCCGCGCAGCAGGCCTTCGTGGCCGACCGGCGCGCCATGAACGGCGGCATGCAGCGCCTCGACCCGCGCGACGCGACGGCGGCCTACCGCTCCTACCTGCGCCGCATCGCCCACATGGCCGAGGAGCACGACTTCCTCTTCGGCGCCGAGCCCTGCGTGGCCGACCTGGCCGCCTACCACCCGCTCTGGTTCACGCGCCAGTGCGTGCCGGTCATGGCCGACATCTTCACGGCCACGCCCGCCGTCGCCGAATGGATGGACCGCGTCGCCGCGTTGGGCCATGGACGCATGGAGAAGTTCGACGCCGGGAGCGCCATCGCGGTGGCGGCCCGCTCCGAGCCGCAGCCGCTGGTGGGCGACGTGTTCCAGGACGAGCACGGCATTGCGCTGGGCAGCGAGGTCACCATCACGGCCGAGACCTTCGGCCCCGAGCCAACGCCCGGCACGCTGGTCGCCGCCACCCGCACCCGCTACACCCTGCGCCGCACCGACCCGCGTGCCGGCACGGTGCACGTGCATTTCCCGCGCATCGGCTATGCCTTGAAGCGATCCGCCTGAGGCGCCGCGCGCCTCTCTCCCTTCTCTCCTCCCGCTGCGCGGTCCGGGACGGAGGACGACGCCAGCGGTCTGGCCAAGCCCGTCCCGCGGCGTCTGCTGGCCCAGGCCGCGATGAGGCTCAAGCCGCCGACCGATTCACGCAAAACCATAAGCAGGAGACTAAAGATGATTGAAGACTTCCGTGGCAAGACCGCCGTCATCACCGGCGCGGGTTCCGGCTTCGGGCTGGAGTGCGCGCGCATCGGCGCCCGGCGCGGCATGCACCTGGTGCTGGTCGACGTGCAGCAGGACGCGCTGGACGCCGCCGCCGCCGAGCTGCAGGCGGCCGGCGCCCAGGTGATGGCCCGGCGCGTGGACGTGTCGGACGCGGCGCAGATGGAGGCGCTGGCCGCCGCCGTGCAGGAGCGCTTCGGCGCTCCGCACCTGGTCTTCAACAACGCCGGCGTGGGCGCTGGCGGCCTGCTGTGGGAAAGCAGCGTGGCCGACTGGGAGTGGGTGCTGGGCGTGAACCTCTGGGGCGTAGTGCACGGCGTGCGCCTTTTCACGCCGATGATGCTGGCGGCAGCCGCGAAGGACCCGTCCTGGCGGGGCCACATCGTCAACACCGCCAGCATGGCCGGCCTGCTGAACCCGCCCAACATGGGCATCTACAACGTGAGCAAGCACGCGGTGGTGAGCCTGAGCGAGACGCTCTACCAGGACCTGTCCCTGGTCAGCGACCAGATCGGCGCCAGCGTGCTGTGCCCGTACTTCGTGGCGACGGGCATCAACGCCAGCGAACGCAACCGGCCCGGCGCGCTGGCGGCGGGCCAGCCCACCCGGAGCCAGCTGATCGGCCAGGCCATGATCGGCAAGGCCGTGAGCAGCGGCAAGGTGCAGGCGGCCGACGTGGCGGCCAAGGTGTTCGACGCCGTCGCCGCCAACCAGTTCTACATCTACAGCCACCCGAAGGCGCTGGGCCCCGTGCAGACCCGGCTGGAAGACGTGATGCAGCAGCGCAACCCCACGGATGCCTTCGCCGACAAGCCGGAGCTGGGCGCCCAGTTGCGCGCCCAACTGCGCGGCGCCTGAGCCTCACCTCACAGCCAGCCCAGCCAGGAGCCCCAGAGCAGCTGGCCCAGGGCCCGCTGAGGCAGCAGCGTGAAAAGCCCGGCGACGATGCACGCACCGAGGTAGAGCCGCTGCATGCAGCGGCGGTGTGTGGAGATGTCGCCCCGCGCCAGCGCCCGGAACGCGGCGAACAAGTAGAACGCCGTGATCCCGATGAGCAGGTGGATGGGGGTGAAGCCCGAGACGTTGGGCACGCGGAAGTCTCGGATGAAAAGCGCCGATGCCGCAGTGGCGACCATGAAGGTCACCCAGGCATAGCCGAACGTCCGGTGCAGGTCAGGGCGGGTCATGCGTCCGAGTCGCGCCCAGAGTGCGACCGGGCCGGTGACCACGGCCAGGAGGGCGGCGGTCGCGTGAAAGGCGATGAGCGGTGTGATCTGCATGGCGGCCTGGCGGTGGATGCGTGCAGCCAGTGTGCCGGCCGCATCGCCTGGCCGCCCCCGATAGGCGACGGGCCGCGCCGGCCGCGCCGCGAACGGTCGCAGGGCGGCGCCAAACGCTCGATCGCCTGGTCGCAAGACGGCCCCATGCAACGCGCGCCTTTCGGCGGCACGCTCGTTCCTGCGAGCCCGCGAACCCCATGCGGCGCCGTGCGGTGGGTCAGAGGCCGTTCGGGCGGGGTTCGGCCTGCTCCGGGATGGTGGGGGGGCGAGGCTGGTGCGCGCCCCTGGCAGGGCTCCCAGACAGGCACAGGGCTAACGGGTCCGAGGACTGGCGGGCGCCCACGCCTGAGACGGAGGCGGTGACGCCTCGGCGCTCAGCCGGCCGGGGGCGCCACCGACGCACCCTGGATACCGTGCCGCGCCAGCGCTTCGGCCACGAAGCCGCTGGCCTTGGCCTCTTCCACGAAGGCGGCGAGCGCCTGCGCGGCCTCGGTGCCGCGCGATTTGGGCACGCCCATGGCCTGCTGGATCACCATGAAGCGGCCCGGCAGCAGGCGCAACCCCGGGTGGCGGGCGGCATCGGCCTGCAGCTGCTGGCGCACGCCGGCGGCCACGTCGGCGTTTTCGGCCAGGAAGGTGGCGACCACCTCGGGTGACGTGGGTGCGCGCAGCAGTTCGGCATGGCGGATCTCGCGGGTCAGGTGCAGGTCGTACGCGCTGCCGCGGCCGACGACCACCCGGTGGCCCGGCGCATCCACCTCGGCGTTGTCGTTGAGCGGCGAGTCTTCGCGCACCAGATAACTGCCCTCGATCAGCACGTAGGGCGCCGAGAACGCGATGCCCGCGCCCCGCACCGGGTCCACCGCGAAGAAGCCGAAGTCGGCCCGCTCGGCCGTCACCGCCTCGACCGACTTGCCGGCGGCATCGAACACGCACAGCTGCAGGGGCATGCCCAACTGGTCGGCCAGGCGCCGCGCCAGATCGACCGAGACGCCTTCGGCGCCGCCGTCACCAGCCGGCCGCGCCAGGATGGGGTTGCCGGTGTTGATCGCGGCGCGCAGGGCGCCCGTGGGGGCCAGAACGGATCGGAGAGCGCTGGTAAGGGGCATGGAACATCAGGCGTGAACAGCCTGCCGACGGGTGGGAGGGTGAGGCGGACAGTATCGACCGGCGGGTTGGGAAAAGCGAGCGGCGCCGCCGCTCACGGCAGCGGCCGCACCAGCCGGACCGGCAGCCGTGTGCCCTTGCCGACATTGCCGCGCGCCTCGCCGGTCTCCATGTCCACGGCCCAGCCCTGCTGGGCCTGGAGCCCGCTTTCGCCGCTGCCGCCGCGCGCCACGTTGCCGTAGTTGTAGGGGTTCACGGTGGCGGTGTTCACGCTGGCCGTGCCCGTCCAATGCCACTGCGTCGCCGTGGCCGGGAACAGGATGGGATCGACGATGGCCGGCTGGCGCGTGCGATCGACCAGCCGGCGCAGCTCGGGCACGCGCGGCAGGCGCCAGCGCACGCCTTCGGCCTGCCAGCGCGACCGGGCCAGCGCCTGGGCCTCGGAGTAGGTGAGAAGGCGTGGCTCGCCGGCGCAGGCGCGGCCCGTCCATTGCATGCCCTCCACGCACCGGGGCCAGGCGAGCCGGGCGCGCTCGTCCAGCACGTACGTGCCGTCGGCGGATGCGGCCAGTGAAGGCCTGGCGGCGGCCGCGCCGGCCTCAGCCTCGGCCCGGGCGACGGGGCCGCCGAATGCCAGGACGGCGGCCAGCGCAAGTCGGGTGGCGGCCTTGGCGGGGAAGGAGGGCGGGGCGGTGCGGGACATGGCGCCTGCATTCTCGCGCAAGCCCCCGCGCGGCAGGGGGACGCCCGGCGCGGGGCCGTGCGGCAGCCGTCACAATCTCGTCCCTGTCGATTCACCAGCCCGTGGGGTTGCGCCCGCCCCTTCACCCGCTCGTTCGCTCGCTTTTTCGCCATGTCTCGCGCGTTGCCCGTTTCCAGCCCTCCACCGTCCGCGCAGCGCCTCGTGTCCATCGACGCGCTGCGTGGCCTGGTGATCGTCTTCATGCTGTTGGACCATGTGCGCGAAACGTTCTTCATGCACCACCAGGTGGCCGACCCGATGGCGGTGGCCACCACGCTGCCCGAACTGTTCGGCAACCGTCTGCTGGCCCACCTGTGCGCGCCGGTGTTCGTATTCCTCACCGGCCTCTCGGCCTTCCTCTACGGCGCCCGCCAGCCGGACGGCCGCGCCGCCACGGCGACCTTTCTGGCCAAGCGGGGCCTGTTCCTGGTGCTGCTCGAGCTGACGCTGGTGAACTTCGCCTGGACCTTCCAGCTGCCGCCGCAGGTGCTGTATCTGCAGGTGATCTGGGTCATCGGCCTGAGCATGCTGGCGCTGGCCGGTCTGCTGTGGCTGCCGCGACCGGCGCTGGTCGTGGTGGGCTTTGCCATCGTGGCCGGTCACAACCTGCTCGACGGGCTGCACTTTGCGCCGGGCCACACGCTGCATGGGCCCTGGGCGGTGCTGCACGACCGGGGCTGGCTGTCCCTGGGCGGCGAGGGTGGCCTGCGCATCCGCACTTCGTACCCGCTGCTGCCGTGGATCGGCGTGATCGCGCTCGGCTATGCGGCCGGCCCCTGGTTCGCGGCGCACGCCGATCCGGCCGCGCGCCGGCGACGCCTCGCGGGCTGGGGCCTCGCACTGCTGGCCGGCTTCATGGTGCTGCGCGCGCTGAACGGGTATGGCGACCATCCGTGGGTGGCGGGGGACTCCATGCTGCGCACGGCGATGGGTTTCTTCAACGTCACCAAGTACCCGCCATCGCTGCTCTATGTGGCGCTGACGCTGGGCGTCGGCCTGTTGCTGCTCGGCGGATTCGAGCGGCTTGACCCCCGGGGCCCGCTCGTGCGGGTGCTGACGGTGTACGGCGCCGCGCCCATGTTCTTCTATCTGCTGCACCTCTATGTGCTCCGCTGTCTCTACCTCGCGGCCCTGGCGGTGTGGGGCCCCAACCAGGGAACGTACTTCGGCTTCGACAGCGTGGCCGCCCTCTGGCTGGCCTCGCTGGCGCTGGCGGCGGCGCTGTTCTGGCCGGTGCGGGCGTTCGGGCGGTTCAAGGCGCGCCGCAAGGACCTGGCCTGGCTCAAGTATTTCTGAGCGGGCCGGCCGGCGCGGTCCAAGTACGGCCTTGTCTGCTATTGAATTCATAGCAATAAACCTCGGTGCAGCAAGCGCGAGAGGCCTGAAAGGCTCGCAGTCTTGACCCCACGCCTGCGCCCGGCGGCGCGGTTGGCGACAATCGCCCGGATGCGTTCCCCGTCCGATCCTTCCTCCTCCCGTTCCGCGTCTTGCGCCGTTCCTGCCGCTTCCACTGACGGCGCCGTGTCTTCCGACTCCACGACCACCACCACCACCACCACCACCACCACCACGGCCTCCGGGCCCATGCCCCATTTCGTCGGGCTCGCGCTGGTGCTCGGCCTGCTCTCGGCCATCGGCCCGTTCGCCATCGACATGTACCTGCCGGCACTGCCCGACATCGGCGCCAGCCTGAGCGCCGACGTGGGCGCCGTGCAGTGGAGCCTGACGGCCTTCTTCGTGGCGCTGGGCGTGGGGCAGCTCATCTACGGCCCCGTCTCCGACCGGGTCGGCCGCAAGCCGCCGCTTTACGCGGGGCTGTCGCTCTTCGCCATCACCAGCGTGGGCTGCGCGCTGGCCACCGACATCCACACGCTGATCGCGCTGCGCTTTCTGCAGGGCCTGGGCGCGGCGGCGGGCATGGCGATTCCCCGCGCCGTGGTGCGCGACCTGCACACCGGCACCGAGGCTGCCCGGCTGATGTCGCTGCTGATGCTGGTGTTCAGCGTGTCGCCGCTGCTGGCGCCCCTGGCGGGCAGCGGCGTGATCGCGCTCGCCGGCTGGCGCGGCGTGTTCTGGGCCGTGGCGCTGGCGGCGGTGGCCGGCCTCGCCATGGTGCATCGCTCGCTCGACGAGACGCTGCCGCCGCAGCGCCGGGCCCGCGGCGCCGAGGCCTCCTGGGGCCGGGCGCTGGGTGCCTACGGAGTGCTGCTGCGCGACGGCCACTACCTGGGCCTGGTGCTGATCGGGGGCTGCTCCATGGCGGGCTTCTTCGTCTATCTGGCCGGCTCGCCCTTCGTTCTCATCAACCACTACGGGCTGTCTTCGGTGCAGTACAGCCTGGCGTTCTCGGTCAACGCGGCGGCCTTCTTCGCGGCCGCGCAATTCACCGCCCGGCTGGGCCGGCGCTTCGGCCTGGTGCGGGTGGTGAAGGCGGCGGTCACCGTGGCCGCCGCCGTCATGGTCGTCATGCTCGGCTACTACGCGGCGGGCGGCGACCGGCTGGCGGTGCTGCTGGGCCTTTACTTCCTGGCCAGTGCTGCGATGGGGCTGGTGATCCCGACCACCTCGGTGCTGGCGCTGGAGGAGCATGGCGCCATCGCCGGCACCGCTTCGGCCCTCCTGGGCACGCTGCAGATGCTGGTGGGCGCGGCGGCGATGGGCGTGGTGGGTGTCTTCGCCACCGGCAGGCCCTTGCCCATGGTCGTCGGCATGACGTCCGGCGCCCTGGTGGGCTTCGCGCTCACCTGGATCACGCTCGGCGGCAAGCGCGCACACCGCGTGGGCGGGGCCGTCCATTGACGGCGGTGTTCCCGCAGGGCGAGCCAGCGCCCGACGGCCTGCCGCAGCCGGCGCGCGCGCAGGCCATGCTCGTCATCATCCTGGGGCTGACGCTGGCGGTGCTCGACAGCAGCATCGTCAACCTGGCCCTGCCCGGCATCGCCCGCGAGCTGAATGCCAACGCCTCGCAGGCCATCTGGGTGGTCAATGCCTACCAGATCGCCGCGCTGGTGCTGCTGCTGCCGCTGGCGGCGCTGGGTGACCGACTCGGCTACCGGCGCGTGTACCTGGTCGGCATGGCGGTCTTCGTGCTGGCGTCGGTGGGCGCGATGCTGGCATCGTCGCTCTCGGCGCTGATCGCGGCGCGGGCGCTGCAGGGCGCCGGCGCGGCGGGCGTCATGAGCGTCAACGCGGCGCTGGTGCGGCTCATCTACCCACGGGCCGTGCTGGGGCGGGGCGTGGCGCTCAATTCGCTGGTGGTGGCCGGCGCCACCATGGCCGGCCCTTCGGTCGCGGCCGCCATCCTCTCGGTCGCCACCTGGCCCTGGCTGTTCGCGCTGAACCTGCCCCTGGGCGCTTTCACGCTCTGGCGGGGCCGGCGCGCGCTGCCCGCCAACCCGGTCAAGGCTGGGGGCACGCCGATCTCGGCGGTGGACGTGGCGCTCAATATCGCCATGTTCACGCTGATCTTCATCGGCGGCGAACGCCTGGGCGTGCGGGCCGATGCGGCCCAGGGGGCCAGCGGCGCGGGCCTCTCCGGCTGGCTGCTGCTGGCGGCCGGCCTGGCGGTCGGCGTGGTCTTCCTGCGGCGGCAGTGGCGGCTGCAGGCGCCGCTCTTTCCAGTCGACCTGCTGCGCATTCCGGTGTTCGCGCTTTCCATGGGGTCGTCGGTGAGCGCCTTCTGCGCGCAGATGCTCGCCTTCCTCGCGCTGCCTTTCCTGCTGCTGGAAGTGCATGGCCGCTCGCACATCGAGGCCGGCCTGCTCATCACCCTCTGGCCGCTGGCCATCGTGCTGGTCGCGCCGGTGGCCGGCCGCCTCATCGGCCGTTACGCCGACGGCGCGCTGGGCGGCGTCGGCATGGCCATCTTCACCGCGGGGCTGCTGGCCCTGGCGTTCATGCCGGTGCATGCCGCCAGCGCCGACATCGCCTGGCGCATGGCGCTGTGCGGCGCGGGCTTTGCGCTGTTCCAGTCGCCCAACAACCACACCATCGTGACCACGGCGCCCCTGCACCGCAGCGGGGCGGCCAGCGGCATGCTGGGCACGGCGCGCCTGACCGGCCAGACCCTGGGCGCGGTACTGCTGGCCGGCATCTACGCCGTCTGGCACCAGCACGACGGCCGGGCGGAATCCATCGCCATGCTGCTGGCCGCCGGTAGCGCGGGCGTGGCGGGCGTGTGCAGCTCGCTGCGGGTGGGGCGGTCGGGGCGGTAAATGGTTCCGTTCGACGCCGAGGGCTGAGCGGCGCTCAAGAAGCCTCAGAGGGTCTTTGGTTTGACGCGTTTGGGCTTGGCAGCACGGACATTCGGTCTGAAAAGGCGTTAACTATTGTTAATTCGATGTCAATTGGCAAAGAAAATATCCAATAAATGTTAACTTTGTAAATGCCTAAACAATAGCCAGTAGCTATTCGGCGCGCCTCTTCGGTCGCGGGATGTCCTGGCACGAACGTCATGCATTTACAACGTCAAGCAGTCCTGATTCGTTCCACCTCGGCCCGCGGGCTGCTGATCCTGAGCGCGCTGGCTGGGTGCCTATGGCCAGCGGCGCATGCACAGAGCGCGTTCGAGCTCACCGTCAACGCGACATCGAACATTTTCTACGCGGGCACGCAGGGCATCACGCCGCCTGCCAATAATTGCAATCAGGGCTCGAATGGACTGGGCGATGGCACCTTGCCGCCCTCCATCTCTCTGCCCAGCGGCCTGCGTTCCTTGCAGTTCACGGCGAGAAACACGGCCGACATCCGCTATGGCATGCCAGGGGAGTCCGGCGATCCCGTCAGAACGCCTGATGGCCGCTTGTATTCGGGTGGGCCCACCTACGTCACCAACGACTCCGCCACCATGCCGGGCATGCAATTGACAGGGCGTTACGGCATGCTGGCCGCCGTGTTCCTGGACGGCAACACCATCACGCCCACCGGCACGGGCGGTTCGGTCAGCAGTTACTCAACAGCGCAGATGAATGCGGTGAACGTTGCGCCTACGTTGCGCAACCCCTTCTTCATGGGGGACGGAACGGCGGTGGACTGGCCTGCCGCGACCCGGTATGACGCGGCGGGCAACACGAGCGCCTACCCCAGCCCCACCCTGCCCGACGGCACCCAGCAGCGCAGTACGTTCGCCGTGCCGGCCAATGCCACCCGGCTGTTCTTCGGGTTCGCCGATGCAGGCGGCGTGTACGGCGCCAATCGTTGCTATCTGGACAACGCCGGCTCCGTCTTCGCCAGGCTGGCCATGGCGACCAGCGACGACTCCGGCGCCGTGGTGCAAGGCACCGGCGGGGTCGCGGTTGCCGACGTACGCACCAACGACTATCTGGATGGCAACGCTCCGAGCGCGCCGCGCTCCACCATTCAGCAGACCGGCACCTGGCCTTCCGGCATTGCGCTCAACACCGCCTCCGGCGCGGTGTCGGTCGCGCCGACGGTGGCGGCCGGCACCTACGTGCAGGCCTATACCCTGTGTGACACGTCCACCAGCCCTGCCAGCTGCGCCGATGCGAACGTGACCATCCAGGTCTCCGCCACTGCGCTGGCGCCGGTGGTGGCCAATGCGGATACCGGCAGCACGACCACGGCGGGGGGGACGCCCATCGCCAATGTTCGCGCCAACGACACCGTCAACGGTGCGCAGGCGACGAGCGGCAATTCCACCATCACGCAGCAAGGTGTCTGGCCCGCCGGCATCACGCTCGACCCCGCCACCGGCGCGGTGTCCGTGGCGGCAGGCACCGCCGCGCAGGTCTATTCGCTCAGCTACCAGCTTTGCGATGCTGCCAGCGCCGGCAACTGCAAGACCGCGACCATCGCGATCACGGTGAATGCGTCGGGCGCCCGCCCCATCTCCGCAGGCAATGACAGCGCGGATGTCCCGCTGGGCACCACCGGCCTGGTCATCGCCAATGTGCGGGCCAACGACAGCCTGAACGGCGCCACCCCCACCGACGCGAACACCACGCTGGCGGTGATCGGCAATCTGCCCAGCGGCGTCAGCTTCAATACCGGCACGGGTGAGGTCGCCGTCACCAGCTCGCTGGCGGCGGGTACCTATACCTTCCAGTACGCCCTGTGCGAAGCGCGGACGACGCCGAGCAACTGCGCGGTGGCCACGGTGCAACTGCTGGTACCGGGCACCAAGGTGCCCGTGCCGGCGACGGACCGCACGGCACTCATCGGCCTGGCACTGCTGCTGGCGGTGGCGGCGTGGGGCGTGCAGCGCCGATCCACCCAGCGCTGATCCGCTTTGGCCATGCTGCGCGAGGCTGGCTGAGCGGGACCCGCGGCGCGGTGTGGAGGCCCGCACGCACCGGGCGTGTCCATGCAGCAGGTCCGAGCCGGCCTTCGCGCTATGAACGCCGGTCTCCAGCGGCTTCACCGACCACCTGCTCCGCCAGCGTGCGGATGGTCAGCGGCGCGCAGCCCTCCGCGTGATTGCTGACGGTGACGTACGCGTTCTGCCCGCGCCCGGTGATGCCGGCGATGACCCGGGCCAGCCCGGCATGCAGGCTCGGGTCCGGGTGGTGGATGCGGTCGAACGGCTCGTAGCGCTTTTCGGCGTCTTCGTAGCCATACATGCCGTGCACCGGGTTCAGGTTCCAGCGGCAGACGAGGGGGCCGGGCCACAGCAGGCGCAGCAGCGGCAACTGGTCTTCGAGGGCGGGCATGCGCGCATGCAGGCCCAGGCAATAGGTGGCGCCGGTGGCGCGCAGCACCTCGGCCAGCCGGGGCAGCATCTCGGGCGCCAGCCATTCGGGGTCGCGCACTTCCACGGCCAGCACCGCGTCCGGGGCGGTGGCCCGCAGCGGCGGCTGGGCGCGCAGCATCGCATCGAGCCGATCCAGCACTTCGGAGAGCCGGTGCAGCAGCGGCTGCGGCAGCGGGCTGAGCTGGAACACGAGGGCCCCCGCACGTTCGCCCAGACCCTCCAGCACCGGCTGCACGAATTCCTGCAGCGCCAGTTCGGGGCTGAGGAAGGCGCTGTTGGCCTGCCTGCCGCGCCCGTCCTCGCCGCGCACCAGGGCATCGGTCACCAGGCTGGGCGCCTTGACGACGAAGCGAAAGCCCGCCGGTACCTGGGCGGCGTAGCGGGCGTATTGCTCGGCGGTCAGCGGTCGATAGAAGCTGCGGTCGATGCTGACGGTGCGCAGCAAGGGGTGCTGGGCATAGACCGCCAGGCCCTGCTTGGACAGCATCGCCTGAGAGTGCTCGCCTTCCCAGACCAGTCCCTTCCAGCCCGGATAGGTCCAGGACGACGTGCCCAGCCGCACGCGCGGCGGCAACGCCGCGCCCAGGGCACGCAGCGCTTCGTCCCACTCGGCCGGCCGCACGCCCGCGGATCGGCGCGGGGCGGGCGGGGTGGCGGGTTCGGCCGCCGCCTCGGGCATGGCTTGGGCAGTGGGCTCGGGCGGCGCGGCCGGCCACTCGCCGAACAGATCGACCTGGGGAGCGTGCTGTGGAGGGGTTGCGGTCACGCGCTTGCGAACAGTCCGTCTTCGTCCAGCAGGTCCCAGGCGATCTGCGGCCGCTGGTCCATGCTCTTCTTGATGGCGGCGGGAATGGCCTGGCGGGTCTTGCGGCACAGGCCCGGCTGCTCGTGCACCAGGATGGTGATGCCGCGCAGGGTGCGGACTTCGTTCGCGCCGGCGGCGATCGACAGGCGCACGCCCAGTTGCTCGAAAAGCCGCGACTCCATGCGGCGCAGGTCGGCCAGGTCGGTCAGGTTCTCGAGCCGGTGCAGCAGCCGCTTCTCCTCGTCCCGCGTGAGCCGCAGAATGCGCACGTCGCCGCCGGGCTCGGCGATCAGGGCGTCCCGCCCGCACACGCACGCGCCGGGCGGGCATTCGGTGCGAACGGGAAAGGGCAGGGGCGTCATCTGGAAAAGAAAATGGGGCACGGCCCCATGGGGGCCGCGCCCGCATTCTAGAAACGATCCGGTGCGACTGGCGAGAGCAGGGCGGCGTGAAGCCGCTGCCTGCCGCTCAGCCCGCGTTCTTGAGCGACTTCTTCGCCTTGTTGGCGGAGTGCTCCGAGCGCTTCTTGTGATAGCCGGCCTTGGTGTTGTTCACCGCCTTGCCGACCGGGCCGCTTTTCTGGGCCTCGTTCTCGGCACGCTTTTGTTCGATCTTGTGTTCCGCCGAGTCGCTGGCCTCGGCAGCCGCCTTGCCGATCTGGGCATTGGCGGTGCCGGCGGCAGCCAGAAGCGACAGCGACGCGGCGATGGCGAGCAGGGTCTTGTGTTGCATGGAGCGTCTTTCTGGAGTGGTTTGTAGTTTGCACATCGTTGCAGTTGCGCCTGTGCGGCGGTGTCGGCCGTGGCCGAATCGGCCGTAGGCGCTATGGCAAACTGCCCGATTCGTTTTTCGTCTCATTCATCGGCAGAACATGCAGCAGATCATCCGGCAGTTGGCGGCAGAAATCAGGGTCAGTGAACAACAGGTGCGTTCGGCGGTGGAATTGCTGGACGGCGGCGCCACGGTGCCGTTCATCGCGCGCTATCGCAAGGAAGTGACCGGCGGGCTGGACGACATCCAGTTGCGCGAGCTGGAGGCACGCCTTTCCTACCTGCGCGAACTGGAAGACCGCCGCGCCGCCGTGCTCAAGGCCATCGACGAGCAGGGCAAGCTGACCGACGCGCTGCGCGCCGCCATCGCCGCCGCGCCCACCAAGCAGGAACTGGAAGACATCTACCTGCCCTTCAAGCAGAAGCGCCGCACCAAGGGCCAGATCGCCCGCGAATTCGGTATCGAGCCGCTGGCCGACAAGCTGTTCGCCGACCCCACGCTGGACCCCGCCGCCGAGGCCGCGGCTTTCACCCGTCCGCCCGAAGTGCTGGACGACGGCAAGCCCGGCGCCGACTTCTCCACCGTGCCGGCCGTGCTGGACGGCGTGCGCGACATCCTCTCCGAGCGTTGGGCCGAAGACCCGGCGCTGGTGCAGTCGCTGCGCGAATGGCTCTGGGCCGAAGGCCTGCTGCGCAGCAAGAAGGTCGATGGCAAGAACGAGACCGACCCCGAGGTCGCCAAGTTCCGCGACTACTTCGAGTACGACGAGCCCATCGGCCGGGTGCCCTCGCACCGCGCGCTGGCGGTGTTCCGGGGCCGGGCGCTGGAAATTCTGGAAGCGAAACTGGTGTTGCCGGTGGAGCCCGAGCCCGGCAAGCCCAGCGTGGCTGAAGGCCGGATCGCGCTGCACCTGGGCTGGAGCCATGCCGGCCGCCCGGCCGACGACCTGCTGCGCAAGTGCGTGGGCTGGACATGGCGCGTGAAGCTCAGCCTGTCCACCGAGCGCGACCTGTTCGCCCGCCTGCGGGAAGAGGCCGAGAAGGTGGCCATCAAGGTTTTCGCGGACAACCTGCGCGACCTGCTGCTGGCCGCGCCGGCCGGCCCGCGCGTGGTGATGGGGCTGGACCCGGGCATCCGCACCGGCGTGAAGGTCGCGGTGGTGGACGCCACCGGCAAGCTGGTCGAGACGGCCACCGTTTATCCGCACGAGCCGCGCCGCGACTGGGAAGGCTCCCTGCACACGCTGGCCAAGCTGGCGGACAAGCATGGCGTGAACCTGATCGCCATCGGCAACGGCACGGCCAGCCGCGAGACCGACAAGCTGGCCGCCGACCTGATCAAACTCGCCGCCAAGGCGGAGCGCTCGATCGAGAAGGTCGTGGTGAGCGAGGCCGGCGCATCGGTCTATTCGGCCAGCGAATACGCCAGCCAGGAAATGCCCGACGTGGACGTGAGCCTGCGCGGCGCGGCGTCCATCGCCCGGCGGCTGCAGGACCCGCTGGCCGAGCTGGTGAAGATCGACCCCAAGAGCATCGGCGTGGGACAGTACCAGCACGACGTGAACCAGAGCGAGCTGGCGCGCACGCTCGGCACCGTGGTGGAAGACTGCGTGAACTCGGTTGGCGTGGACCTGAACACGGCCAGCGTGCCGCTGCTCTCGCGTGTCTCGGGCCTGTCGGGCAGCGTGGCCAAGGCCGTGGTGCGCTGGCGCGAGGCCAACGGCGCGTTCAAGAGCCGCAAGCAGCTCATGGACGTGAGCGGCCTGGGCGCCAAGACCTTCGAGCAGAGCGCGGGCTTCCTGCGCATCCGCGGCGGCGACAACCCGCTGGACATGACCGGCGTCCACCCCGAGACCTATCCGGTGGTCGAGCAGATCATGGAAAAGACCGGCAAGCCGGTGGCCGAGCTGATGGGTCGGGCCGACATGCTCAAGACCCTGAAGCCCGAACTCTTCGCCAACGACCGGTTCGGCGTCATCACCGTCAAGGACATCCTGGGCGAGCTGGAAAAGCCCGGCCGCGACCCGCGCCCCGACTTCAAGGTGGCGCGCTTCAACGACGGCGTGGAAGACATCAGCGACCTGAAGGAAGGCATGGTGCTCGAGGGTACGGTGAGCAACGTGGCCCAGTTCGGCGCGTTCATCGACCTGGGCGTGCACCAGGACGGCCTGGTCCACGTGAGCCAGCTGAGCCACAAGTTCGTCAGCGACGCGCGAGAGGTGGTGAAGACCGGCGACATCGTGAAGGTGAAGGTGATGGAGGTCGACGTCCTGCGCAAGCGCATCGGCCTGTCGATGAAGCTGGACGCCGCGCCCCCGCGGCGCGACGGCCCACGGGACAACCGCTTCGAGGGCGCGGGCCGCGGGCACCAGCAGGCGCCCCGCCGCCATGCCGAGCCCGCGGGGCAGTCGGCCATGGCCTCGGCCTTCGCCAAGCTGCAGCAGGGAAAGCGCTGAGCGGCGGCAGCCGCCCATTCCACGGGCCGCGCCGGGCCGGCGGCGGCTTGCTCGGATAATTGGCGTTCCACCGTCCAATCCCGCCCACCTGCCTTTCCACCCGCCCTGCACCCATGGAGTTGAACGCACTGCTGGCCGTCCCCGTCGCGCTGCCGAGCCAACCCCGTGCCGTGGCGCTGCTCATGAGCGAGCTGGCCTCGCCCGAGCCCGATCTGCGGCGGGTGAACCAGGTGTTCTGCACCGACCCGGCCATGGCGGCGCGGTTGCTGGAAGAGGCCAACTCGCCCGCGTTCGGCGCGCAGGGGCACATCGCCGGCATTCCGGAGGCCCTGGCGCTGCTCGGTGTGCGGCAGTTGCGCACCCTGGTGGCGTCGGCGCCGCTGGGCACCACGTCGCGCTCGGTGCCGGGGGTCAACCTGCAGCAGTTCTGGCGCTACAGCCTGCGCACGGCCAAGCTGGCCCGCTCGCTCGCCGGCATCGTCCACCAGAACCCGCTGGCGGCATACACCGCCGGCCTGCTGCATGCCCTGGGCGAGCTCACGCTGCACCTGGCCGACCCGGACCGTGCCCAGTCCATCAACGCCCTGATCGCGCCGCTGGAGTTGCGCCGCGCGCGGATGGAGCAGCGTGTGATGGGCTACAGCTATGCGCACATCAGCGCGGGCATGGCCCGCCGGTGGCAGCTGCCGCCGACGGTCGTCGACGCGCTGCAGCACCATGGCGCGCCGTTCGACAACGGCGTCTACGAACCGCTGGCCGGCGTGCTGCACCTGTCTGCCTGGCGCATGCGCGCCGGCGAGGCCGAGATGGACGACAAGGAGCTGGCGGTGAGCTTCCCCGACGAGGTCGGCGTGGCGCTGGGTCTGGACATCGACATGGTGCTGCAGCAGGACCCGATCGACTGGACGGTGCGCCCCGACGCGGGCGACTGGGTGTGAAGGCGCTCCGCATCCATGCCGGCCCGGCCGCGATGCGCCGGCTGCGCGAGCAGGGCGGCCTGCGCCCGGCCGACGTCGGCGTGATTCCAGCGGCTGCCGGCGGGCCGAAGGGCCTGGTCCTCGGGCCGCTGGACCGCTTCCTCTTCGGGGACTGGCTGGCTGCATCGAGCCACCCGGTGCATCTCGTGGGTGCCTCCATCGGCGCCTGGCGCATGGCCACGGCCTGCCTGCGGCAAGACCCGCTCGCCGCTTTCGAGCGGCTGGAGCACGAATACATCCACCAGACCTACGAGTTGCCGCCCGGTGCGCGCCGGCCGACGGCCGCGCATGTCAGCGAGCGCTTCGGCCAGACCCTGCGCGGCGTCTTCGGCGGGCGCGAGGCCGAGGTGCTGGCGCATCCGCGCTACCGGCTGCACATCGTCACCGCGCGCGGGCGGCACCTGCTGGCGCGTGAACACCGCTACGCCACCCCGCTGGGCTACCTCGCCGCCTTTGCCAGCAACGCCCTGCACCGGCGGGCACTCGGGTGGTGGCTGCAGCGCGTGGTGTTTTCTTCCTGCGCGGGCCAGCGAGAGGGGGAGGGCAGCCGGCCGGCGGCGCTGCCCTTCGATGCGCGCGACCTGCCGACCCGGCAGGTCGCCCTGTCTTCGGCTAACCTGCTGCCGGCACTGCAGGCGAGCTGCTCGATCCCATTCGTGCTGCAGGCGGTGCAGGACATTCCGGGCGCTCCCCCGGGCGCCTACTGGGATGGCGGCATCACGGATTACCACCTGCACCTGCGGTACGGGAATGCTTCGCTGAATGCTGCAAAAAGCATAGCGTCAAGCCCAGATGCATCAAGCGCTGGAGGCCCATTGGATGCTGAAGATGGTGCACGCCTGGTGCTCTACCCCCATTTCCAGTCCAGCGTGGTGCCGGGCTGGCTCGACAAGCACCTGCGCTGGCGCCACCGCAGCACGCCCGCGCTCGACCCCATGATCGTGCTCTCGCCCAGCGCGGAGTGGATCGCGGCGCTTCCGCTGGGCAAGCTGCCCGACCGCAACGACTTCATGCACTATGGCACCGACACGGCCGCCCGCGTGCGCGCCTGGAGCGCCGCGACGGCCGCCGCCCGGCAGTTGGCGGATGAGTTCGCCGAGTGGCTGCGGCGTCCCGACCTGGATCGCGTGCAGGCCCTGTGACTGCCCACACACGGCAGCCCACGACGAACTACATGGACGCCCGCAGCATCTCGCGGTAGTCCTCCACGCTGGCCTCGCGCGGGTTGGTCTTGTGGCAGTGGTCGGCCATGGCACCGCGGATCACGTCGCCCCACATCTCCTCCGTCACCCCCAGCCCTGCCAGACCGGTGGGCAGGCCCAGCCGGGCGGTCATGTCGCGCACGGCGTCGGGTACGTCGCTGGCGCTCGCCAGACCCATGGCGTGCGCCATGCGCTCCAGGCGCCGGCCTTGCTGCACGGCCGAGGCGCCCGCGTTGAAGCGGATGACGGCCGGCAGGAAGATGGCGTTGAGCGTGCCGTGGTGCAGGCGTGGGTTCACGCCGCCCAGGCTGTGGCTGAGCGAGTGCACGCAGCCCAGACCCTTCTGGAAGGCCATGGCGCCCTGCATGCTGGCGCTCATCATGTTCAGGCGCGCGTCCTGGTCGGCGCCATCGCGGGTGGCGCGTTCAATGTGGTGCCAGCCGCGTTCCAGCCCGTCGAGCGCGATGCCGTCGGCCGGCGGGTTGAAGGCCGACGACATGAAGGTTTCCATGCAGTGGGCGATGGCGTCCATGCCGGTGGCGGCGGTCAGCGAGGCCGGCAGGCCCATCGTCAGGCCCGGGTCGCAGATGGCGGTGCGCGGCACGATGTGCCAGGAATGGAAGCCCAGCTTGCGGTGGTCGTCCACGATGATGATGGCGCCCCGGGCGACCTCGCTGCCGGTGCCGCTGGTGGTGGGCACGGCGATCAGCGGCGCCGCCCGATCGGTGATGAGCCCGGAACCGCCCTCGATGGTGGCGTAGCGCGTGAGCGGCCCATCGTGCGTGGCGGCGATGGCGATGCCCTTGGCGCAGTCGATGGCCGAGCCGCCGCCCACGGCGATCAGCCCGTCGCAACCCTGCGCGTGGTAGAGCGCCACGGCGTCCCGCACGGCGGCCTCGGTGGGGTTGGAGGGCGTCTGGTCGAACACGGCATGCGGCAGGCCGCCCAGGGCATCCAGCGCGGTCTGCAGCACGCCGGCCGCCTTCACGCCCTGGTCGGTCACCACCAGGGGCCGGGTGATGCCGACGCGCGCGCACTCCTGCGGCAGCAGGCGCACGGCGCCGAACTCGAACTGGATCTGGGTGACGTAGTAGATGAAAGCCATGGTGCGCTGTGCGGAAGTCGTCATTACGATGCCCCACACCCTACAACCCGGAGACGTGCATGACCATGAAGCAAACCCTCATCGCCCCCATCGCCCTCGTTGCCGTGGTCGCGTGTGCGACAGGCACCGCCGCCCGGGCCGACTGCCTGAGCGACGCGCAGGTCGCCGAGCTGGCCAGCCATTACCTGGCCAGGACGCCCGCGCCCAATTTCCCGGCGCTGCCCGAGGCCGATGGCGCCTGCACCCGCGCCAAGCTCAACGCGCAGCTGGCGCCCCGGCTCGGCAAGGTGATCGGCTACAAGGCGGGGCTCACCAACCCGGCGGTGCAAAAGCGCTTCAACACCGACAAGCCCGTGTGGGGCAAGCTCTACGAAGGCATGGTGCTCGCGAGCGGCGCCACGGTGGACGCCGCCTTCGGCGCGCGCCCGCTCTATGAAGCCGACATGCTGGTGCGGGTGAAGAGCGCGGCCATCAACCACGCCCGCACGCCGCTGGAAGTGCTGCAGCACATCGACCAGGTCATTCCGTTCATCGAGCTGCCCGACCTGGCCGTGCAGGCACCGCCCCAGCTCAACGGCGCGGGCGTGGCTGCCATCAACGTGGGGGCGCGGCTCGGCGTGGCGGGCGCGCCCATCGCGGTGCCGGCGACGCGCGGCGAACAGTACGCGCTGCTCGATGCGCTGGAGCGCATGACGGTGACGCTGACCGACGGCCAGGGCTTGCGCCTGGGCGGTGGCCAGGGCAGCGACATCCTGGGCCAGCCGCTGCAGGCGGTCGTGTGGCTGGCCGGCGCGCTGCAGAAGGAAGACATCACGCTGCAGCCGGGCGACCTGGTCAGCCTGGGCTCGTTCTCGGCGCTGCTGCCGCCCCGGGCCGGGCTGGCGGTGACGGCCACCTTCGATGGCCTGCCCGGCGCCCAGCCGGTGCGCGTGAACTTCAAATGACCGGCGGCGGACCGCCCGCCGCCGGCCGGCCCGCCGTCTGCCGGTGCACCCAGTCCACCACGTCGTCGCTGGGCTGGTAGCCCGACACCAGCCGCTGCAGCAGGGCGCGCACGGCCACCACGTCGTTGCCATGGGCGGCCGCCCGCAGCGCGGCCAGCTGCGGCTCGAGCACCGGCCAGGGCAGGAAGTCTTCGTGCGCCTTCATGATGCGCTCGTGCGCCGTGGGCTGCGGGTCGTTGCCGATCAGCAGCTCTTCATACAGCTTCTCGCCGGGCCGCAGGCCCACCACGCGGATCGGCACGTCGCCGTCGGGCCTGAGCTCGTCCTGCACCGACAGGCCCGACAGCTCGATCATGCGCCGCGCCAGGTCGGCGATGCGGATCGGCTGGCCCATGTCCAGCACGAACACGTCGCCCCCGCGCGCCATGGCGCCGGCCTGGATCACCAGCTGCGCCGCTTCCGGGATGGTCATGAAGTAGCGGGTGATGTCCGGATGCGTCAGCGTGACCGGCTCGCCCCTGCGGATCTGATCGCGAAAGAGCGGCACGACGGAGCCCGACGAGTCGAGCACGTTGCCGAAGCGCACCATCGACAGGCGGGTCCGCCCGGCGGCCTCGGGCTCGTTCGACAGGGCCTGCAGCGTCATCTCGGCCAGCCGCTTGCTGGCGCCCATGATGTTGGTGGGACGCACCGCCTTGTCGGTGCTGACCAGCACGAAGTCGGCCACGCCGTGGGCGATGGCGGCCCGGGCCGTCTGCAGCGTGCCGAAGAGGTTGTTCTCCAGGCCCTCGGCCGGATTGCGTTCCACGATGGGAACGTGCTTGTAGGCGGCGGCGTGGTAGACCGTGTCGGGCCGCCAGGCGGCCATGACGGTGTGCAGCCGGTCGGCGTCGCGCACCGACGCCAGCAGCGGCACCAGCTCGGTCGGAAGCCCCGCCTGGGTGCAGCGCTGGGCCAGGTCCAGGCTCACTTCGTGCAGCGCGGCCTCGCTGTGTTCCACCAGCACCAGCGTGCGCGGCCGGGCCATCAGGATCTGCCGACAAAGCTCGCTGCCGATGGAGCCGCCGGCGCCCGTCACCAGCACCACCTTGCCTGTGATGTTGCGGCCCAGCAGCGCCGGGTCGGGCGGAATGGGGTCGCGCCCGAGCAGGTCCGACACCTCCACGTCGCGCAACTGGCTCATCTGCACCCGGCCCTGGGCGATGTCGGTCACCGTGGGCAGGGTGCGCACGGGCAGGGCCGGCGCCACGGCGCGCACGGCCTGCACGATCTCGGCGCGGCGCTTGCGCGAGGCGCTGGGCAGGGCCAGCAGCAGGGCATCGACGCGCGTCTTGCGCAGCAGCTGCGGCAGGTCGGCCGGAGGCAGCACCGGCACGCCCTGCAGGTTGGAGCCGTGCAGCCGCGCATCGTCGTCCACGAAGCCGACCAGCCACACCTTGCGGCCATGGGCCAGGGCGCTGGCCAGCTGCTGGCCGGCGTTGCCCGCGCCGTAGATCAGCACGCGGGGCCACTTGTCGCGCAGCTTCAGGTCGCGGTGCAGCCCGCCCAGCCAGTAGCGTGCGACGGCGCGGGACGTCAGCACGAAGGTCAGGAACAGTACCGGCTGGATGATGCCCACCGTGCGCGGCACGCCGCCCACGCGCAGCAGCGTGAACACCGCGGCATAGACCGCGCCGTACACGGCGGTGGCCTTCACCACCTGGGCCAGCGCCGTCCAGCCGCTGAACCGGAACACCTCGCGGTAGAGCCCCGCCGCCACGAAGATGGGCAGGAACAGCGCCAGCGCGCCGACCAGGCCCGGCAGGTAGATCGCCTGGAAGACATCGACGCGGTCCAGCCGCACCATCAGCGCCAGCGCGAAGGCGGCCGCGCACAGGGCGGCATCGAGCGACACCACCACCAGCCGCTTGACGGGCCGGGGCAGTTGCCGGATGCGCCGGGCAATGGGCTCGCGGCGTGCACGGGCCGGGTCGGCGGCAGGGTGCGTCGTCACTGCGCGCTCGCCTCGGTCAAGACGGCGCGCAAGGCCGCCACCGTGCACTCGATGTCGCCCTGGCGCAGCGTGGGGTGCACCAGCAGCATGACGCTGGTCTCGCCCAACTGCCGCGCCACGGGCAGGCGCTCGGCCGGCCGCCAGGGCGTGCCGTCGAAGGCCCGTTCCAGGTACACCTCCGAGCACGAGCCCTGAAACGCCGGCACGCCGAGTTCCATCAGTGCCTGCACGATGCGGTCGCGGCTCCAGCCGGGCGCGAGCCGATCGGGCCGCACGTAGAAATAGGCCTTGTAGTTCGCGTGGCGGGTCTGCCCGCCATCGGCCGGGCAGCGGGGCACGCGCACGCAGGCGTGGCGCGCCGCCTCGCCCAGCACCGCGTCCGCGTTGCGCTCGCGCAGCGCGCTCCACCCGGCCATGCGGCCCAGCTGGATGCGGCCGATGGCGGCCTGCATCTCCAGCATGCGCCAGTTGGTGCCGAACCCGTCGATCACCCAGCGAAAGCCGGGCGGATGCTCGCGCTCGTACACGGCCTCCCAGGTCTTGCCGTGGTCCTTGAAGGCCCACATGGCGGACCAGAGGGCGGCGTCGTCGGTAGTGACCATGCCGCCTTCGCCGCCGGTGGTCATGATCTTGTCCTGGCAGAAGCTCCAGGCGCCCACGTCGCCCAGCGTGCCCACGCTGCGGCCCTTGTAGCGGGCGCCGTGGGCCTGCGCGCAATCCTCGATCACCTTGATGCCGTGCTGCCGTGCCAGCGCGAGGATCGGGTCCATGTCGGCGGGCCAGCCCGCCAGGTGCACGACGACGACGCAGCGGGTGCGCGGCGTGAGCACCCGCGCGATCGTCTCGGCCGTGAGGTTGCCGCTGTCCGCATCCACGTCGGCGAACACCGGCGTGGCGCCGGCATTCACGACGCACGAGACGCTCGCGACGAAGGTGCGGGGGGTGACCACGACCTCGTCGCCCGCGCCCACGCCCAGCCCGCGCAGCGCCAGGTCCAGCGCCAGCGTGCCGTTGGCCACGGCGACGGCATGGCGCGCGCCGGTCCACTCGGCGAACTCGCGCTCGAAGTCGCGGCCTTCGGTGCCCGTCCAGTAGTTCACGCGGTTGGACAGCAGCACCCGCTGCACGGCTGCGGCTTCTTGGGCGGTGAAGCTCGGCCAGGGGGCGAACGGGGTGTTCAGCATGCGGATTCCTTGCGCGGCAGCGGCCGGGCCGGGTTGCCGGCCACCACGGCGCCGGGCGGCACGTCGCGCGTCACCACGGCGCCCATACCGACCACGGCCCCCGCGCCGATCACCAGCGGAGCGCCGGGCTTGCCCTGCCGGATGACGGCACCCGCGCCGATGTAGGCATGGTCACCGATGACCACGTTGCCGTTGCAGCGCACGCCCGGCGCGAAGGTGACGTAGTCGCCGATGACGCAGTCGTGCGAGACATGGCTGTAGAGGTTGGCATGAAAGCACCGGCCGACGCGGATGTTGCAGGTCAGCGCGGCGAACGGGCTGATGAGCGCGCCGGCGCCCAGCCGCACGTCGTCCATCAGCACGGCATTGGCGGCCTGCAGGCTCCAGAGCGCCACGGCGTGGGCCTCGCAGCGCAGGGCCAGCCGCTCGCGCACCCGCCCGTCGGCGATGGCGATGGCGGCGTGGCGGGTGGTGGCGCCCTGCCGCAGGAAGGCTTCCCAGGTCAGCACGCGGTGGCCGTTGACCAGCGCGGCCGGGGGCGCGTCGTCCACGAACACGAGGCGCTCGGGCGGCAGGCCCCTTTCGGCGCACCAGGCGCGTGCGATGGGCATGGTTTCGCGGCCGTGGCCGCTGGCGCCGTACACGGCGTAGAGCGGTGATGTCATGGCGTATCGATTCTGTCCGATGAGGGTGGGGCGCTGCCGGTGAAGGGCGCTGCGGTGGCTTCACCGGGGGCGTTGATGCCGTCGCGGCGCAGCACCTGCAGCACGGTCAGGGCCAGGATGCGCAGGTCGAGCCGGAACGACCGGTGGTCCACGTACCAGAGGTCGAGCGCGAACTTGTCCTCCCAGCGCAGGGCGTTGCGCCCGTTCACCTGCGCCCAGCCGGTGATGCCGGGGCGCACATCGTGGCGCCGCATCTGCTCCTTCGAGTAGAGCGGCAGATATTCCATCAGCAACGGGCGCGGGCCGACCAGGCTCATCTCGCCGCGCAGCACGTTGATGAGTTCGGGCAGCTCGTCCAGACTGGTGGCGCGCAGCCACCGGCCGAACGCGGTGAGCCGCTCGGCATCGGGCCGCAGCGCGCCCTGTGCATCGCGCGCATCGGTCATAGTGCGGAACTTGAACATCACGAAAGGCCGGCCGTGCAGCCCGGGCCGCTGCTGGCGAAAGAGCACCGGGCTGCCCAGCCGGCTGCGCACCCGCCAGGCCAGCCACAGCAGCGGCAGGGCCAGCAGCACCAGCGCCGCCGCCGCGCAGACCATGTCGAACAGCCGCTTCACGATGCCGGACCCTGCCCGCAGCCAGGCTGCTCCCGTGCGCAAGCGAGGCCCATCGCCCGCAGCATGGCGTCGTTGACCCGATCGACGTCGTACTTCGCCAGAGCGACCTGCCGGGAACGCTCGCCCATGCGCTGCCGCAGCGCGGCGTCGGCGGCCAGTGCCTCCATCGCCCCGGCCAGCGCCTGGGCCGAGCGCACGGGCACCAGCAGGCCGTTGTCGCCCGCCGCCACCGTCTCGCGGCAGCCCGGGGCGTCGGTGGTCACGATGGCCCGGCCCATGGCCATGGCCTCCAGCACGGTGCGCGGCGTGCCTTCGCGGTAGGAGGGCAGCACGAAGACGTTGCACTGCGCGATGGCGGGACGCACGTCGGCAAGCCGTCCCAGGTATTCGATGTCGCCGCGTTCGATCCAGCGCTCCAGTTCGTGCCGGCCGATGGCGTCCGGGTTGTCGCCGTCGATCCAGCCCACCAGCAGGCAGCGCACGCCGGGCCGACGGCGGCGCAGCAGGGCCGCCGCCTCCGCATATTCGCGCACGCCCTTGTCGCCCAGCAGGCGGGCGATGAGCAGGAAGCAGGCCGGGCCGCCAGGCAGCGGGGCGGGCGCGAAATGACGCACGTCCACGCCCGAGCCTGCGACCACCACCGCGGCGGTGGGCGGCCGCACCAGCCCGCGCGAGCGGAACAGCGCCAGGTCGTCCGGGTTCTGGAAGAACACCGTGTGCACCTTCGACAGCGCCACGCGGTAGAGCGACTCCACCACACGCCGCAGCAGGCCGCGCTGCCCCTCGCCCTGGAAGGCATAGCCCAGCCCGGTGATCAGCGCATGGCGGCGCGGCACCCCGGCCAGCCAGGCGGCGAGCGAGCCCCAAACCACCGGCTTGACGGTGTAGCCCAGCACGAAGTCGGGCCGGATGCGCCGCATCAGCCGCCACAGCGCGTAGAGCGATCGCAGGTCGCCCAGGGGGTTGGTGCCGGTGCGGGCCAGCGGCACGCTGTGCACGGTCACGCCGCGCTGCTCCAGCGCCTGGCGGATGGGGTCGCCCGCGGCCAGGCCGGGCGCCGCCACGTGCATCTGCACGCCGCGCGCCTGCATCGCGGCGATCAGCGGGCCGCGGAAGTTGATGAGCGAGTCGGCCCAACCGGCGATCAGCAGGCCCTTCATGCCAAGCCCTCCTGGGCCCAGCCCGCGGCCTGCCGCAGCAGGCGCGCCAGGCGCGGCGCGGTCACTTGCAGGCAGTAATGCTGCTCGACACGCGAGCGGCCGGCGGCACCCATGCGCCGGCGCAGTGCCGGGTCCCGCAGAAGGCCATCCAGCGCATCGACCCAGCCCTGCGCGTCGCGTGCGAGCCAGCCGGTCGTGCCATGCACCACGATGTCCTGGTTGGCGCCCACGTCGCTCGCCACCGTCGGCAGGCCGCACGCCATGTACTGGATGAGCTTGTAGCCGCACTTGCCGCGTTCCCAGGGCGAATCGTGCAGCGGCATGATGCCGGCCACGGCGCCCCGCAGCGACTGCACCTCGGTGGCCTCGCTCCAGGGGATGGTCTCCGTCGGCACACCGGGCAGGCGCACATCGCCGCCGCCGATCACGCGCAGCACGAAGGGCGTGCGGTGGGCCAGCGCCCGCAGCGGCTCGGCCACGGCGCCGAGGTAGCGCGCGGTGGAGGGCGAGCCGATCCAGGCGATGCGCGCGGGTTCCTCCGGGCTGGCGCAGGGGGTGGGGGGATAGCGCGGCAGGTCCACCACGGTGGGCACGATCTCCACCCGCCGGGCGCCGGCCTGCACGGCCCGATCGGCCAGATAGCGGTTGCCGGCCACCACCAGCGCGGCGCCAGCCATGAGCCCGTCGAGCTTGCAGCCATAGACCCGCCTTACGGCGGCCGAGCGGTGCAGATCGTAGTGGTGGAAAGTGGCGTCGTCGTAGTCCAGCACGTACGGCGCCTGGCGCAGCAGCGCACGCTCCAGCGGCAGAGGCAGCCAGGCGAGTGCTTCCTTCTCGATCCAGAGCAGATCGAACGCCCCCGCGCCCAGCAGGTCGCGCACCCTGCGCGCATAGGCGCCCAGCAGCGCCGCGCTGGCGTAGCGGCCGGCGCCATAGCGCGCCTGCAGCATTGCATCGGGCACCAGCGGCCGCACGTCCAACCGCACGCCGTGCTGCGCCAGCAGCGGCTGGTACTGCAGCGTGCGCATGCGCGACGAGGCGCCCAGGCGGCCGTACTTGGTCAGCGCGAGCACGCGCAGCGGTGCCGTCATGGCGATGGCTCCCGGCCGGCGGGGCCCAGCAGCCAGCGCCACAGCATGGCGTAGGCGGCGAGGGTTTCGCTTGCGGATGCCCAGGACAGGCGCACCAGCGCCTGCACCAGCCGCGCCAGGGGTTCCGCCAAGAGCGTGGCGGCAGCGACGGCGGCCCAGCCCGGGCGGCCGAAATGCTTGCGTGCATAGATCAGCCGGCTGCGCAGCGAGTAAAAGAGCCGCAATGCCTTGATCTGCCGCGACGTGCCGCCACCCGCGTGAAAGGCCCGCGCCGTGGCCACGTACCAGCTGGCCCAGCCGGCCTGGTGGGCGCGGCAGGAAAAATCCAGGTCCTCGAAATAGAGGAAGAACCGCTCGTCGAAGCCGCCCAGCGCCTCGAAGAGCGAGCGCCGCACCAGGTAGAAGGCGCCGATCACGTGGCCCACCTGCCGCGTGGCGTCGTGCGGCCATTCGCCCATGGCGTAGCCCAGCCGGGGAAAGCGCCGCGTCAGCCCCAGGGCATGCGCGGCCATGCGGGCTGCGTTCGGCAGCCGGGCGCAGCTGCGGGCGACATGGCCGCGCTCGTCGACCAGCTGCACGCCGCAGATGCCCGTGCGGGCATGGGCCGGGCTGCGCAGCAGGGCCAGCGCCTGCGCGAGTGCGTCCCCGCGCAGTTCGGCGTCGGGGTTGAGGAACAGGATCCATTCGGCGCTGCCGAGCCGGGCGCCTCGATTGCAGGCCTTGCCGAAGCCCAGGTTGGCGCCCGCCCGCACGAAGGCGACGTCGTCGCCGAACGCCGCCTCGGCCTGCTCGAGCGAGCCGTCCGACGAGCCGTTGTCGACCACCCGCACCGTGCAGTGCGCATGCGCCGCGTCGGCGCGGATGGACTGCAGGCAGCGCAGCAGCTGCGCTCCGGCGTTCCAGTTGACGATGACGATGTCGACCGCCTTCGGGTTCACGCGGCGGCCCCCTGCGGCTGCGTGCCGCGCAGTGCGAAGTAGCCCAGCAGCGACGCATCGGCCAGCATGCGCAGCGTCCACGCCCAGGCGGCGCCCGGCAGCCCGAACGCGGCGATCAGCGCCGCCAGCAGCGCCAGGAACACCGGCAGTTCCGCCAGGTGCAGTCGGGCCGTGATGTCCGCCCGGCCCCGTGCATGCAGGAGCGCGTAAAACAGGGTGCCGAGCGCGTTGGCGAACACCCCCAGGCACAGGATCCGTCCCACCTCGACCGACACCGGCTGCAGCTGCGGCCCGATCCATTCGCGCAGCAGCCAGGGCAGCAGCAGCGCCAACAGGCCGCACACCAGCGCCATCAAGACTGCCACGCGGCCCAGCCAGGTCAGGAAGTAGGGCCGCCAGCCCAGCGGGTCCTCCCGCAGCAGACGGCTCAGCCCCGGGAACATCACCGACGACACCGCGCCGGCCAGCACCAGGCTCTGCACCACCACCTCGTAGGGCAGCACGTAGGCCGACACGGCGGCGGCCGACACCAGGGCGCCGATGGTGAAGCGGTCGGCCTGCACCAGCATCGGGCTGACGATGCTGCTCACGGTGACCCAGCGGCCGAAGGCGAAGAGCTCGCGCCCCGTGCGGGGCTGGTAGCGGCCGGGTGCGGTGGCCCCGCCCCGGCGCACGCAGCGCCAGGCCAGCGTGCGGTAGACCGCCAGGCTGAGCAGCCGGCTGGCCACCAGCGGCAGCACCAGCCAGCCCAGGTGGGGGGTGAACAGCGACACCACCCAGGGCCCGGCGAAATTGACCACGCCCAGGCCGGCGCGCAGCAGGCTGATGCCGCGAAAGTTGAGGTAGGCCTCGTTGAGCCCCCGGTAGGTGGCGCTCATCGCCTGGGCGGGCAGCGCCAGCGCCAGCAGCAGCACGGCGGCGGTGATCTCGCCGCGGGGCGTGCCGGCGGCATGCACCCAGTCGGGCGCGCCCGCCGGCACGGCCAGCACCACCAGCAGGCCGAAGCACAGGCCTGCGACCAGGGTGAGGCGCCCGGCGGTGGCCAGCACGTCGGGCACTCCGTGGTCTTGTCCGCTGCCGCGCAGGCCGGCCACCCGCTGGGTGAGGGCGCGGCCCAGGCCCAGGTCCAGCCCGCTCGCGTAGCCGATCAGGCCCCAGGCCAGCGCCAGCAGGCCGAACCGCTCCGGCCCGATGCGGGCGAGCAGCGGCGGCACCGTGAGCGCGGCCACGGCCAGCGGCACGGCCAGGCCGCCCAGGTTCCAAGCCACATGGGAGATGCGCACGGTCAGCCGGCGCCCTGCAGGTCGCGTCGCCCGCCGGCCTGCGCCGGGCGGTGCGCGCCGCCGTGTTGGGCATACCAGCCCATGCAGGCGTCCAGCCCCTGGGCCAGCGTGTGCGACGGCGCATAGCCCAGCAGCCGCCGCGCCTTGCCGATGTCGGCCTGGCTGTGGCGGATGTCGCCCGCCCGGAAGTCGCGGTGGAGCGGGCTGGCCGAGGCCGGCACGCCGTGGGCGCGCAGCCGGTCGCGGATCAGCGCGAACAGCGTGCCCAGGCTGGTGCGCTCGCCCACCGCCACGTTGTAGACCTGGTTGGTGGCGACGGGGTCTTCGGTGGTGGCGGCCAGCAGATTGGCCTGCACCGCGTTGGCGACGTAGCAGAAGTCGCGGCTGGTTTCGCCGTCGCCATTGACGTGGACGGTCTCGCCTTCCAGCAGCGACCGCGTCCAGAGCGGAATCACCGCCGCGTAGGCGCCGCCCGGGTCCTGCCGCTGGCCGAAGACGTTGAAGTAGCGCAGCCCGACCGAGTGAAAGCCGTAGCTGCGGCTGAAGACCTGCGCGTACAGCTCGTTCACGTATTTGGTCACCGCATAGGGCGACAGCGGCTGGCCGATGGCGTCCTCCACCTTCGGCAGGCCCGGATGGTCGCCGTAGGTGGAGCTGGACGCCGCGTAGGTGAAGCTCTTCGCACCCGCGTCGCGGGCCGCCACCAGCATGTTCAGGAAGCCGTCGACATTGGTGGCGTTGGTGGCGACGGGGTCGTTCAGCGAGCGCGGGATGGAGCCCAGCGCCGCCTGGTGCAGCACGTGCCGCACACCGGCGCAGGCGCGGCGGCAGGTGTCCGCATCGCGGATGTCGCCCTCGATGAAATCGAAGGCCCGCCACCGTGCATCGCCCACCAGGGCGCGCACTTCATCCAGGTTGCGGCGGTGGCCGGTGGCGAAGTTGTCCAGCCCCACCACGCGCTGGTCCAGCCGCAGCAGGGTCTCCAGCAAATGGCTGCCGATGAAGCCCGCCACGCCGGTGACCAGCCAGGTGCGCGGCGCGGCGGCGAGCTGGGTCTGGAGGGCGTCGTAGGCAGTGGGCATGGGGGGATGGAAAAAGGGAGAGGAAGTCGCAAGGGCAGGGCTGGCGGGAACGGCGCCGCCTCACAGGCGAAGGTCGGATTCTGCGGCGGCCAGCACGTACTTCAGGTCGAACAGCACATGCTCGGGCTTGCCCAGGGCGCGGATCGCTGCCGCGCCCATGCTGCGAAACTGCCCGTGCGCCACCGCCAGGATGATCGCATCGTAGGCGCCCGCGGCGGGCGAAGGAGTGAGCGCGATGCCGTATTCGTCCTCGGCCTCCTCGGCGCTCACCCAGGGGTCGTGCACATCGGCCCGCACGTCGTACTGCGCCAGCTCCCGCACGATGTCCACCACGCGGGTGTTGCGCAGGTCAGGGCAGTTCTCCTTGAAGGCCAGGCCCATCACCAGCACCCGTGCGCCCTGCACGTGGATGCGCCGCTTCGTCATCGCCTTGACCAGCTGCGTGACCACATAGGCGCCCATGCTGTCGTTCAGGCGCCGGCCCGCCAGGATGATTTCCGGGTGGTAACCGATCGACTTGGCCTTGTGCGTCAGGTAGTACGGGTCCACGCCGATGCAGTGCCCACCCACCAGGCCGGGGCGGAACGGCTGGAAGTTCCACTTGGTGCCGGCCGCCTGCAGCACGGCCTCGGTGTCCAGCCCCAGCCGGTTGAAGATCAGCGCCAGCTCGTTGACCAAGGCGATGTTCACGTCGCGCTGCGTGTTCTCGATCACCTTGGCCGCCTCGGCGATGCGGATGCTGGCGGCCCGGTGGGTGCCGGCGGTGATGATCTGCGCGTAGAGCGCGTCCACCAGTTCCGCCGCCTCGGGAGTCGAGCCGCTGGTGATCTTGACGATGCCGGTCAGCCGGTGCGCCTTGTCGCCGGGGTTGATGCGCTCGGGGCTGTAGCCGGCGAAGAAATCGTGGTTGAACCGCAGGCCGGAATGGCGCTCCAGCACCGGCACGCAGTCGTCCTCCGTCGCGCCGGGGTAGACCGTGGATTCGTACACCACCACGTCACCGGGTTTGAGCAGCCGCCCGACCGTCTCGCTCGCCCGCATCAGCGGCCCCAGGTCGGGCTGCTGATGTGCGTCGATGGGCGTGGGCACCGTCACGATGAAGACGTTGCACTGCGCCAGGTCGGCCGGGTCGGCGGTGAACCGCAGGTGCGACGCCTGGGCGAGTTCGTCGGAACCGACTTCCAGCGTGTGGTCGATGCCCGCGCGCAGCGCGGCGATGCGCTCGGGCCGGATGTCGAAGCCCACCACGGGGCGCTGCTTGCCGAATTCCACCGCCAGGGGCAGGCCCACGTAGCCCAGCCCGATGACGGCGATGTGAACGGAGGAGAGGGTGGGCAGCATGCGGTGTGGGGGCGAAAGAGGGCGGCGAACAAGGGTGCGTCACGTGGTGGAACGCGGTCACGCGGGCGTCCGCGGGGTGCACGGGCAGCGCCCGGGGCGCGCGCGATCCGCTATTGTGTCTGGCCGCCGACCGGCCGTGGCGCTCGCATGCCCTTGCCGCGCCCGGGCGGCCTGTTTTTATCGAACCCCTGCTGCCTTTTCCACCCGCCGACCATGCCCCCGTCCTCCGCTACCCTGACCCCGAACATGGCCGACGTGCTCGACCGCATGGCACGCGCTGGCCGCCCGCCGCTGCACACCCTGGGCCCGGTGCGTGCCCGCGCCGCCTACGAGGCCGGCGCCGGCGTGCTGGAAGTGCTCAAGGCCCCGCTGGCCCGCGTGGAGGAGCTGGGCATTCCCGCGCGCGACGGGGCGGTGCTGCCGGCGCGGCTCTATGCCCCGGCCACCCAGGGCGATCCCGGCGCCGCCGGCCTGCCGCTGCTGCTCTACCTGCACGGTGGCGGCTTCACCGTGGGCAGCGTGCAGACCCACGACGTGCTGTGCCGCGAACTGGCCCGCCTGGCCGGCTGCATGGTGGTGTCGCTCGATTACCGCCTGGCGCCCGAGCACCGCTTTCCCACCGCATCGAACGACGCCTGGGATGCACTGGCCTGGCTGGCCGCGCACGCGGGAGAACTGGGCGCCGACCCGGCCCGGTTGGCCGTGGGCGGCGACAGCGCGGGCGGCACGCTGGCGGCGGTGAACGCCATCCTGGCGCGCGATGCCGGCCTGCCGCTGGCGCTGCAGCTGCTCTTCTACCCGGGCACGACGGCGCACCAGGACACGGAATCGCACCGTCGCTTCGCCCATGGCCTGGTGCTGGATGCCGAGGCCATCGACTGGTTCTTCAGCCAGTACATCGAAGACCCGAAGGATCGGGAGGACTGGCGCTTCGCGCCCCTGCTGGCGCCCGATCTGGACGGTGTCGCCCCCGCCTGGGTGGGCCTGGCCGAATGCGACCCGCTGGTGGACGAGGGCGTCGCCTATGCCGACCGCCTGCGCGCCGCAGGGGTGCCGGTGGACCTGGAGATCTATCGGGGCGTCACGCACGAATTCATCAAGATGGGCCGCGCGATCCCCGAGGCGCGGCAGGCGCATGCCGACGCGGCCCGCGCCCTGCGCAACGCCTTCGGACTGGAGTCCTGACCATGCCATCGACCCCCGCAAGCCCCGAGGGCCGCCCCCGCCGCGCCCAGTTCCGCTGCCTGCACCGGCTGCGGGTGCGGTGGGCGGAGGTGGACATGCAGAAGATCGTCTTCAATGCCCACTACCTCATGTACGCCGACAACGCCATGGGCGAATACTGGCGCCAATTGGCCGTGCCCTACGAAGCGGGCATGCACGTGCTGGGCGGCGAGCTCTACGTGAAGAAGGCCGAGGTGGAGTACCACGCCTCCGCTCGGCTCGACGACGTGCTGGACGTGGGGCTGCGCTGCGTGCGCCTGGGCACGACGTCGCTGCGTTTCGCCTTCGGCATCTTCTGCGGCGACCGGCTGCTGGTGTCGGGCGAGCTGATCTACGTCTTCGCCGACCCCGCCAGCCAGACCTCGCGCCCGGTGCCGGCCGCGCTGCGCGCGCTGATCGAGCGCTTCGACGCGGGCGAGCCGATGGTCGAAGTGCGGGTGGGCGACTGGGCGACGCTGGGCCCGGCCGCGTCGGCACTGCGCACCGAGGTGTTCGTGGCGGAGCAGGGCATTGCCGCCGCGCTGGAGCAGGACGGCCGGGACGCCGGCGCCGTGCACGCCGTCGCGTTCAACCGGCTGGGCCTGCCGGTGGCCACTGGCCGCCTCTTGCAGGGCGGGCCTGGCGCGCCGGGTGAAGGGCTCATCGGCCGCATGGCGGTGGACCGGGCCGTGCGCGGCCAGGGCTGGGGCCGCGAGGTGCTGGACGCACTGGTGCAGGCCGCCACCAGGCGGGGCGATGGCCTGGTGACGCTGCACGCCCAGGCGACGGCCGAAGCGTTCTACCGCCGGGCGGGCTTTTCGGTGGTGGGCGCGCCGTACGAAGAGGCCGGCATTCCACACGTCACCATGCAGCGCAGCCTGGGCGCTGCTACCAAATCAGGAGCGGTCGGCGCTTGATGCATCGGGCCTTCAAAGGGAAAATGCCCGAAACCCTTGATGGTCCAGCGCCGGCAGCTATCGATTGCATAGCATCGCCGCCGGTGGGGCAGAAGATGCCGCCGGCGCTGGGGGTCAGATGTCGTCCAGCAGCGCGTACGGCAGCGGCTGCAGCGTCAGCGCCGGGCCGTCCGCGCCGGCGGCGGTGAGCGCCGTGCCGTCCGCCGCGCCGATCTGCATGGAGACGATCAGGTCCACGCCGCCGCCAGGCGCTGGCGCGGCCTGCAGCACGGTGCCCACCGGCTGGTCGGCGTCGCCGCCCGCGAACACCTCGCTGCCCACCGCCACCACGTCGGCCGCCGCGTGCGCCAGGTAGGCGCGGCGCTTGAGCGTGCCGCGGAACTGGCTGCGCGCCACCACTTCCTGGCCCGGATAGCAGCCCTTCTTGAAGTTGACGCCGCCCACCGACTCGTAGTTGAGCATCTGCGGAACGAAGGCCTCGACCACCGGCTGGGTCAGCGTGGCGATGCCGGCCTGCACCTCGCTCCACTGCCAGAGCGCGTCGCCGAGAGCCGCACCGGCCGGCGCGGGCGTGCCGGCCGGCGCCACCCACAGCGCCCGCGGCTGGCCCTGGGCGGGGTAGAGGCGCACGACCGTGGCACCGTCCACGTCGCGCCGGGACCAGGGCGCGTCGGCGCCGGCCAGCAGCGCCTGGGCGGAAGAGCCGGCCAGTCCGTAGAGGGCGAAATCGCCGGTGGCGTCGGACAGCTTGGCCTTGGCGCGCAGCACGAACATCGACAGGCGCTTGAGCGTGGGCGCCAGCAGGTCGCGCGAGCAGATCAGCAGCACCTCGGTGGCGCTGCGCTTGAAGCCGATGAAGCTCGCCTGCATGCGGCCCTTGGCCGAGAGGAAGGCGGCCAGCCGCGCCTCCTGCAGGCCGAGCAGCGCGAAATCCTGCGTCAGCTGGCCATGCAGAAAGGCGGCGGCATCGGCGCCTTCGACACGGATCACGCCCAGGTGAGCGAGCGGCGCGACGCCGTCCAGGAGCGGGGGCAGGGAAGAAGTCATGGCTGAATTATGATGCCCGGTTCCTTTCATACAGGCAGCAGGGTCGTGCGTCGTTTCCTCGCATTGGTGGTGGTCATTCTTCTCGCGGCGGGCGCCACGGCGGCCTGGTGGCTGCACGCGCCGATGCCGGTGGCGCCCCGTGCGGGCGTGGCGCCGGGTGAGCCGCTGGAGCTGGCCATCGAGCCCGGCACCACCCCGCGGGGCGTGGCACAGGCCGTGGCCGCCGCCGGCGTGGCCATCGACCCCCGCGTGCTCTACGCCTGGTTTCGCGTGTCCGGGCAGGACCGGCTCATCAAGGCCGGCAACTACGAGATTCCGGTGGGCACCACGCCCCGCGAGCTGCTGCAAAAGCTCGTGCGCGGCGAAGAGGCCCTGCGCGCCGTCACGCTGGTGGAAGGCTGGACCTTCCGGCAGGTGCGCCAGGCGCTGGCCCGCGAGGAACAACTCAAGCCCGAAACCGCTGGCCTGCCCGAGGCCGAGATCATGCAGCGCCTGGGCCGCCCGGGCGTGGCGGCGGAAGGCCGGTTCTTCCCCGACACCTACACCTATGCCAAGGGCAGCAGCGACCTCGCGGTGCTGCGCCGCGCCCTGCACGCCATGGACAGGAAGCTGGAGGCCGCCTGGGCGCAGCGCGCCGCCGACACGCCCTTGAGGTCGCCCGACGAGGCGTTGACGCTGGCCAGCATCGTCGAGAAGGAAACCGGCCGCGCCTCCGACCGCGCGCAGATCGCCGGCGTGTTCACCAACCGCCTGCGCATCGGCATGCTGCTGCAGACCGATCCGACGGTGATCTACGGCATGGGCGAGAAGTTCGACGGCAACCTGCGCCGCCGCGACCTGCAGACCGACACGCCCTGGAACACCTACACCCGCGCCGGCCTGCCGCCCACGCCCATCGCCATGCCCGGCAAGGCGGCGCTGCTGGCGGCCGTGCAGCCCGAGCGCACGCAGGCGCTGTATTTCGTCTCGCGCGGCGACGGCACCAGCCATTTCAGCCCGACGCTGGACGAGCACAACCGTGCCGTGAACCGCTACCAGCGCGGCCAGCAGTGACCCGGCCCGGCATGGAAGCACCCACCTTGACGACCCCCCACGCGACGCCTGCGAAGGCAGGGCTTTTCATCACCTTCGAGGGCATCGACGGCGCGGGCAAGTCCTCGCACATCGACGCGCTGGCCGCCGCCCTGCGCGCGCAGGGCCGCCAGGTGGTGGTGACCCGCGAGCCCGGCGGCACGCCGCTGGCCGAGAAGCTGCGCACGCTGCTGCTGAACGATGCGATGGACCCGCTGACCGAGGCGCTGCTGGTCTTCGCCGGCCGGCGCGACCACCTTCGGTGCGTCATCGAGCCGGCGCTGGCGCGGGGCGACGTGGTGCTGTGCGACCGCTTCACCGACGCCACCTTCGCCTACCAGGGCGCGGGCCGGGGCTTCGATGTCCGTCTGCTATCGATTTTGGAGCATATGGCCCAATCTGCACCGGCGCTTGGGGCCGATTCGATTAGAAATCCCGACCTCACGCTGTGGTTCGACCTGCCGCCCGCCGACGCCGCCGCGCGCCTGGCTGCCGCACGCACGCCCGATCGGTTCGAGTCGCAGCCCGAAGATTTTTTCGCCCGCGTCGCCCAGGGCTACGCCGATCGCGCCGCCGGCGCGCCCGGGCGCTTCGTACGGCTGGATGCGCGGCAGGAGCGGGGCGCAGTCTGGGCGCAGCTGGCGGCGGCACTGGCCGAGCGCGGCCACCTGCCCGCAGCCGCCGGGACCATCGCATGAGCGCCGCGCCCGTCGCCCCCTGGATCGCGCAGCAGCGGCAGGCCCTGCTCGCGCAGCGCGGCCACGCCTGGCTGCTGCAGGGCCCGTCAGGCCTGGGGCAGTACCCGCTGGCGCTGGAGCTGGTGCGCGCCTGGCTGTGCGATGCGCCCACGGCGGACGGCGCCTGCGGCGTGTGCACCAGCTGCCACGCCATCGACGTGCGCGCCCATGCCGACCTGTGCGTGCTGATGCCCGAGACGCAGATGATGGAGCTGGGCTGGCCGCTGCCCGAGAAGGCCCAGGCCGACATCGACGACAAGAAACGCAAGCCCAGCCGCGAGATCCGCGTGGATGCGATGCGCGACGCGGTGGAGTTCTGCCAGCGCACCTCGGCACGCGGGCGCGGCAAGGCGGTGCTGGTCTATCCGGCCGAGCAGATGAACCACGTCACTGCCAACGCGCTGCTCAAGACGCTGGAGGAGCCGCCCGGCGACGTGCGCTTCGTGCTGGCGACGGAAGCGGCGCACCAGCTGCTGCCCACCATCCGCAGCCGCTGCCTGGGCCACACCATGGTCTGGCCGCAGGATGCCGCCATGCACCGCTGGCTGGCAGAGCAGGGCGTGGCGCCGGAGGCGGCCACCGCATTCCTGCGCGCCGCGGGCGGGCGTCCTGACGACGCGCTGGCGCTGGCCCGCGCCGGCCGCAGCCCCGATGCCTGGGCGCGCCTGCCCAAGGCCATGGCGCGCGGCGATGCGACGGCACTGGCCGACTGGTCGCCCGCCCAGGCGGTGGACGCACTGCAAAAGCTCTGCCACGACCTGCTGGCGCATCGGGTGGGCGCGGCGCCGCGCTATTTCGATGCCGCCGACCTGCCCGCGCCGCCGGGTGTCGGCCCGCTCACCCGCTGGGGCCGCGCGCTGGCTAAGGAGGCCCGCACGGCGGAGCATCCGTTCAACGCCGGCCTGATGCTGGAGGCCCTGGCAGCCCAGGCGCGAAACGCCCTACACTCGAAACATTGAAGACCTGCCGCCGAACCGCCCCCCCACGCCCATGAACAGCCCCCTCAACGCGCCGCGCCCCAGCGTCATGCAGCTGGCCATCAAGGAGAAGGCGGCGCTGTATGCGGCCTACATCCCGTTCTTCGCCGAGGGCGGCATCTTCGTTCCCACCGCCCGCGAATACCGTCTGGGCGACGACGTCTACGTGCTGCTCACCCTGCCGGAAGACACGCAGCGCTACCCCGTGGCCGGCCGGGTGGCCTGGGTCACGCCGGCGCGTGCGGCGGGCAACCGCACCCAGGGCGTGGGCATCCAGTTTCCGAAGGACGAGAAGTCGCGCCAGCTGAAGGCCAAGATCGAGGAGATCCTGGGCGCCACCCTGGGCTCCGACCGTCCCACCCAGACGATCTGAGCCGCGCCCGGCCCGCCTGCCCGCCCGTTTCGGGCGCCCGATGCCGACCGTGCACACCGGTCGGCATTCGTTTTTGTGGATACTGCCGTTGCTGCGCCGCCCGGGGCCGTGTCCCGCTGGCCTGGCCCCACCGTTCCGTCATCCCGTACCGCATGTTCACCGATTCCCACTGCCACCTCAACTTTCCCGAACTGCTCGAGCAGCTGCCGCAGATTCGCCAGGCCATGGCCGACGCCCGCGTGGACCGGGCGCTCTGCATCTGCACGACGATGGAAGAGTTCGCGGGGGTGCATGCCCTCGCCACCGGCTACGACAACTTCTGGGCCACCGTGGGCGTGCATCCCGACAATGAAGGCGTGGCCGAGCCGTCGCTGCAGGACCTGCTGGACGGGGCCGCGCTCCCCCGCGTGGTGGCGATCGGCGAAACCGGGCTCGACTACTACGGCATGGAAGACCGCAAGGGCGGCCGCTCCGTGGCCGACCTGGAGTGGCAGCGCGAGCGCTTTCGCACCCACATCCGGGCCGGCAGGGCCACGGGCAAGCCGCTCGTCATCCACACCCGCAGCGCGTCGGATGACACGCTCGCCATCCTGCGGGAAGAGGGCGAGGACGGGGCCGGCAATCTGGCGGGCGGCGTCTTCCACTGCTTCACCGAGACGGCGGAGGTGGCGCGCGCCGCGCTCGATCTGGGCTATTACCTGTCCTTTTCCGGCATCGTCACGTTCAAGAACGCCCAGCACCTGCGCGACGTGGCCGCCTTCGTGCCGATGGACCGGCTGCTGATCGAGACCGACAGCCCTTACCTCGCGCCGGTGCCTTACCGGGGCAAGACCAACAACCCTTCGTACGTGCCCTTCGTGGCGCAGCAGCTGGCGGCCGTCAAGGGCGTGGCGGTGGAGGAGGTGGCGCAGGCCACCAGCCGCAATTTCGACAACCTGTTCTTCAAAGGAGTGACGCCATGATCCACCGGCGGCATTGCATGACCTGGATGGCGCTGTTGGCGATGGGCGGTTGCGCCCATGCCGGCGCTTACGACGATTTCTTCACCGCCATCATCCGCGACGACGGCGGCGCCATCACCGCGCTGGTCAAGCGCGGCTTCGATCCCAACACCCGCGATGCCAAGGGCCAGGTCGGCCTGACGCTGGCGCTTCGCGAAGGCTCCATGAAGGCGTTCGACGCCCTGATGAAGGCCCCCGGCATCAAGGTGGAGGCGCGCAACGCGCAGGACGAGAGCCCGCTGATGATGGCGGCGATCAAGGGCAATCTGCCAGCTGCCCGCGCGCTGATCGCCAAGGACGCCGACGTGAACAAGACCGGCTGGACGCCGCTGCACTACGCGGCCTCGTGCACCACCGACGACGCCGCGGCAATGACCAACCTGCTGCTGGAAAACCATGCGTACATCGATGCTGGCTCTCCCAACGGGACCACGCCGCTGATGATGGCCGTGCGCTACGGCGCCGCGGACGTCGCGCGCGTGCTGCTGAAGGAGGGCGCCGACGTGACCATCAAGAACCAGCTGGGCATGACGGCGCACGACTTCGCCGTGGGCGCCGACCGCAAGGACATGGTGGAGCTGATCGCCGAGGCCATGCGCCGCCGCCAGCCGCCGCGGCAGGGCAAGTGGTGATCTGACCCGCCGCTGGACGGCGCAGGGGCGCCGCGGCTCCAGCCTGCCGCCGTGGCCGTTCAGGGAGCGTGGTGCCTTGACTGCAGGCGCGCATACAGCCCGCCGCTCGCCATCAGCTCGTCGTGCGAGCCTTGCTCCGCGATGCGGCCCCGCTCCATCACGACCACGCGGTCGGCATGCTCGATGGTGGAGAGCCGGTGCGCGATCACCAGGGTCGTGCGGCCGCGCATCAGGCGCTGCAGGGCTTCCTGTACCAGGCGCTCGGATTCGGTGTCGAGCGCCGAGGTGGCTTCGTCCAGGATGAGGATGGGCGCGTCCTTGTAGAGCGCCCGGGCGATGGCCAGGCGCTGTCGCTGGCCGCCCGAGAGCTGCGTGGCGTTGTGGCCCACCAGCGTGCGCATCCCCTGCGGCAGCGCCGCCACGTGCTCCGCCAGGTTGGCCGCCGCGAGGCACGCCTGCACGCGGGCCTCGTCGATCTGGCCGCCCAGCGCCACGTTGGCGGCCACGGTGTCGTTGAACATCACCACGTCCTGGCTGACCATGGCGAACTGGCTGCGCAGCGATTCCAGGTCCCACTGCGGAACCGTCACGCCATCGACCAGCACCTCGCCCGCCGTGGGCGCGATGAAGCGCGGCAGCAGGTTGACCAGCGTGGTCTTGCCGGCGCCCGAGGGCCCGACCAGGGCAACGATCTCGCCCGGGCGGATGTCCAGCGTCACGCGGTCCAGCGCCTGGGCATGGTCGGTGCCGAACGACACGGCCACGTCGCGCAGCGCGATGGCGCCCGTCGCGCGCTGGGCGCGGTGCGTGCCGCCGGTCTCGGCCGGGGAGCTTTCCAGCAGCGCGAGGCCGCGTTCCAGCGCCGCCACGCCCCGGGTGATGGGGTTGGCGACGTCCGCCAGGCGGCGGATGGGCGCAATCAGCATCAGCATGGCGGCGATGAAGGAGGCGAAGCCGCCCACCGTCACGTCGCGGCTGCCCGCCACCTGGGCCTGCCAGAGCGCGATGCAGATCACCGCCGACAGGGCGCCCGCGGCCAGCAGCTGGGTGAGCGGCGTCATGGCGGCCGAAGCGATGGTCGATTTGATGGCCAGCCCGCGCAGGCTCTGGCTCAAATGGTGGAAGCGGCCGGCCTGGCTGGCCTGCGCGCCGTGCAGCCGCACCATGCGGTGGGCGAGCACGTTCTCCTCCACCACGTAGGCCAGGTCGTCGGTGGCCTGCTGGCTGCTCTTGGTGAGTTTGTAGAGCCGGCGCGACAGGGTCTTCATGATCCAGGCCACGCCCGGTACCAGCACGGCGACGATCAGGGTCAACTGCCAGTTGAGGTAGATGAGGTAGCCCAGCAGCGCCACCAGCGTGAATCCGTCGCGCGACAGGCCCATGAGCGCCTGGACCAGCGACAGGAAGCCGGTCTGCACCTCGTACACCACGGTGTTGGAAAGCGCGCTGGCCGACTGCCTGCCGAACAGGCTCATGTCGGCGGCCAGCAGCCGGTCGAACAGCGCCTGGCGCAGCTTGAGCATGCCTTCATTGGCGATGCGGGCGAGGGCGTATTGCCCGCAGAACTGCGCCAGGCCCCGGATCAGGAAGACGCCCATGATGGTCACGGGCACCATCCACAGCTGCAGTGTGCCCCCGGTGAACCCCTGGTCCAGCAAGGGCTTGAGCAGGGCCGGAATGAGCGGTTCGGTGATCGCGCCGACCAGCGTGGCGGCGATGGCGATGACCCACAACATGCGCTGGTTGGCGAAGTAGGGATAGAGCCGTTTCAGCCGTGTGAACAGGGGAAGCGTCGTGGTTTTCCCGGTTGACGGGTCCTGCGTGACGCTATGATTCGAAAGTTGCATGAGGGACGGATTCTAAGTTTTCAGCCTTGGCGGCCTGCACAGATTGTCACAGGCATCTGCAGGCGATGTGTAACATGCCTGGTTCCGTTGCCGGCACCCCTACGGTTACCCGATCGTTGACCCATCACCAATGACTACTGACCGAACCTCCTCTCTCGTCTCTCCCCTCGCGGCACTGCCGCACTTCTCCCGGCGGCACGCGGTGGCCGCCCTCGCGGCTACCTCGGCCCTGCCTGCGCTGGCTCAATTCCGTGTCGAAATCAGGGGTGTGGGCCTGACCCAGCGGCCCATTGCGATCGTGCCCTTCCGTGGCGAAGTGCAATCGCCGCAGAAGATCTCCACCATCGTGCAGGCCGACCTGGAGCGCAGCGGGCAGTTCGTGGGCATCGATGCGACCGGCGTCGCGCTCGATGAGTCCACCCGTCCGGACGTGGCGCAGTGGCGCGAGAAGAAGGCCGATTCGCTCGCCTCCGGCAGCATCACGCGGCTGGCAGACGGCCGCTACGACATCCGCTTTCGCCTGTGGGACCTGGTCAACGGGCAGGACCTGGGCGGCCAGAGCTTCGTGGTCACCGACGCCGACCTCCGGCTGGTGGCGCACCGCATCGCCGACTACATCTACGAGAAGCTGACCGGCGAGCGCGGCGTCTTCTCCACCCGCATCGCCTACGTCACCAAGGCCGGCTCGCGCTTCAGCCTGTGGGTGGCCGATGCCGATGGCGAAAACGCCCAGTCGGCCCTCTCCAGCCCCGAGCCCATCATCTCGCCCGCCTGGTCCCCGACGGGTGGCCAGCTGGCCTATGTGTCGTTCGAGTCCCGCAAGCCCGTGGTGTACGTGCACGACGTCTCGAGCGGCCGCCGCCGGCTGATCGCTAACTTCCGCGGCTCCAACAGCGCGCCCGCCTGGTCGCCCGACGGCCGCACCCTGGCAGTGACGCTGAGCCGCGACGGCGGCTCGCAGCTCTATCTGATCGACGCCGCGGGCGGCGAGCCGCGCCGCTTGATGCAGAGCAGCGGCATCGACACCGAGCCCACGTTCTCCAGCGACGGTCGCAGCATCTACTTCGTCAGCGACCGGGGCGGCGCGCCGCAGATCTACCGGGTATCGGCCTCTGGCGGCAACGCCGAGCGCGTGACCTTCACCGGCTCCTACAACATCTCGCCCTCCGTCAGCGCGGACGGCCAGTGGTTGGCCTACATCTCCCGCATAGGCGGCGCCTTCAAATTGCACGTCATGGATCTCAAGTCCGGCACGGTGACGGCCGTGACCGACACGTCGGCCGACGAGAACCCGAGCTTTGCTCCAAACAGCAAGCTGATCGTGTACGCGAGTCAGCAACAGGGCCGGGAGGCCCTGATGACCACCACGCTGGATGGTCGCATCAAGGCGCGCCTGGCTGGCAGGAGCGGCGACATCCGCGAGCCCGACTGGGGCCCGTTCCAGAAGCAATGATTTTGGTTAGTTTTTATTTGAAGCATCAGCCCGACAGGAGAAATTGAATGATGAATGCCCAGCTCAAGCGCGTGTCCCTTGCCCTCGCCATCACCGCTTTGATGGCGGGTTGCAGCTCTGGCGTCAAGCTGGAAGACGCACCGGTCGAAGACCGCGGCGCCACCTCCACCACCGGCAGCGGTGCCAACTCCGGCAGCACCGGCCAAAGCGGTGTGGCTCCCGTCAACCTCGATGCTTCCGCCCGTGATGGCGCCGGCCCCGTCGGAGTGGCCCGCATCGTGTATTTCGACTACGACAGCTACGTCATCAAGGGCGAGTTCCAGTCCCTGCTGGACGCGCATGCCCGCTTCATCAAGGCATCGCCCAACCGCAAGGTCATGATCGAAGGCCACACCGATGACCGCGGTGGCCGCGAATACAACCTGGCGCTGGGCCAGAAGCGCGCCGAGGCCGTGCGCCGCGCGTTGGGCCTGCTGGGCGTGCCAGACAGCCAGATGGAAGCCGTGAGCTTCGGCAAGGAAAAGCCCGCCGTCCAGGGCAACAGCGAAGACGCGCACGCGCAAAACCGTCGCGCTGAACTGTCCTACCGTTGATGGCCGCGCAGCGCATGAGCACCCGTTACGGTGCGTTGGCTGCGCTGGCCGCAGCGATGTGGATGTCTGCCGTCCCCGTCAGCCACGCCGCGCTCTTCGAGGATGACGAGGCACGCCGCGCCATTCTCGAGCTGCGCCAGCGCGTCGATGTGCTGCAGCAGGGTGGACAACGCGCAGGCGACGAGACGTCGCAGATGCGCCGCAGCCTGCTGGAACTGCAGACCCAGATCGAGACCTTGCGTTCCGAGCAGGCCAGCCTGCGGGGGCAGAACGAGCAACTGCTGCGCGACGTGGCGGACCTGCAGCGCCGCCAGAAGGAAATCGCCCAGGGCGTGGACGAGCGCCTGCGGCAGTTCGAGCCTGCCAAGGTGACCGTCGACGGCCGTGACTTCCAGGCTGACCCCGCCGAGAAGCGCGACTTCGAGGCCGCACTGGCCGTCTTCCGGGCGGGCAAGTTCCCGGATGCGGTGCCGCTCTTCACCAACTTCCTGCGCCAATACCCGTCGGGTGGCTATGCGCCGTCGGCGCGGTTCTGGCTCGGCAACGCACAGTACGCCACGCGCGACTACAAGGAAGCGATCAACAACTTCAAGGCACTGCTGGCTACGGCCCCCGACCACGCCCGCGCGCCGGAAGCGGCTCTCTCGATCGCCAATTGCCAGGTCGAGTTGAAGGACACGCGTGCCGCCCGCAAGACGCTGGAAGACCTGATCAAGGCCTATCCGCAGTCCGAGGCGGCCACCGCTGCCAAGGAACGCCTGGCGCGCTTGAAGTGACGTCTCCCCTGGCCCTGCCCGCCGCGTCGGTGGCCCTGGAGGCGGACGCCGAAGATGCTGACATCGAAAGGCGCTTCGGCGGGCTGGCCCGGCTGTACGGCGTGGACGGCGCTGCGCGCATCCGCTCCGCGCATGTCGTGGTCGTGGGCGTGGGCGGCGTCGGCTCCTGGACGGCCGAGGCACTGGCGCGCAGCGGCGTGGCCCGCCTTACTTTGGTGGACATGGACCATGTCGCCGAATCCAACATCAATCGCCAGATCCACGCGTTGAGCAACACGGTCGGCCAGGCCAAGATCGAGGCCATGCGGCAGCGCATCGCGCTCATCCACCCCGGCTGCCGTGTCGACGTCGTCGACGACTTCGTCTCTCCCGACAACTGCGATGCTTTGCTGCCCCGCGACTGCGACGCCGTGGTCGACGCCTGCGACGACGTCAAGGCCAAGACCGCCATCGCCGCCTGGGCGAGGGCGCAGCGAGGCCTGTCATTCATCACCGTGGGCGCGGCTGGCGGCAAGCGCCTGGCGCACCTCGTCGATGTGGACGACCTCTCCAGGACCACGCACGACCCATTGCTCGCGCAACTGCGCTACCGTCTGCGCAAGCAGCATGGCGCCGCCCGCGAAGGCAAGAAGATCGGCGTCGCCTGCGTGTTCAGCCGCGAAGCCGTGGCGCCCCCGCACCCGACGTGCGAGATCGCTGAAGCAGACGGCAGCCTGAATTGCCATGGCTACGGCTCAGTGGTGGCCGTCACCGCCACCTTCGGCCAGTGCGCGGCGGGCTGGGTGCTCGACACGCTGGCGAAATCGGCCACCTGAAAAACCAAGCTATAATCCGAGGCTTTGCTGCAACGCAGGTTGCTTGCAAGGGACGTTAGCTCAGTTGGTAGAGCAGCGGACTTTTAATCCGTTTGTCGTGGGTTCGACCCCCGCACGTCCCACCATCAATAGCCCTTATCGGGCTTGGCGCCGCAGCTATCGGATTGGTAGCTGCGGCGTTTCACTTTCTGGCGGATATGAGACCGGTGATGCGACGTGTCTCATATCCAGTGCTCACAGCACGGCGACCTCTTCCGGTTCGGCCGTCTCAGTCCTGCGTGTTTTGATGTACGTTTACGTCGTCGCCTTGTCGATGTGACCACACAGCATTCGGATTGCCCCGATCGGCACGCCCGACCGCCACATGTCTGCTGCGTGCGTTTAATCCGTGGTTCCATGACACACCTCCTTTTTGAAAGGTCTACGTGTCAACGCCGGCTAGGGAGGGTCAGGCGCAAGTGAAAAAGCCCGCTGCTGCGGGCTTCTTCACTGCGTGTGCATCCTCAGTGCTTGCGCGTCGTTCGGCGCAGGCCGAACATCGCAAGCAGCGCAGAAAGGACGATCAGGCCCCACTGCGAGAGGGTAGGAACCGATGCGGGCTGCGCAGACACGGCGGCGACGTTGACGGTCACGGACGCGGTCCCGCACGTCGGAGAAGGGTTTTGGGCAGAGGCCACTGTGCAGACGTTGTAGGTGAACGTGTCTACGCCGTTGTACCCGGCGGTGGGGGTGTACCGCGCCGTGCCATCCGGGTTGAACACCACCGTTCCATGCTGCGCGGTCACATCGCCTTGCGTGGGTGTGCCCAACGGCGCGGTTGTCGCGTTGGACGACGAGTCATTGGCCACAAGGTTGATGGTCAGCGGCTGGCCCGGCGGGGTCGAACCTGAGTCATTTGCGGCGGTCACCGTGGGTACGGTCGTCGTGGAACACGGTACGTTGCTTTGCACCAGGCCCGACTGGTCTGGCTGCAGCGAAATGTCATCCAGGAACAGGTCGTTTCCTGTAACGACGGGCGAGTTGTTCTTCACGTTCACGGCGTACTGCGCCACTGCGCAGTTGCCGGTGCGAAAGGTCCAGCTCAGACGCGTCCACTGGCCTGCTTGGGTGCCGGCGTCAGGGGTTGTCGTTTCCGGCGAAAGGCTCAGTTGACGCGTGTCGTCAGCTTCGCGAATCTCGAACGAGAGGTTGGTAGGGCCCGCAACGATGAAGCGCCAGGCCGACAGGGTGTAAGTGGTATTGGGCTGCAGGGTGGCTATGCGGCGGTAGAGAGCGTTGGTGGTGTTGCCAGCGTTGACTACCAAAACGGATCCACCGGGAGCGCCTGCACCTGTGTGATCGCGCAGGTCGGCTGCCCGGCCGATCGTATTGTTCTCCCACCACGAACCCCCACCAGTAGGGATGATTTGCGACGGATCGATCACAGCGTAGTGGCCGTCGTTCACCAGTCTCTCATTGGCGGACCCCTGGGGATCTGCGAACCGGTAGTAGCTGACCGCCCCGGACGCCGCGAACTGCGGCACGTATTGAGAACGTTGGCGCGTCTGGCTGCTGCCAAAGGTTTCGACAAACGGATTCGCTTGGCTGGCGGTTGCGATGACAGCCAACAGCGCAGCGGACAGGGCTCGCTTGGAAGAGAAGGCGTGAAGCATGGGTCAGGAAATGTGATAGCGGATTGCTAATAAATGTTAACAATCTTTTCCCCGGTAGCGATTGCTTCATGCCGCTGCCGCGCACAAATCCTCGACCAAAGCCGGCAGCGGCCAGTGATCGCGCGAGGGCGTATTCAAAAAGCCACACAAATCGCGCGAGAAATGGTGTTGCGTCGACACGATTCATCCCGGCGGCTGGCTTGATCGATTTGCGCACTTCCTCAGGACAAGCCAGGGCAGGGCGCGCTGGTCGCCCGGAGCGCGTGACGCGTCGCGCCAGAGAGTGCCAGCCATGAGCATGGGCTCCTTGGTGCATATACAATTCGTGTATGTTTTGTATATTCATCATCTAATGGGCATCGTCAAAATCTCGGATGCGATGCACGACAACCTGCGCATCGCAGGTGCCGCGCTCAGCAGGTCCATCAACGCGCAGGCAGAGCACTGGATGCGGGTCGGCATGCTGGCCGAGCTGCATCCCGAGCTCGATCACCGGGCGATCTGTCAGTTGCTGGTGCGCGCCGAGCTGTCTGGCGGGATGGACATCGCGGCGGCGGTGGCGGATTCGGCTTGCGCCAGTCCCGCGTCGTCCCGGGTGGGCCAGCATTGATGGCCCGCGTTGTGCCCATCCTGTCGGCCGACGAACTGGTGATGGCCAGGCGCGCAGCGGCGCTGGCCGCCGACGTGCTGGCCATGATCGAGCCGCATGTCGTGCCGGGCGTCACGACCGAGGCGCTCGACCGGCTCTGCCACGACTACATCGTCAACGTGCAGGGCGCGCGGCCCGCCAATGTCGGCTACAGCGGCTATCCCAAGACCATCCTGACCTCCGTCAACCACGTCGTCTGCCATGGCATTCCGTCCGCCGACAAGATCCTCAAGCAGGGCGACATCGTCAACATCGATGTGGCGGTCGACAAGGACGGCTGGTTCGGGGACACGAGCCGCATGTTCTTCGTCGGCACGCCGAGCGTGCTGGCGCGGCGGTTGGTCCATGCGACCTACGAGGCGATGGCCGCGGGCATCAGGCAGGTCAAACCCGGCGCGCGCCTGGGCGACATCGGGCACGCGATCGAGTCGGTGGCGCGGCGCGAGCGGCTCAGCGTGGTCCGCGAGTACTGCGGGCATGGCATCGGCCGGGTCTACCACGATGAGCCGCAGGTGCTGCACTACGGGCAACCGGGCACAGGCTTGCCACTGGAGGCCGGAATGGTCTTCACCATCGAGCCCATGCTCAACGCGGGCAGGCGGGACACCAAAGAGCTGGCCGATGGCTGGACGGTGGTGACCCGCGACCGGTCTCTCTCCGCGCAATGGGAGCACATGGTGGCGGTCACACCCGAGGGATATGAAGTGCTGACGGCCTGGCCTGGCGGCACGGGCGGCTACCCACCGCTGTAGCGCCTGCCGCACAACGCCATCGTGCAACGAGCGCCGTCCGCACCGTGCTGCCCACCGGCGACACCCTCGGCTCGACAGCGCGGCCGCCAGCCCGGAAACTCGGCTGCACATCAACCGGCGCCGTGGCCACCACGCGCCTCTGCGGAGAGCCCCTTGTGACGAATCCAAGCAAAGACCGGCAAGCCGAAAGCGGGCCTGGCACCACCCCGGCCGCCGCCCCCGCGCCGCCCCGGCCTCGGCCGCTTTCCCGCGCCGACTATGCCGTCTTTCACACCATCACCACCCGGTGGGGCGACAACGACGCCTACGGCCATGTGAACAACGTCATCTACTACAGCTGGTTCGATACGGCGGTCAACGCGTACCTGATCGGCCAGGGCGCGCTCGACATCCACCATGGGGAGACCATCGGCCTGGTGATCGAGACGCAGTGCAATTACTTCGCGCCGCTGGCCTTTCCGCAGACGGTGGAGGCGGGCATCCGCGTGGCGCGCACAGGCACCAGCAGCGTGCGCTACGAAGTGGGTCTCTTCGCCGAGGGCGCAGCGGAGACCGCGGCGTGCGGCCACTTCGTGCATGTATATGTGGGGCGGGACGACCGGCGTCCCCGGCCGCTGCCGGCGGCGCTCCAGGCCGCGCTGGCCCCGCTGCGGGTGCGCGGCGGCAACTGACGCGGGCCGGCCGCGCAGCGTGCGCCGGCCCGGTCCCGTGCGTCAGGGCTGGAAGGTGTCGCCCAGCACCACGCCTTCACGGCGCGGGTCGGCGCCGCCCTGCAGCACGCTGGCGCCATTGCGCTGCACGCGCATGATGGTGCTGATGCCGCTCGATTGCGCCGAGGTGGACACGGTATGCCCCAGTGCCCGCAGGCCGGTGACCAGCGGGTCGTTCGCGCCGCCGTTGGCCGTGTTCACGTTCGGGTGCTCGCCGCCCACCGACGTGGTGGCGCTGTTGCTCGCGCCGAAGTCGATCAGCGAGGTCGCCTGCTGCGCGTCCAGGCCCCAGTCGAGCGCGCCGACCACCGTCTTCACCACGTACTGGATGATCGTGCCGCCGCCTGGCGATCCTGTGCCCATCACGAAATCACCCATGCCGCCGTCGGCCGCCTTCTTGAACACCAGCGTGGGCGCCATCGAGCTGCGGGGCCGCTTGCCCGGCTCCACGCGATTGGCGACGGGCGCGCCCGTGCTGTCCGTGGGCGTGGCCGAGAAGTCGGTCAGCTGGTTGTTCAGCATGAAGCCTTGCGTCATGTGGAACGAGCCCAGGCTGGCCTCCACCGTGGTCGTCATCACCACCACGTTGCCCTGGCGGTCGACGATGGTGAAGTGTGTCGTGCCCTTCTCGTCGATCAGGCTCACGCCTTGCGGATTGGTGCCCAGCACACCCGCGGTGGCGGTGCCCATGCTGCGCGTCGGGCTGATCAGGTCGGCGCGGCTGCGCAGGTAGGGCTTGTTCAGCATCGTGTTCCAGGTGCCGCCGGGCAGCGGCACGAAGTCCGTGTCGGCCACGTACTTGTCGCGGTCGGCATAGGCCAGGCGCTCGGCTTCGCTCACCAGGTGCACGCCCATCACCGTGGGCTTGCCGCCCTCGATGTCGATGGCGGTGGGCTTGTGCGCGGCCAGGTCGAAGTTCTCCAGGATGCCCAGGGCCGACGCCACGGCGATGCCGCCGGAAGAGGGTGGCGACATGCCGCAGACCCAGTAGTCGCGGTAGGTCGTGCAGACCGGATCGCGGCGCTTGGCCTGGTAGTTGGCCAGGTCGCTCAGCTCCGTCAGGCCGGGCGTGATCGGCACGGCCGGGTTGCCCCCGCTGGTGACCTTGATCTTGTCGACGATGCCCTGGGCGACCGGGCCGGTGTAGAACGCGTTGGCGCCGCCGTTGGCGATGGTGGTCAGCGTGGTGGCATATGCCGGGTTGCGGATGACCGTGCCCAGCGGCTTGGGGCTGCCATCGGCGTTCAGGAAATAGGCCGCGGCTTCGGCGTCGCGCGCCAGGCTGCTGGCGGATCCCGAGATGGCGCCGGCCATGCGGCCGCTGATCGGAAAGCCGTCCGTCGCCAGCTTGACGGCGCTGGGAAAGAGGTCCTTCCATGCCAGCTTGCCGTGGTCGCGTTGCGCCATCTCCAGCATGCGCACGGCACCCGGCGTGCCGATGGAGCGGCCGCTGGCGCGCGCGCCGCCCGGCTGGGGCAGCGTGCGGTCGGTGTCGCTCACCCAGCGCAGGTAGTTCTGGGTGGCCGCGGCCGGCGCGGTCTCGCGGCCGTCATAGGCCTGCACCTTGCGGGTCGCCGCGTCGTAATGCAGCATGAAGGCGCCGCCGCCCAGGCCGGACGATTGAGGCTCGACCAGGCCCAGCACCATCTGCACGGCCACGGCCGCGTCGGCCGCCGTGCCGCCCTGCTTCAACACGTCGCAGCCCGCGCGCGACGCGAGCGGGTTGGCGGTCGAGACCATGTAGTTCTTGGCATAGACGGCCGTCTTGCCCACGCGGTAGCCCGATGCGGGCTCAGGAGCCGCGGGGTCGCCCGGCAGGCCCGAGCCCACCACGACCGAGCCGCCGCCGCTCACCACCGTGCAGGCAGAGGCTTCGGCGACGGGATCGCCGCCGTTGTCGTCGTTGCTGCTGCCGCCGCAGCCAGACAGCACGAGCAGGCAGGCCGTCAGCGTTGCGGACAGGCGCCATGCGGGGCGAATGCCATCGCTTTGCAGCGGCGGCGTGGAAAGGGGCAGGGTGCGAGAGGCCATGGGCAGTTGCCTTTGCTTTCTTGGTGGATGGGTGGGGAATGCGGAAAGTGCCGTTGTGTCATCGGCGCGTGCAGCTTAACCCTCGCAGGCAGCGTGGCAAGCCATGCGTGGCCGGCAAAGACACATCGCAACATTTGGGCGCATGGGCCGGGAACCGCAGCCGGCAGAGGCTTGGTGCCACAATGGCGCAAGAGACAAGCCCTTGACGGCACCTTCGCCAGATTCGCGCTTTCCGCAGCGCGGAGTTCACATGATCATCACCAGCCTGCTCGATACCGACCTGTACAAGTTCACCATGATGCAGGTCGTGCTGCACCAGTTTCCCGGCGCGCAGGTGGAGTACCGCTTCAAATGCCGCAACCCCGGCGTGGCGCTCGCGCCCTACGCCAGCGAGATTCGCGACGAGATCCGCTCGCTCTGCGGCCTCCGGTTCCAGGACGCCGAGCTGGCCTACCTGCGTTCGCTGCGATTCATCAAGAGCGACTTCGTCGACTTCCTCGCGCTCTTCCGGCTGAACGAAAAATACATCTCCGTCACGGCGCTGCCCTCGGGCGAGCTCGAGATCGCCATCGCCGGACCGTGGCTGCACACCATCCTCTTCGAGATTCCGGTGCTGGCCATCGTCAACGAGGTCTACTTCCGCAACACGCAGAAAGTGCCCGATTTCCCCGAAGGCCGGCGCCGGCTTGACACCAAGATCGCGCAGCTGCAGGGCGAGGGCCTGGACGAACTCAAGATCGCCGACTACGGCACCCGGCGCCGCTTCAGCCGGGCCTGGCATGAGGAGGTGCTGCGCGTGCTGTGCGCCCGGCTGGGCACGGGCGACCGGCGGCCCGACCGGGCCGGCGGGCCCGGCCAGTTCGCGGGCACGAGCAACGTGCTCTACGCAATGAAGCTGGGCCTGACCCCACTGGGCACCATGGCGCACGAATACCTGCAGGCCTGCCAGGCGCTGGGCCCACGCCTGCGCGACAGCCAGATCTACGGCTTCGAGATGTGGGCGCGCGAATACCGGGGAGACCTGGGCATCGCGCTCTCGGACGTCTACGGCATGAACGCCTTCCTCCGCGATTTCGACCTGTACTTCTGCAAGCTGTTCGACGGCGCCCGGCACGACAGCGGCGACCCCTTCGCCTGGGGCGAGCGCCTGCTGGACCACTACCGCAGGAACCGCGTGGACCCGCTCACCAAGACGCTCATCTTCAGCGACGCGCTCACCGTGCCGCGCACCATCGCGCTGTACCGCCAGTTCCAGGGCCGCTGCCAGCTGGCCTTCGGCATCGGCACCAACCTCACCAACGACCTGGGCGACGCCCCGGCGCACGTGCCGCTGCAAATCGTCATCAAGATGACGCGCTGCAACGGCCAGCCGGTCGCCAAGCTGTCCGACACGCCGGGCAAGGGCATGTGCGACGACGAGGCCTACCTGGCCTACCTGCGGCAGGTGTTCGAGATTCCCGTCACCGCATGACCGGAGGGCGGCTGCACCTTCCTGCGATGCGGCTCGCGCTGGCGGCGCTACTGGCGTTGCCCGCCGTGGCCAGCGCGGCCGAGCTGAACGGCGCCACGCTCTCGCTCGCCTGGGGCGTGCCGTTCGCGGGCCTGCTGCTGTCGATCGCGTTGATGCCGCTCGCGGCGCCCGCGTTCTGGCACCACCATTTCGGCAAGGTGACGGCGGCGTGGGCGCTGGCCTTCCTGCTGCCCTTCGCCGCCACGTTCGGCCCGGGGGCGGCCGCCGCCGGCGTGGTGCATGCGCTGCTGGCGGAATACCTTCCGTTCGTGATTTTGCTCACCGCGCTCTACACGGTGGCGGGCGGCATCCACATCCGCGCCGACCTGCGCGGCACGGCGGGCTTGAACACGGCGCTGCTGGCCATCGGCGCGGCCCTGGCCAGCGTGATGGGCACGACCGGCGCGTCGATGCTGCTCATCCGCCCGCTCTTGCGCGCCAACGCGCACCGCGCGCGCCAGGCCCACGTCGTCGTGTTCTTCATCTTCATGGTCTCCAACGCGGGCGGTGCGCTCACGCCGCTGGGCGATCCGCCGCTGTTCCTGGGCTTCCTCAAGGGCGTCGCGTTCTTCTGGACCTTCACGCACATCGGGCCGCAGACCCTCTGGCTGGTCGGCGTGCTCCTGGGCCTCTTCTACGCGCTCGACACCTGGCAGCTGCGGCGCGACCCGGGCGTGCTGGCGGCGGTGCCAGCTGTGGGCGCGGCCCGGCCGCAGACGACGCGGATCGCTTTCGACGGGCAGATCAACTTCGTGCTGCTGGGCCTGGCCGTGGCCCTGGTGCTGCTGAGCGGCGTGTGGAAGAGCCCGCTGGCCTGGAACGTCGCCGGCACCCGTGTCGGCCTGCCCGGGCTGGTGCGCGATGCCGGCCTGGTCGCCGTCACGCTGCTGTCCCTGGCGCTCACGCCGCGCGGCGTGCACGCCGCCAACCAGTTCAACTGGGCGCCTATGCAGGAAGTGGCCAAGCTTTTCGCCGGCATCTTCCTGACCATCGTTCCCGTGATCGCCATGCTGCAGGCGGGCACGGCGGGCCCGTTCGGCGCCATCGTGGCGGCGGTCACGCGGCCCGACGGCACGCCCGATCCGGCCGCGTATTTCTGGGCGACCGGGCTGCTCAGCTCGTTCCTCGACAACGCGCCCACCTACCTGGTGTTCTTCAACACCGCCGGCGCCGACCCGGCGGTGCTGATGACCACGCTCGCGCCCACACTGGCCGCCATCTCGGCGGGGGCGGTGTTCATGGGCGCCAATACCTACATCGGCAACGCGCCCAACCTCATGGTCAAGGCCATCGCGGAAGACCGTGGCGTGAAGATGCCGAGCTTCTTCGGCTACATGCTGTGGTCGTTCGGCATTCTGTTGCCGCTCTTCGCCGTCATGACCCTGTTCTGGTTCCGCTGACGCCTCGTCCCCCAAAGGAAACGCTTCTCCCATGACCCCACCCCGCATCCTCGTCGCCCGCAACATCTTTCCCGAAGTGGTCAAGCGCCTCTCGCAGCACTTCGAGGTCGAGTCCAACCCCGAAGACATCATTTGGACTCCGGCCGAACTGGCCGAGCGCCTGAAGGACAAGGACGGCGTGCTCACCACCGGCAGCCAGCGCGTGGATGCCGCGCTGCTGGCCGCGGCGCCGCGGCTGCGCATCGTCGCCAACATGGCGGTGGGCTACAACAACTTCGACGTCGATGCGATGACCGCCGCCGGCGTGCAGGGCACCAACACGCCCGACGTGCTGACGGAGACCACCGCCGACTTCGGCTTCGCGCTGCTGATGGCCACCGCGCGGCGCGTGACCGAGAGCGAGCACTACCTGCGCGCCGGAAAGTGGAACCGCTGGAGCTACGACATGTTCGCCGGCAGCGACGTGCACGGCAGCACGCTCGGCATCCTCGGCATGGGCCGCATCGGCCAGGGCATCGCCCGGCGCGGCGCCCATGGCTTCGGCATGAACGTGATCTATCACAACCGCTCGCGCCTCTCGCCCGCGCTGGAAGCCGAGTGCAAGGCCCGCTACGTCGGCAAGGAAGAACTGCTGCGCACCGCCGACCACCTGGTGCTGGTGCTGCCCTACACGCCCGAATCGCACCACGCCATCGGCGCGGCCGAAATCGCGCAGATGAAGCCCACCGCCAACCTGATCAACATCGCGCGCGGCGGCATCGTGGACGACGCTGCGCTGGCGCAGGCCCTGAAGGACAAGCGCATCGCCGCGGCCGGGCTGGACGTGTTCGAAGGCGAGCCCAAGGTGCACCCCGCGCTGCTGGAAGTGCCGAACGTGGTGCTGACGCCGCACATCGCCAGCGCCACGGTGCCCACGCGCCTGGCCATGGCCAACCTGGCGGCGGACAACCTCATCGCATTCTTCGACGGGCGCGGGGCGTTGACGCCGGTCAACCAGCCCGCGGCGAAGCGGGGTTGACGCGATTTTCAGGTGAAAACAGGCGCTGGCGCTTGGATTACCAGCGCACGCAGCTATCAAAAATATAGCATTTGAAACCCACGAGAAAGCAAGCGAGCGGATGACGATGGTGATGTGGGCAGCGCTGGGGCTGCTGCTGGTGATGGCCGTGCTGCTGGTGATGATCCTGCTGCGCCGCCCGCAGATCGAGGTGGAGCTGCCCCCGGAATGGCTGCAACGGCTGCACGCGCTGGAGCGCGCGGTGCAGGCGACGCAGCTGTCGGTGGCCAAGAACGACGGCGCGCTGGACGGCATGGGGCAGCAGCTGCGCGGCTTCACCCAGACCACCCAGGGCACGCTGGAGAGCCTGCGCGGCGCAGTGGACGAGCGCCTCGCGCAGGCCGTGGCCGAATCGCGCAACGGCCGTGCCGAACTGCTGGCGGCCTTCGGCGCCTTCGAGGCGCAGCTGGAGCAGCGCCTGGCGCGCGGCCAGGCCGAGGCCGCCCAGGCGCGCAAGGAGCTGTCGGACGCCATGGCCGGCTTCCGCGCCGAACTGACCCACACCGCGCAGGCGCTGGTAGCCGACAGCGGCAAGTCGCGTGAAGCCATGGCGGAAAGTGCCAAGCGCTTCGAGGAGCGCATCCAGGAGCGCTTCGAGGCGCTGACCCATGCCACGCGCGGCACGCTCGATTCGCTCAAGAGCGACATCCATGCGCAGCTGGGGGCCGTTTCCGCCGCACTGAAAGACCAGCTGGAGGCCAACGGCCAGCAGATCCGCAACCAGTTCGCGGTGCTGCAGGATGCGGTCTCCCAGCAGTTGGCGGGCATGGCGCAGGGCAGCCAGCACCATGCGGAAGCGCTGCGCGGCGCGCTGAACGAACGCCTTGCCGCCATCCAGGCCGACAACACCGCCAAGCTCGAGGAAATGCGCCGCACGGTCGACGAGAAGCTGCACGCCACGCTGGAGCAGCGCCTGGGCGAGTCGTTCAAGCTGGTCAGCGACCGGCTGGAGCAGGTGCACAAGGGGCTGGGCGAGATGCAGACCCTCGCCGGCAGCGTGGGCGACTTGAAGCGCGTGATGACCAACGTGAAGACGCGCGGCACCTGGGGCGAGATGCAGCTGGGCGCGATCATCGAGAACGTGCTCACGCCCGACCAGTTCGCGCGCAACGTCAAGGCCGTGCCGGGCAGCGACGACCTGGTCGAATTCGCGATCCGCCTGCCGGGGCGCGCCGACGAGAAGCCCGTGTGGCTGCCGATCGACTCCAAGTACCCCGTCGAGCAGTACCAGCGTCTGCTGGACGCGCAGGATGCGGCGGACAAGGCCGCCATCCTTTCGGCCGGGAACGCGTTCGAGACCTCCATCAAGCTCGAAGCGCGCAAGATCTTCAGCAAATACGTGTCGCCCCCGCACACCACCGACTTCGCGGTGCTTTACCTGCCCACCGAAGGGCTCTTCGCCGAGGTGATTCGCCGCCCGGGCCTGGTCGAGGCGGTGCAGAACGATTGCCGCGTGATGATCACCGGTCCGGCCAACCTGGCGGCCATGCTCAGCAGCCTGCAGATGGGCTTCAAGACGCTCGCCATCGAGAAGCGCTCGTCCGAGGTCTGGGGCGTGCTGGGCTCGGTGAAGACCGAGTTCGCCAAGTTCGGCGAGATCGTCGACTCGGCCCGCAAGTCCATCGACGCGGCGGCCAAGAAGTTCGACGACGTGGGCGTGCGCACCCGCGCCATCCAGCGCAAGCTGCGCGACGTGCAGGAGCTGCCCGCGCCAGCGGCGTCTGCGGCGGCGGGCGGCGCCGCCTTGCCCGGCGTGGCTGTGCAGGCCGGCCTGTCGCTCGATGGCGAGGACGACGAAGGCGGGGGCGCTTGACGTGAACTGGGCGTTGGCGCGGCTGATCCTGGGGCAGATCTGCATCCACGCCTGCATGGCCGGCATGCGCATGGCCACGCCGCTGCTGGCGCTGCGCGAGGGCTACAGCCCGGCGGCGGTCGGCGTGCTGCTGGCGCTGTTCGCGCTCACGCAGGTGTTCCTGGCGCTACCGGCGGGTCGCTACGCCGACCGGCATGGGCTCAAGCGCCCCGTGCGGCACGCGGTGGTGTTTGCATCGGCCGGTGCGGGGCTGGCGGTGGCGTTCCCGGTGTTTCCGGTGCTCTGCCTCGCGGCGTTGATGACAGGCGGGGCATCCGGCGCCGCCGTGATCGCGCTGCAGCGGCATGTGGGCCGCGCAGCGGAGGGCGCCACCCAGCTGCGGCAGGTGTTCAGCTGGCTGGCCATCGGGCCCGCGGTGTCCAACTTCATCGGTCCCTTCGCCGCCGGCCTGCTGATCGACCATGCTGGCGCGCTGGTGGGCGAGGGCGCGGGCAGCACAGCCGGCTACCGCGCCGCCTTCTTGCTCATGGCCGTGCTGCCGCTGGCGACCTGGTTCTGGGTGCGCGCCACGGTCGAGCTGCCGCCCGTCATCGCAGCGGCCGGCGGCCCTCGCGCCCGTGCGTGGGACTTGCTGGACGACCCGGCGTTCCGCCGCCTGCTGCTGGTGAACTGGCTGCTGTCTTCCTGCTGGGACGTGCACACCTTCGTCGTACCGCTGCTGGGCCACGAGCGCGGTCTGTCGGCCTCGGTGATCGGCACCATCCTGGGTGGCTTCGCCATCGCGGCGGCCGTGATCCGCGTGTTGATGCCGTTCGTCGCGTCGCGGCTGAAGGAATCGGTGGTGGTGGCGGGCGCCATGGTGGCGTCCGCCGTGCTGTTCGGCATCTATCCGCTGATGCCTAACGCCCTGGCGCTGGGTATCTGCTCGGTGCTGTTGGGGCTGGCGCTGGGCTCGGTGCAGCCCATGGTGATGAGTCTTCTGCACCAGATCACGCCGCACCACCGGCACGGCGAGGCGCTGGGCCTGCGGCTGATGGCGATCAACGCATCCAGCGTGCTGATGCCCGTGCTGTTCGGCTCGGCCGGCGCGCTGATCGGCGTGGCGGGCCTCTTCTGGGTGGTGGGCGCCACGGTGGGCGCGGGGGCGCGGCTGGCCTTGCGGATGGAGGCCGGGCCGCATTAGGGTTGCCTTGGGTTCGATGGAACCCGCCCGTTCCGGCCGAGGCCGGAGCGGCCGGCGGCTGAATCGTCGCGCGTCCTGTCCAGCACGCCCCGAGCGCTCGGACGCCCACCCTGGTCAGCCAGGCGAGAAGCGTTTCCGGCTCACGCCGCCGCCAACCGCTCCCTGGCCAAGCGGGTGCCTGCTGCCAACGCTTGCAGCTTGCGCCACGCCACGTCGCGTCCCATCGGGGCCAGGCCACAGTTGGTGCACGGAAAGAGCCGCTCCTTGGGCACGAACTCCAGGGCGCGGCCGATGGTGTCGGCCACTTCCTCCGGCGTTTCGACGACGTCGGTCGCCACGTCGATCACGCCGACCAGCACGTCCTTGCCGGCCAGCAGCTTCATCAGCTCCGGCGGCACGTGGGAGTGGATGCACTCCAGGCTCACCTGGTCGATGCTGCTCTTGGCCAGCGCGGGGAACACCGTTTCGTATTGGCGCCACTCTTCGCCCAGGGTGCTCTTCCAGTCGGTATTGGCCTTGATGCCGTAGCCGTAGCAGATGTGCACCGCCGTCGTGCAGGTCAGGCCCTGCACGGCGCGTTCGAGCGCCTGCACACCCCAGTCGGCCGCGTCCTTCATGTACACATTGAAGGCCGGCTCGTCGAACTGGATGATGTCCACGCCATCGGCCTGCAGCGCGAGCGCTTCCTGGTTGAGCAACTCGGCGAACGCGAACGCCATCTTGACCCTTCCCTCGGCATCGCCGCCGTAGAAGCGGTCCGCCACCGTATCGACGATGGTCATGGGGCCGGGCAGGGTGAACTTGAGCTTCTTCTTCGTATGGGCCCGCGCCAGCTGCGCCTCGAAGGCGTGCACGCGGCCCTTCAGGCGCAGGGCCGCCACCACCTGCGGCACCATCGCGTCGTAGCGGTTGTCGCGGATGCCCATCTTCACCTTGTGCTCGAAGTCGATGCCCTCGACCTGTTCCAGGAACCCGTGCACGAAATGCTGGCGCGACTGCTCGCCGTCGCACACGATGTCCAGGCCGGCGTCTTCCTGGGCCTTGATCCAGAGCAGCGTGGCGTCTGCCTTGGCCTGGCGCAGTGCATCGCCTTCGGCCGTCCACTGGGGCCAGAGCTTGTGGGTTTCGGCCAGCCAGGCGGGCTTGGGCAGACTGCCGGCGATCGAGGTTTCGAACATCTGGGAATTCCTTTTCTGGTCAACAACTGATGAGTGGTCAGCATGGGGTTGCGGCAGTCCACCGCTCCAGCACGCTGCGGTAGGGCTTGATGAAATGTTCTTCGGCAAATCGGCCCTGCTTGACGGCCAGCTGGCTGCGCTCCTCGCGGTCGTAGACGATCTGCGTCAGTGAATAGTCCTGATGCGTCAGGCTCGGCTGGTAAATGCTGCCTGCTGCGGAGTTGGCGTTGTAGATCTCGGGGCGGTAGATCTTCTGAAAGGATTCCATGGTGCTGATGGTGCCGATGAGCTCGAGATCGGTGTAGTCACCCAACAGGTCGCCCTGAAAATAGAACGCCAGCGGCGCGACGCTGCCCGGGGGCATGAAAAAGCGGACCTGCAGGCCCATCTTGGAGAAGTACCGGTCGGTGGCCGAGGGATCGCTCTGCTGGTATTCGATGCCCAGCACCGGGTGCCGGTTGCCGGTGCGGCGATAGGTCTTGCTGGTCGATGCGCTGATGCAGATGACCGGCGGCTTGCCAAAACGCTCCCTGTAGAGGCTCGAGCGGGTGAACTGCTGGAACAGCCTGCCGTGCAGGTCGCCGAAATCAGCTGGGATCTGGAACTGCGCTCGCTCGGCGTTGTACTCCGGCAGCAAGACGCTGAAATCGTAGTCACGCACATAGGAAGAGAGATTGTTCCCTGCGATACCGTCGATGCGTCTGTCCGCCGTCTTGTCGAGGATGCATGTCTTCAGTATCTCGATGAGCGGAAACGCCGAATCGGCGTTCCTCGCATCCACCGTCATCTCGACGGAGATGATCTCCAGCTCGACCGCGTAGCGATCGCCCGAAGGGTTGTCCCAGTGCGCCAACTGATTGAACCGGTTGTCGATCATTCGCAGCGTGTTGCGCAGGTTCTGCTGCCGTGTCCTTCCCCGCGCCAGATTGGCGAAGTTGGTGGTGATGCGAGTGCTGTCCGAAGGCTCGTAGCTCTCATCGAACCTGACACTCTTGAGGTCGAAGCGGATTTGTTCGTTCATGGCAATGGGCTTGGTGGGCTCGGTGGACGGTGCAGGGCGCCAGTCGCGCTTCAGTGCACGGCGAGGCGGATGGGGAGACAGGGCGGTTGAGTCGTCATCTCGTGAAGCATGGATGCGATACTAAGGAAGCGGACCAATGAAGTAAAATGGTCTTATTTCACATATCCATGAAGATGGCTCATTGAATGCTGGAACGCCACCACCTCAGCATCGTTCACCACGTGGAGAAGGAAGGCTCTTTGACTGCCGCTGCGGGCGTGTTGAACCTGACCCAGTCGGCCCTGAGCCACAGCATGAAGAAACTGGAGCAGCAGCTGGGCACCGACATCTGGCTACGTGAAGGCCGGAGCCTGCGCCTGACCCAGGCCGGGCAGTATCTGCTGGCCGTTGCCCAGCGCGTGCTGCCGCAACTGGACCTGGCTGAAGAGCGCCTTCGTCAGTTCGCACAGGGAGAGCGTGGTGCACTGCGCTTCGGCATGGAATGCCACCCTTGCTACCAGTGGCTGCTCAAGGTGGTGTCGCCCTACCTTGCGGCCTGGCCCGACGTGGATGTGGACGTGAAGCAGAAATTCCAGTTCGGCGGGATCGGCGCGCTGTTCGGCTATGAGATCGACCTGCTCGTCACCCCCGACCCGCTGTTCAAGCCCGGGCTGAAGTTCGAACCCGTCTTCGATTACGAGCAGGTGCTGGTGGTGAGCCGGGGCCACCCCCTCGCACAGCTCGCCTACGTGAAGCCGGCACAGTTGAATGACGAGGTGCTCATCACCTACCCGGTCAGCCCGGAGCGGCTCGACGTGTACACCCGGTTCCTGACCCCCGCTGGCGTCAGCCCGCGTCGTCACAAGACCATCGAGACCACGGACATCATGTTGCAGATGGTGGCCAGCGGGCGCGGCGTGGCCGCGCTGCCGCGCTGGCTGGTGCTGGAGTACGCCGAGAAGATGGACGTCGTTCCCGTCCAGCTGGGGCGGCAGGGCATCGCCAAGCAAATCCATCTCGGTGCCCGGGAAAGCGACCTGGAGACGGACTACCTGCGTGCCTTCGTGGAGTTTGCGCGAGGGGCAGCGCAGCCGGCCCGGGGCGCAGGCCTGCCCGGCTGAGCGAAACGGCTGGAGCGCTCGGGATGCGGTGCACGCATCGGGCGGCAAGTGGGCACTGCGGATCAGGGCGGGCTGCCAGGCCCACACCGCAGCCAGGCCCCGCTATGGCGAGGATGTGCAACGCCGCAGACGGCCGTAGTCCGCAGATGCACACGGCGCGGTGATGCGTGCAGAGGCTTCCTTGGGGGCCCAGCCACGCCAGGGCCGCATGAGCACCGTTCGCGGATTGCCCGGTCAGGTGTAGCGCTTCTCGAGCGCATCCCACTGCGGCTTTCCCACCAGCCGCTGCCGCTCCGCGAAGGGCGCCACCAGTCCGCTGGACTCCGGCACCTCCTTGCCGTCGCGCAGCACGGTCAGCGCGTTTTGCATGCCCATCACGGCGCCTTGCAGCGCGGCATTGGCGTACAGCACGATGCCGTAGCCCAGTTCGCCCAGCTCGTCGGCGTTGAAGATGGGTGTCTTGCCACCGATGACCATGTTCATGAGTTGGGGCGTGGAGAGGCGTCGGGGCAGGGAGCGGACTTCCTCCGCTTGCGTGACGGCCTCCACGAACAGGATGTCGGCGCCGGCTTCGGCAAAGCGCTGGGCGCGCTCCACCGCCGCTTCGAAGCCGTGTGTGGCTGCGGCATCGGTGCGGGCCATGATCATCAGGTCGCTGTCGCGGCGTGCGTCGACGGCCGCCTTGATCTTGTTCACGGCTTCTTCGGTGGATATCACTTCCTTGCCGGCGAAGTGGCCGCATCGCTTGGGTGTCACCTGATCTTCCAGCTGGATGCAGTCCGCGCCAGCGCGCTCGAGCGTACGCACCGTGTGGTACACGTTGAGCGCATTGCCGAAGCCGGTGTCCGCGTCCACGATCAAGGGCAGCTCCACCGTGTCGCGGATGCGCGCAGTGTGGTCGGCGATCTCTGCCAGGCCCATGAAACCCTGGTCCGGCATGCCGAACCACATGTTGGTGACGCCGGCGCCGGTGACGTAGAGGGCCTCGAAGCCCAGGTCTTCGATGACCTTGGCGGACAGGGCGTTGAAGGCGCCGGGAACGAGCACGCCCCGGCGTGCGTAGGCCAGTGCCTTGAGGGTCTTGCGAGTGGACATGGGGTCGGTTCCTGAGTTCTCGGTCTAGAAGCAGTCGCCAGGTACGCGGACCCAGCCTTCCATCAACACACGTGCGCTGCGGCTCATCAGCGCTTTGGTGACCTTCCATTGGCCCCGCGCGTCCTGGACCGCCTCCGCACCCACCCGGAGCGTGCCCGACGGGTGGCCGAAGCGCACGGCCCGGCGCTCGCCGCCGCCCGCCGCCAGGTTGACCAGCGTGCCCGGGATGGCGGCCGCCGTGCCGATGGCCACGGCCGCCGTGCCCATCATGGCGTGGTGCAGCTTGCCCATGGAGAGCGCCCGCACCAGCAGATCGACGTCATCTGCCCGCACCGCCTCTCCGCTCGACGCGGTATAGGCCGCCGGCGGGGCGACGAACGCGACCTTGGGTGTGTGCTGGCGCCGCGCCGCATCGCGGGTGTCCTCGATCAACCCCATCTTGACGGCGCCGTGGGCGCGGATGGCTTCGAACCGGCTCAGGGCCACCGGGTCGCCGTTGATCGCATCCTGCAACTCCGTGCCGGTGTAGCCGATGTCGGCTGCGTCGAGAAAGATCGTCGGTATGCCCGCGTTGATGAGCGTCGCGCGCAGCGTGCCGACGCCCGGTACTTCCAGGTCGTCGATCACCTGCCCCGTGGGGAACATGGCGCCACCGCCCTCGCCATCACCCTCGTCGGCGGGGTCGAGAAATTCCAGCGCCACCTCGGCAGCCGGGAAGGTCACTCCGTCCAGTTCGAAGTCCCCCGTCTCCTGCACTTGGCCATGGGCGATGGGCACATGGGCCACGATGGTCTTGCCGATGTTGGCCTGCCAGATGCGCACGGTGCAAAGGCCGTTGTCCGGGATGCGGTCTGCGGGCAGCAGGCCGTTGGCAATGGCGAAGGGGCCGACGGCGGCCGAGAGGTTGCCGCAGTTGCCCGACCAGTCCACGAAGGCACTGTCGATGGACACTTGCCCGAACAGGTAGTCCACGTCGTGGCCCGGCCGGGTGGAGGGCGAGAGGATCACGGTCTTGGAGGTGGACGAGGTGGCCCCGCCCATGCCGTCGATCTGCTTGCCATAGGGGTCGGGGCTGCCGATCACGCGCAGCAGCAGCGCATCGCGTGCGGCGCCGGGCTGCTGCGCCGAGGCGGGCAGATCCTGCAGGCGGAAGAAAACGCCCTTGCTGGTGCCGCCCCGCAGGTAGGCGGCAGGGATCTTGATCTGGGGTGCGAATGCCATGGTGTCTCCTCAAGCCGCTGCACTTTCAGCCAGGAAGTCCTGCGCGAAGCGCTGCAGCACGCCGCCGGCTTCATAGACCGAGACCTCGTCGGCCGTGTCCAGGCGGCATCTGACAGGAACCTGCAGCACGCTGCCGTCGCGGCGGTGCACCACCAGGGTCAGCGTGGCGCGCGGCGTGCGTTCGCCGACCACATCGTAGGTCTCCGTGCCGTCCAGGCCCAGCGTCAGGCGGGTGGTGCCGGGCTGGAACTCCAGCGGCAGCACACCCATGCCGATCAGGTTGGTGCGGTGGATGCGCTCGAAGCCCTCGGCCACGACCGTTTCCACCCCGGCCAGGCGCACGCCCTTGGCGGCCCAGTCGCGCGACGAACCCTGGCCGTAGTCCGCACCCGCGATGATGATCAGCGGCTGCTTGCGTCGGAGGTAGGTTTCCATGGCTTCCCACATGCGCATGACCCGGCCCTCGGGCTCGACGCGGGCCAGCGAACCCGCGCGCACGGTGCCGTCGTCGTTGCGCACCATCTCGTTCCTGAGTGTGGGATTGGCGAAGGTGGCGCGCATGGCCGTCAGGTGGTCGCCGCGGTGCGTAGCGTAGGAATTGAAGTCTTCTTCTGGCAAACCCATGGCGTGCAGGTACTCGCCCGCGGCACTCTCCCTCAGGATGGCGTTGGAGGGCGACAGATGGTCGGTGGTGATGTTGTCGGGCAGCAAGGCCAGCGGGCGCATGCCGGCGAGCGTGCGCGGGTGGGCGGCCAGCGCGCCCACGCCCTCCGTGTCCCAATAAGGCGGCCGGCGGATGTAGGTGGACTGCGCTCGCCAGTCGTACTGGGCAGGCACCGCTTCGCCGTCGTCCACGCGGATGGCGAACATGGGTGCGTACACGGCGCGGTACTGCGAAGGTTGGACGGATGCCTTGACGACGGCGTCGATTTCCTCGTCGGTGGGCCAGAGGTCCTGGAGGCGGATTTCCCGGCCGTCCACCATCGCCAGCACATCGTTCTCGATGTCGAAGCGGATGGTGCCGGCGATCGCGTAGGCCACCACCAGCGGCGGCGACGCCAGGAAGGCCTGTTTGGCGTAGGGATGGATGCGCCCATCGAAATTGCGGTTGCCCGAAAGCACGGCGGTGGCATAGAGATCGCGGTCGATGATTTCCTGCTGGATCTTCGGGTCCAGCGCGCCCGACATGCCGTTGCAGGTGGTGCAGGCGAAGCCCACGATGCCGAAGCCGAGCTTCTCCAGATCGGCGAGCAGCCCGCTTTCGGCCAGGTAGAGCTCCACTGCCTTCGAACCCGGCGCCAGCGAGGACTTCACCCAGGGCTTGCGCACCAGGCCCAGGCGGTAGGCGTTGCGCGCCAGCAGCCCCGCGGCGATCACGTTGCGCGGGTTGGAGGTGTTGGTGCAGCTGGTGATGGCCGCGATGACCACGGCGCCATCGGGAAGAAGCCCCTGTGCTTCGTCGGCGCGGGCCTGCTCCAGCCCCGTGGCGATGCCGCGCTCCGCCAGTGCCGAGGTGGGCAGGCGGCGGTGCGGGTTCGACGGACCCGCCATGTTGCGCACCACGGAGGACAGGTCGAACCGCACCACCCGCTCGTAAGCTGGCGCGCGCAATGCGCCGGCCCAGTATCCGGCGGTCTTGGCGTAGGTCTCGACCAGCTGGATCTGCGCATCTTCGCGGCCGGTCAGCCGCAGGTAGTCGAGCGTCTGCTCGTCGATGTAGAACAAGGCGGCCGTGGCGCCGTATTCGGGGCACATGTTGGAGATGGTGGCCCGGTCGCCGATGGTCAGCCTCCGTGTGCCGTCGCCGAAGAACTCCAGATAGGCGCCGACCACCTTGCGGTGGCGCAGGAACTCGGTGAGCGCCAGCACGATGTCGGTCGCGGTGATGCCGGGCTGGCGGCAGCCCGTGAGCTCGACGCCCACGATGTCCGGCAGCCGCATCCACGAGGGGCGGCCCAGCATCACGTTCTCGGCTTCGAGCCCGCCCACGCCGATGGCGATCACGCCCAGCGCGTCCACGTGGGGGGTGTGGCTGTCGGTGCCCACACAGGTGTCCGGGAAGGCCACGCCGTCCTGCACGTAGACCACGGGGGACATCTTCTCCAGATTGATCTGGTGCATGATCCCGTTCCCCGCGGGGATCACGTCCACGTTGGCGAAGGCCTTCTTCGTCCACTCGATGAAGTGGAAGCGGTCTTCGTTGCGCCGGTCTTCGATGGCACGGTTCTTCTCGAACGCGTCGGGGTCGAATCCGCCGCATTCCACCGCCAGCGAGTGGTCCACGATGAGCTGCACGGGCACCACGGGGTTCACCCGGGCCGGGTCGCCGCCTTCCTGGGCGATGGCGTCTCGCAGTCCGGCCAGGTCCACCAGCGCCGTCTGGCCCAGGATGTCGTGGCACACCACGCGCACGGGATACCAGGGGAAGTCGCGGTCGCGCCGGTTGTCGATGATCTGCAGCAGGCACTCATCCAGGATGTCCGGGTCGCAGCGGCGCACCAGGTTTTCGGCGTGCACCCGGGCTGTGTAGGTGAGCCTGTCCCAGGCGCCTGGGCGGAGGGCCTCGACCGCGGCACGCGCGTCGAAGTAGTCCAGCGTGCTGCCAGGCAGGCGTTTTCTATGGTTCGTATTCATCGGGCAAAGGGGTCTGTGCGGGCCTTGCGGCTCGTCCGTGTCGGGGGAGTGTCCGCCCGCAGTGGAGCGTTCAACGACGGGAGTCGATCGGCACGAACTGCAGGTCGTCAGGTCCGGTGTAGTGGGCGCTGGGGCGGATGATCTTGTTGTCCACCCGCTGCTCGATCACATGGGCGGCCCAGCCGCTGGTGCGGGCGATGACGAAGAGCGGCGTGAACATGGAGGTCGGCACGCCCATCATGTGGTAGCTCACCGCGCTGAACCAGTCGAGGTTGGGGAACATTTTCTTGGCCTCCCACATCACTGTCTCCAGCCGCTCGGCAATGTCATACATCTTGGTGGATCCGGCTTCATCGGACAGGCGCTTGGCCACCCCCTTGATGACGACGTTGCGCGGATCGCTCACGGTGTAGACGGGATGGCCGAAGCCGATCACCACTTCCCTGGCTTCCACGCGGCGGCGGATGTCGGCCTCGGCCTCATCGGGGTGGTCATAGCGCTTCTGGATCTCGAAGGCGACTTCGTTGGCGCCGCCGTGCTTGGGGCCGCGCAGGGCTCCTATGGCGCCGGCGATGGACGAGTACATGTCGCTGCCCGTTCCGGCGATCACCCGCGCGGTGAAGGTCGATGCGTTGAATTCGTGCTCGGCATACAGGTTGAGCGAGGTGTGCATGGCGCGCACCCACTCGGCGCTGGGCTTTTCGCCGTGGAGCAGGTGCAGGAAATGCCCGCCGATGGAGTCGTCATCGGTCTCCAGCCCGATGCGCTTGCCCTGCGTGCTCCAGTGGTACCAGTACAGCAGCATGGAGCCGAGCGACGCCATCAGCCGGTCGGCGATGTCGCGTGCGCCAGGCAGGTTGTGGTCGTCCTTCTCCGGCAGGATGCAGCCCAGCGCGGAAACACCCGTGCGCATCACGTCCATGGGGTGGGCGCCAGCGGGCAGGCGTTCCAGCGCTTCCTTCACGCTGGCGGGCAGGCCGCGCAGGGCTCGCAGCTTGGTCTTGTACGCTTTCAGTTCGGCCTTGGTGGGCAGCTTGCCGTGTACCAGCAGGTGGGCGATCTCCTCGAACTCGCACACCTCGGCCATGTCGAGAATGTCGTAGCCACGGTAGTGCAGGTCGTTGCCCGTGCGGCCCACGGTGCACAGCGCAGTGTTGCCTGCGGTCACGCCGGAGAGGGCGACGGATTTCTTGGGTTTGAAGGCTGAAGATGCAGCGGCCTCGGTCATCGTCGTGGTCATGTGGTGGTCTCCTGATTCAGATAAGCGTGATCGATGGCGGCGGGACGGCCGGCGGCGTCGACCGCCACCATTTCGAACACCCCCTTGAGCACTTCTTCGGTGGGTGCGCCGGGACGGTCTGCCCGCGCGGCGACGCACACCGTCATGGACGTGCGGCCGACGCGGCTGACCCAGCCGCGCAGCGTGAGCTGGTGGCCGACGGGCACGGGCGCAAGAAACTCCACGCCCGTCACGCTCGCCATCACCAGATCGCGCTGCGCCAGGCCCCGCGCCGCCAGGAAGGCTGCCTTGGCCAGCAGTTGCAGCGCCTGGCCAGCGAACAGGCTGCCGTGGTGATTGGCATGCGCCGGCAGCACCAATTCGCGCAGCTCGACGGGTCCGGAGGGTGATGTCATGATTCGCAATTTACGCAGAATGCTCGTTGGTGAACAGGACTGAAAAAGCGAATTCGTGCGAATCCCATTCGGTCAATTTGCAAATTTTGCGAAGTTAGCGGGATGTCAGAAGGCGAGGAATACGGTGGCGAAGACTTTCATGGGTATCAAATTGAGAAGGCTGCGTGCCGAACGCGGCATGTCGCAGATTGCCCTGGCACAAGCCCTCGGCATTTCGCCGAGCTATCTGAACCAGGTCGAGCAGAACCAGAGGCCGCTGACGGTGGGGCTGCTGCTCAAGCTGAACCACGCCTTGGGCGTGGACATTCAGCGGTTTTCGGAAGACGAGGAGGTGCGGCTCATCGCCGGCATGCGGGAGGCCCTGGCCGACTCCGCCGAGTCCATCAGCCTGCCCGAACTTCAGGAAGTAGCTGTCCAGATGCCGGCCGTGGGCCGCGCCATCGTCGCGCTGTATCGCCGCAACGTCGAAGCCGTGACGCAGCTGGAGGCCATGGCGCTGCGAATGGGAGACGACCGGGCTGGTTCCCCGGTGGCAAGGCTCACGCCCTTCGAAGCCGTGCGCGACTTCTTCTTCTCCCACCAGAACCATTTCGACCCGCTGGACCGCGCAGCCGAGGGCATGGCCGCCCAGGCGGGGATGCATGGAGCAGAGTGGGTGGGCTGGCTTGAAGAGCGGCTTCGCGGCCGCCACCAGATTCGGGTCGTGGCGATGGACGGTGCCGAAGGCGGCAAACGCGCGTATGACCATCGCACGAAAGAGATGCGTGTCGCGCGCAGCCTGGACCCGGGACAGCGAGCGTTTCAACTGGCCACGCAGCTCGCCCTTCTGGAAGCGGGCGAGCTGATCGACGCGCTGACGGACGCCAGCCCTTTCGCGGGCGATGTGCCCACGTTGAAGCTGGCGCGCATCGGCCTGGCCAACTATTTCGCCGGCGCCTTGCTGCTGCCGTACGGGGAGTTCCTCGAAGCCGCAGAGGCGCTGCACTACGACATCGATCTGTTGAGCCAGCGCTTCGGAGTCGGATTCGAGACGGCGTGCCACCGGTTGAGCACGCTACAGCGCCCTGCCGCACCCGGCGTGCCGTTCTTCTTCGTGCGAGTGGACAGGGCGGGCAACATTTCCAAGCGACAGTCGGCTACCCACTTTCACTTCAGCCGCACGGGCGGCACCTGCCCGCTGTGGAACGTGTATGAGGCATTCGCGCAGCCCGAGCGCGTGCTGCCCCAGCTGGCGCGCATGCCCGACGGGCGCACGTACCTCTGGATAGCGCGCACGGTGACCAGCCACTCCCGAGGCTACGGCTTTCCACGCAAGATCTTTTCGATCGGCCTGGGCTGTGACGCGCGCCATGCGTCCAGGCTGGTCTACGCCAAGGGCCTGAATCTGGCCGACCCTGACGCCGCCACGCCGATCGGAATGGGCTGCAAGGTCTGCGAACGTGAGTCCTGCCCGCAGCGGGCCTTCCCGTATGTGGGCAGACCGTTGGATGTGGATGAAAACCAAAGCGGCTTTTCACCGTACGGCGCGGGAGCTGCGCGCGGAAAGTGACCGCGCACGCCCCGCATGGAGGGCTTGACCAGCGAGTGGACTGAGCGGCGCGGCCAGCGCATCGGCGTGGCACCCGCTCCGCTCATGGGTCAGCCGGAGCGCTTCATGGCCGTCACTTCGATCTCGATCTTCATGCGCGGATCGAGCAGCTTCGCCGAGATCATCATCGCCGCTGGCCGCACGGCGCCGAAGTATCGGCGCAGCACCGGCCAGCAGGCTTCGAAATCGTCTCCGTCGGGCAGCACGTAGGTCACGCGCACGACGTCGGCCAGGGTGGCGCCGGCCTGGGCCAGGGCGTGTTCGATGTTCTTCAGGCACTGCTCGGCCTGGGCGGCCACGTCGTCCGCGATGGTCATCGTGCCGTAGTCGAAGCCCGTCGTGCCCGAGACGAACACGAACGGGCCTTGCGCGACCGCGCGCGAGTAGCCGATCTGCTCCTCGTAGGGGGAGCCGGAGCTGATGAGTTGGCGGGACATGCGCTTGGGGTCAGGGTTCAGAGCTTGTAGAACGCCTTGATGATGCTCCACGCTTCCTGCGGGTCATCCGTGTTATGGAAGAGCTTCAGATCGGCTTCGGAGATGGTGCCTTGCTCCACCAGCGCCTCGAAGCTCACCACTTTCTTCCAGAACGACGTGCCGAAGAGCACGATCGGCACCGGCTTGGCCTTGCCGGTCTGCACGAGGGTGAGCACCTCGAAGAGTTCGTCCAGCGTGCCGAAGCCGCCGGGGAAGGCCACCAGCGCCTTGGCGCGCATCATGAAATGCATCTTGCGCAGCGCGAAGTAGTGGAACTTGTAGCTGAGCGAGGGCGAGATGAAGCGGTTGCCGCTCTGCTCGTGGGGCAGCGCGATGTTCAGGCCCACGTTCAGGGCGCCGACTTCGTGGGCGCCGCGGTTGGCCGCTTCCATGATGCCGGGGCCGCCGCCGGTGCAGACATAGAGGCGCTCTGCGGGCGGCTGTGCTTCGCTGTGCTCCGCCACGATGCGGGTGAACTGGCGCGCGAGGTCGTAGTAGATGGCGTTCTTCACGCCCAGCTTGGCCCGGGCGATGCGCGTGGCGTCGCCGCTGGCCTCGGCCGACTCCAGCTGCACCTGGGCTTCGTCGGGCGCGACGAAGCGGGCACTGCCGTACACGACGACGGTGTTCTCGATGCCCTGCGCCGTCTGGCCCAGGTCGGGCTTGAGCATCTCGAGCTGGAAGCGGATGCCGCGCGTCTCGCGGCGCAGCAGGAATTCGGGGTCGGCGAACGCCAGCCGGTAGGCGTCGGCGTGCAGCGGGTTGCCTTCGACGGCGTGGTTCTGCAGCGTGGCCCAGGCGTCGGCCAGGCGGCT
>Ga0308171_1000257_pt1 | contig 147103 bp, 150 predicted proteins | sample PhyGR1_FD_202135 | JGI IMG/M metagenome (GOLD analysis project Ga0308171, IMG submission 202135) | Phyllosphere microbial communities from UC Gill Tract Community Farm, Albany, California, United States - DLSLSG.R1 | ecosystem: Host-associated > Plants > Phyllosphere > Unclassified | place... | reverse complement strand
CGATGTAGAACTGATAGTTGGTGAAGAGCACGAAGTTCTGGAAGTGGTTCGGACTGGTCGCTGTATAGTGGCTGAGCCGCGCCAGTGAGTAATCGATACGCTGGGCGGTAAACGGCGCCAGCGGTGCCGGCTCGCCCGGCACCTGATCGTATTCGCCGTTGGCGATCAGATCGTCGGTATTGTTCAGATCCGGCGTATCGAAGAGATCGCGAAGCGGCACATCTGAAAGCGAGGAGGCGGCAGACGCTTCCACATAGGCGCCTTCGCCAAAGGCGAAGTGCAACGGAATGGGCGTCGCCGATTCAGAGACGGTGACGTGAACGCCATGATTCTTGATCAGAAGTCCGAGCTGTTCCTTGAGGTAATGGCGGAAAAGCTGTGGCCGGGTAATCGTGGTCGTATAGACGCCGGGCGAGGTCACATGGCCATAGGAGAGGCGGGAATCGACATGTCCGAATGTTGACGTCTCAATGCTGACCTGCGGATAGCACGCCCGGTAGCGACCCTCGATGGGTGCGCCCTTGGCGAGATCAGTAAAGGATTTGATAAGAAAGTCGGTGTTGCGCTCATAGAGCGCTGTCAGCGCTTCCACGGCCTGTTTCGGATCATCGAAAGTCTGCGGCGCGAAAGGCTCTGGCGTTATGAAGGCGAGGGGCGGAATCGTGTGCTTTGCTATTGTCATGGCCCATTATAGGGAGCCTAGTTCGACAGGCAAGCGACAGAAATATGTGTGTTTTGAAAAAGCCGTCAAAAACCGCTCAACCGATGGCGCCGCGTTGCAAGCTCATCAGGAGCACGAAGCCAGCACCTTTGGAAACTGGCCTTGGATCGGCTTTGTAAATGGCGAGTCCGGCGAATGGACCCAGAAAGACCGATGCCATGATGAACATTCGGAGTCCGGAGAGCAGCGCGTTCGAGATGTTTCTGTTCATTGTCAACCTCACAACGTAACGTGGCAGCTGGGCGAAAAGCCATGCTGGCAGGTGTAGGCAGCGCCCACACTGATGCGCTGAAAGCTGCGGTTGGGGCTGACCACCAGAGCGGCAAACGACATGGCGAAAATAGCCATCAGAAGAACGATGATGCTGAAGCGACGTATCAAGATTGCCATGTCCATTCCCCGTGTTGTTGCCATGTCCCTTACTCTGGACACGACACTGCCACAGTTGGACTGAACCAACCCTGAGAGGTGGGTTCATGTGGGGTTCAGGGACGTTAACAGGATTGGTTGTAACGACGAGTTGGGCAGCGCGCCGAGCATTTGTAACTGGCGGACAAGGCACGTCTACCATTGCCAAGGGCGTACTTTCACCGAACCAGCATACGCATGGATTTCATGCCCGCTACGGCTTCGGGGGTTACAAGCGTTAATTGAGGTGGCCTTGGGACGAGGCTGAATGTCACGAGATCAAGGCTTGCACTTACTGAACGGCAGCAGCGGAACGCAGATGCAAGGTGTCGCGGGGAGGACGCAATAATCCAACGTCAAGGCTGTCGCCATGGGCCGAGTTCTGAGCTCCTCGTGGCGACAAAAAAGGCGCCAGATGATGGCGCCTACTGCATGACGAACAGGTGTCGGCGTAAGCCGTCTCTCGATCCTGTCATTTCGGATCTCACGCCCGAGCTTTGACTTTCTTCTTCGCCGGCGCAGGTGGCGGTACGATCACGGTCTCGGCTTCGCGCGCCAGACGGGCTTCACGCAGGCGCTCTGTCTTTTTCAGGCGTTGTGCGGTCTCCGCAGCCAGGATTTGAGAAACAGCATCGTTGGTTGCGGAGGCTTTTTGCTGAGGGGTCAGTTTGCCGGGTTTGAAGAATTCATCTTTCGTAGCGGTCATGTTGAAACCCTTTCATTTCGTAGAGCGCCGTGCGTCTCTCTAGACGCACAAAAGACGCTCCAACTGTTCAATCTGCGCATCGTGGTTTTCTGAAAATCGAGCTCGACTTTCGGATCGATGCTTTGCTGTCAGCGGGTGCGGACAGCTTTTTTAGGCGCAGGCAGAAGGCCTTCACGCTGCATCTTCTTCTTCGCAAGCTTGCGGTGGCGACGCACGGCTTCGGCCTGTTCGCGAACGCGTTTTTCAGAAGGCTTCTCGTAAGACTGGCGCGCACGCATTTCGCGTAGCAGGCCTTCGCGCTGCATCTTCTTCTTCAGCACGCGAAGCGCTTGTTCGACATTGTTATCTCTGACGAGGACTTGCAAAGGCTTTTTCCTGACTCGGCGTGACGCCGCTATTTTCTTGTTCGTACCAGATCGTGGTTGATCCAGCCGCCCGGTTTGGAGACTTTGGTCGCTGCGGTATCCGGCTTTTGCTTGGCCGTTGCCGCAAGATCGATATCGTCCTGACTGACCGTGCGATCAAAGTTTTCGCCGTCGAGTCGGATACGGTAGCGTCTGCTTCCCTGTGTTGTTTCCGGCATTGCCGCGATAATCCGGGCGCTCTGCTGAGACGTAGGATCGCCGTTCGTTCTGGACTTCAAGATGATAACATTGCCGGTTTTGTATGACATTTTTGGCATCAGGATTCTCCCAAGCCACAAAGACAAAAGGCCGAGCGATAGGCCCGACCTTTCTTCAGTCACTCAGCGTCTGCTGCCAGTACATCCGTGGTCAGCGTCAGCGAGAGACAATTTATGCCGCCTGAAGATTGTCAGCGGAGTTCTTGCCGGACTTGCGGTCCTGGACAATGTCAAAGCTGATCTTCTGACCGTCGACGAGCGAGCGCATGCCCGCACGTTCAACGGCGGAGATGTGAACGAAAACGTCCGTGCTACCGTTGTCAGGCTGAATGAAGCCGAAGCCCTTGGTGGCGTTGAACCACTTTACAGTACCAGTGTTCATAACGATTTCCTTTCGTAGCAATCGTTGTTTGTCCCGAAATACCTTGCGGGATTAGATCGATGTTTTGAGAGGAAATCCGACGGGAGCTAGGCTCTGGACCGACGTCACAAGCAATGGTCGATAAGTTCAATATAGGCTCAATTTTCGGTTTTGCAAGGACGGAATGGAAATTAGCGCGAGAAACAATCTCTCACCCTTTTTTGCATGGCAATTCGCACGCTGCGCCGTCTGCTCCAGCCGCCCCGCAAAATAAACGTCGGGGCGGCTGGTGATGTTACGCCACTCTACTGCTTGAAAACCTTCTGCAGGAAAGCCTCGAACGACGGACGCCAGACATCCATCTCGTGGCCAAGGCCCTTATATTCCACATATTCGTGTTTGATCTTCTTGTCGTCGAGGATCGTTTTCAGCCCGGCGATGTCCTTTCCTGTCACCTGATCTTCCGTGCCAACGGTGACGGTGAAGTTGCGCAGGCTCTCGTTGATTTTCTCCGGCGTGTTGAGCGCAGCTTCAACTGCCTTGTTGGGCACCGTGGTGGTAGAGACTCCACTGAAGTCCGCGATCCAGCCAAATGTGCCGAGGTGGGTTAAACCGGAAACGAGCGCTTGATAACCACCTTGCGAGAGGCCGACGATGGCGCGCCCGTCCGCATCGTCTCGCACGCGGTAATGCGCCTTCATATAAGGAATGAGGTCTCCCACCAGTTCGCGGTCGATGGCATCCGCATTGATGGGGTAGAAGCTTTTACGCCGGTCGGCGGCCGGGAAGTTTTCCGCGATCGCCTCCGGGATATCGGCCTCGGTATCTGGGATGACGACGATCATCGGCTCGATCTTTTTCTCTGCCAACAGATTGTCGAGAATTTGCGGCGCGCGACCCTGTGTCACCCACGAGTCCACCGTGTCGCCAAAACCATGATAGAGATAGAGGACAGGCAGGGGCTCGCTCGCATCGCTATAGCCTGGCGGCGTATAGACATAGGTCTGGCGCTGTGACTTCAATGCCTTTGATGGGATCGTCACCCGCCGCAACTCGCCATGCGGCACATCGCGGATATCGAGAATGCTCCCCGGCACGAGAACGAGACTGGTGTTCACCTGCCGCTGCGGCTTGGGCATATTCGTGCCGGTGTCTATGCTGCGGAAGCCATCGATGTTGAAGTAGTACTCATAGAGGTTAGGCTTTAGCGCCTCGGTCTTCACGCTCCACAGACCGTTCTCGGCCTTCGTCAATTCCATCGGGGCGCGAGAGCCGAGCACGACAGACACTGTTTTCGCCGACGGCGCAAACAGGCGGAAGGTGATGGACCCATCCTGTTCGACTACGGTGACGAATTCATTCAATGGACGGCTGGCAGGTGGTGCCGCAGGTGGATCGATTGCCATGGCAGGTCCGCTCATGATGCAAGTAGCAACAAGAATATAGGGCAGAAATAAACGCAACTCAGTCTCCTCCAGTTCAAATACCCCCGGATGGAGACTGGCAGATGAACCTCAAGAGTTCAATGCGTTAGAAGATTCTGATTTACGTGAGCGCTGCGGCAACATGGCGTCGACCATTTTAAAAGACGCTCCTTGTAGGTGCTGCGTCTTGCAAGAACGGGAGAGAAAACGCATTGGCAATTGACATTGAGTTGTCTGAATAAATGCAAAGAGGCGCCGCAAGGGACGGCGCCCCGTTTCACGTCGTCTTGGTGAGCCTTAGCCAATCATCGCATTGTCGTTTCGCTTGATCGCGATAACGGTTGAACGCGGCAGCTTGCCTTCGCCATCCGGAAAAGGTGCATCCGGGTGCTGGATGCCAACGAAGTGGGTGCGCTTGTCTGCCGACCATGTCTGGCCGGTGACTTCCGAACCCTTTGGCGCGGTCAGGAAACGCTCGATGCGGCCCGTGACCGGGTCGCCCGCCAGCATCTGGTTGTTGCCCTGACCGGCGAACTGGCCTTCGTTGCTGTCCTCGCCATCGGTCTGGATCCAGAGAAGGCCGGTGGAGTCGAACATCATGCCGTCGGGCGAGTTGAACATGTTGCCAGCGTTGATGTTGGAGGAGCCAGCATAGGCGTCCTTGTGCACATCCGGATTACCGGCCATGCAGAAGAGATCCCACTTGAACTTGCCATCGGCGTGATCGTCGTTGGCAGGGTACCAGCGAACGATCTGGCCATATTCGTTCTTCTCGCGCGGGTTGGCGGCGTTCACAGCCATGACATCGCCACCGGCATTGGTGCGCATCTTGCCGTCCTTTACTTCGCCGCGGCGGCTGTTGTTGGTCAGCGCGCAATAGGCTTCGATGGCGACCGGATTGATAGCGACCCATTCCGGGCGATCCATGGTCGTGGCGCCAACCTTCGAGGCGGCCTGGCGCGTAAAGACGGAGATTTCATCCGGCTTCATGCCGGTCGATTCCGGCGTCAGAGCCACCCACTCGCCATTGCCGTCATCCGAGAACTTCGCAACATAAAGCGTGCCTTCGTCCAAAAGTTTCGAGGTGTCACCGCCTGGAACATAGATGCCATTGGACACGAACTTGTAGAGGAACTCGCCACGTTCGTCGTCGCCCATGTAAACCACGACCCGACCATCGCGCGCGATAACTACGGCAGCATTTTCATGCTTGATGCGGCCAAGTGCGGTGCGCTTGATTGGCGTGGAAGAAGCATTGGAGGGATCGATCTCTACCACATAGCCAGCGCGACGCGGCTCGTTCGGGTTTTTCGACACATCGAAACGCTCGTCGAACTTCTCGTAACCGTAGCGGGTTTCGGCGGCGATGCCGTAGCGCTTATAGTCATCCGGCATTTTGAAGTTGGCATCGGTGGAGCCGAAGTAGCCGTTGAAGTTTTCCTCGCAGGTCAGATAGGTGCCCCAAGGTGTGCGACCGGCGCCGCAATTGTTGAAGGTACCAAGACAGTCGACGCCCTTTGGATCGGCTGCGGTCTTGACGAGATCAGAGCCGGCAGCCGGTCCCGAAAGCTTCATCGGCGTGTTGTGGTGAATGCGGCGGTTGAACGGGCTGTCGACAACAATCTCCCAGCCGTCCTTGCCTTCCGCCACTTCCATGACGGTTACGCCCTGCATGTGCTGAAGGATCTTCACCTCATCCAGATTGGCGGGCATGCCTTTTTCGCGGTGGGGGAGGTTGGTTTCGTTGTTCACATATTCGTGGTTCACGGCAATCAACTGATGGCTACCGACCACGAAGAGCTCCATGCCGTCGGTATTCTCGCCGAAGACCTTATCGGAGTTCTCTAGGCTGACGCCCTTCGCCGGGTCGATATCCGGCACGTTCGAAAAGAGTGGCTGCCCCCATTTGGCGAGCGGTTCCCAGCTATACCCTTCCGGCACATGAACGGTGTGATCGGTAGCCGCAGGCACCGGCTTGAACGGGAAGCGGGAGGCTGCTTCCTGTGCCTGAGCGGACGTGGACGTCGCGAGGTTGCCCAGCGTACCGAGAGCTGCGGCGGCAGAACCAAAGGCGAGCACGCCGCCAAGGAAACCGCGGCGTGAGATAGCGGATTCGACGACGCGGTCGAAATCGGTCACCGCTGGGGGCGGATTTTGCAGCTCGTCCCACTCGTCCCAGCTTAGCTTGCTTGTGTCGATGTTGGTCATGGCGCTCTCCATTCTCGTCGTTTTGAACAATTCTAGAGAAGGCAACTAAAGCGGGTTTATTACACCGATATGACGGAATGACCCGGCTGAAACGTCTTCAGGTTGTGGATGGGGCGCAATTCATGCTCATGTCCCTGGCGGGTGACCGAGCGGGAGAGGGCCTTGGATTTGACTGTCTGGATGGCGAAATTGCTGCGAATGTCACTGACACTTGGAAGTTTCAGCACGCGGCCTACAAGCAACCTTTCTAAGCCGCGAGGTCCGGCACGACAACTTGCAAAAATAAGTCAGCCTCCCCGGAGACCAGATGGCACGAAATGACATACGGCAGCATTGCGACCGTCTCTCTGAAGGCGACCGCAGAGGCGTCCTGGTGGCGCTCGATTTTGACGCTGACGAACACCATTAAGCCAAGACTGAGGCCAGTCCGGTCGAGGCTCGCGTGATAACCCCGAATGACGGCCGCCCTCTCCAGGGCACGAACCCGCCGCAGACAGGGGGACGTGACAATCCAACCTCTTCGGCCAACTCGACATTGGTCAGACGCGCGTCCCGCTGCAAGGCAGCAAGAATCCGCGGCTTTCTCCGCCTTATTGATTGGATTTTTCTTCGGCTGGTTCCCATGCCTCATCTCTAGTAGGGAAAGGGAAACCGCTCGCTTTATTGAGTGAAGAAGGGGCCGCGCCTGGCCGCCCCACATGTTTTTAAAGTCTGGTCCAGGTCTGTGACTTGCACAGCACCTTCAACACGCAACCCTTCATACTAAGGGAATCGCCGGACACGGTGCCGGAGCCGCTATAGGTTTTGTCAGCGGCGGGGTCGGTAATTTCTCCCGAGTAGCTGTTGCCGCTGCCCGATAGCTTGCCGATCTGCCTACCCGCATGTTTCCCGGTCTTCAGCGTCACGCAGAAGGCAGAGCCGCATTTGGCAATCGCTGCGGTCTCGCCACTTGCCGTCTTCCAGTTGCCTTCGATGGCTTCGGCAGCAAACGCACTGCTGCTGATCAGAAATGCAAGACCTGCGAGAATCGTCAATTTCTTCATATGGACCTCCCAATCCAAACCAGGCACGACAGTGCCTTGCCACTATCGGCCTTCGCAACTCCCATGCGAATGCCAACCTTTATAGTTGACGTTCACGTAAAAGGAAACATGGGGCGGGGCCTCGCCACGAATTTTTTCAGGCTCCCCGAAGCCGATGATTGCGGCATTCGAAAACTGCAAGCTTCTGCCGTGGTTAGCAGAGCGTTTAAATCCATCCGTAAACTTTTCGTAAAATTGCGCGGAAAATCCTTAATTTGCAGGCTTTCCCATATTTAACAAAAATCCAATTTTACCAATCGTTTGGACTTTGTTTGGTACCCGTTAATCATGGATTTTAAGCGCCCGTTGAAAGCCGTTTGGCATAGTGAGGTCAACAAAGAGCAGGGACAACCTGACGACAGCCGGAGACGAAAAAGCCGCAGAAGACGGCACTGCTCCAAAGCTGAAAGCTTCCGCAGAGAAGCACCAAAAACAGGAAGAATACGGGCAAACAGGGACTAGAAAAATGGCAAGATTTGAAATGCGCGATATCGAGTTGGCAGTTGCCGGTGGACAAAGCCGCGCGGATGTCTTCTGCAATCTCGGCCTGATCTACGCGACAGGCCGTGGATGCCCGGTGGACCTCATTGCTGCCCACAAGTGGCTGAACATTGCAGCCATCAAGGGTTCGGAAAGAGCAGCATCGCTGCGCGCCGATCTTGCCCGGAACATGACCAAGGCAGACCTCGCAGCAGCCCTTCGCGCTGCCCGCGATTGGATGACCACGCACTAAATTCCAAGACGATTCAAAAAGACGGAGCGATCAAAAGATCGCCAATCGTTTCGACTGGTCCCTCCAGTCCCGGTCGGAACACCCATCATGGCCGCAAACGAAGACGGCAAAGCCGCACGCTTGCAACGAGAGATCAAAACCGTGACCGGCAGAAACAAGGCTGGCGCGGTTTTTTCTTGTCTTGATATCAGCCGAGCGCCTGAAGAACTTTCGGCAGTGCCTCGGCGAAAAGATCGAGCTTGTCATCGGGGCCCGCGCTGACACGGATGCAACGGTTGAGTGGCTCAACGCCCGGCATGCGGATGAAGACGCCATGCTCCATCAGGCCATCCACAATCGACTTCGCGTAGGCGCCGTCCTCGTGGCAATCGATCGTAACGAAGTTCGTGGCGGAGGGTAGGGGCGACAGGCCGTTCTGGCGGGCGATGGTGGAGATGCGCTCACGTGCATTGGCGATGCGCTTGACCACGTCGCGCAGATAAGCCTGATCTTTCAAGGCTGCGAGGGCGGCAGCGACCGAAACCCGTGACATGCCGAAGTGATTGCGGATTTTGTCGAAGGCTTCGGCATTGCCGAGCGTGCCGATCGCGTAGCCCACGCGCGCGCCTGCGAGGCCATAGGCCTTGGAGAAGGTGCGCATGCGCAAAACGTTCGGCATGCCGATCATGGCGCGGACGCTGGGAACAGCGCTCTCGGGTGCCGTTTCGCAATAGGCCTCGTCCAGAATCAACAGACAGGTTTCCGGCAGCGCCTTGGCGAATGTCAGAACCTCATTTGCATCCCACCAGCTTCCCATCGGATTGTCAGGATTTGCGAAATAAACCAGCGGCGCATTTTCCTTGATGACGAGATCCAGCAACCCATCGAGATTTTCATGGTCGTCGAGATAAGGCGTCGTCACCAGCCGGCCACCGTAGCCGTTCACGTGGTAATTGAATGTCGGATATCCGCCGAAGGAAGTCACAACTGGCGTGCCCGATTCTACTACCAACCGGACAATTTCGCCGAGAAGCCCATCCACGCCGCTGCCAATGGCAATATTGCCGCGGGAAATGCCATGATGGATGGCAAGCGCTTCACGCAACTCGTAATTTTCCGGGTCGGCGTACATCCAGGTTTCACGGGCGGCGTCGCGCATCGCCTCCAAGACGGACGGGGCGGGACCGAAACCGCTCTCATTGGCGCCGATACGCGCCTTCACTGCCAGTTTGCGGTTGCGTTCGATGGCCTCCGGGCCAACGAACGGAACGGTGGAAGGAAGCGAAGCGGCGAGCGGTGTAAAGCGCGAAAAGGCGGACATTTCAGTACGTTCCGTGGTTTTTGAGGCGGACGGGCTCACAATAGAAACAAAATCGGCCTGCGCAAGGCAGGCCGAGATGAATGCGATGGTTTTAGGCGAGTTTTTCGCGCCGGCCGAAGCCCGCAGTTATCAGAGAGATGTTTCGAAGCTCAAGCGACGTATATGGTGCAGAAACTCCGGATCGATCAGCATGTTGAAGCCAACAGCGGCATTTTCATCTTCTCGCCGGATCAGGGTGCAGCCGATCTCATCTCGAATGCCGATGATCTCAAGGTAAAAATTATTGGGAAGATCAAGATACGGACTGACTTCGATATCCGCGCCGAAAAGCGAAATCTTGCGGATAAGGCACCGCATGGTATTGCTGGTGCTGAGATGATGGCCGATGAAGGTGATCTTTCCAGGACGGTCGATCACGTACTTCTCGTACATTTCGTCTTGCGGAACGGTATCCTTTGACTTGATATCAATATTGAGTGTCATGACAACCTCCCGATTGCCTCTTCTCGTTCTTGAATGATACGCCTGCTACCTTGCCTAATCCTGAATGAAATCGCTAAGAGTCGATGCGTTTGTTTCGTTTCGGACGCTTGCGACCTCAGTCCCGGCTAAGCCTGTTCATCGCTAAAACACTATTGCCTCCATAAGGTTGCGCCGAGCTTGTTGACCGGTGGTGCGAAGCGATGGGCAGATGCTTGACGTGGAGCGTACTTGTCGTTACGCCTTCGCTGGTAACTGAGGCGATGGTACGGGTGGAGCATCTTATATGTCAGGCAGATTGGTCATCGTTGGCGCTGGGCAGGCAGCCTTCGCCCTTGCTGCCAAGCTTCGTGCTCTAAAGGACGATCGCCCGATAACCATCATAGGGTCGGAAGACGTGCTTCCCTATCAGCGCCCGCCGCTCTCAAAAAAATATTTGATGGGCGAGATGACCTTCGATCGACTCGAGTTTCGTCCTGCCGAATGGTTTGTCGAGAACAATGTCGATATCCGCCTTTCCACTTGGGTCGAAGAGATTGATCGCAACGCCAAGACCGTCAGGATGCAGGACGGCTCCCTGCTGGATTACGACAAGCTTGCACTGACGACGGGGGCTGCGCCGCGCGAGCTTCCTGCAGGTGTCGGGGGGGACCTCGAAGGCGTTCTGACCGTGCGCGATAAGCGCGATGCAGATCGTCTGATGGAAGAAATGCAGCCGGGCCGTCGCTTGCTGGTCATCGGTGGCGGTTACATCGGTCTTGAGGCCGCAGCCGTGGCGCGCCAACTTGGGCTTGAAGTGACGCTTATCGAAATGGCAGACCGCATTCTCCAGCGTGTCGCCTCGGCGGAAACGGCAACGATCATGCGCGATATTCACGTTGCGAAGGGTGTTTCCATTCGTGAAAAAACGGGCCTCGTTCGGCTGGACGGCAAGGATGGGCGCGTTGCAAAGGCGGAGCTTTCGGACGGCTCGACGCTGGAGGTAGATTTCGTCATTGCCGGCATAGGGGTGACGCCGAATGATCGGCTTGCCCGTGAATCGGGCCTCAAGGTCGGCAACGGCATTCTGGTGGATGAATTTACCCGCACATCCGATCCGGACATCCACGCTATGGGAGATTGTACGCTTCTGCCGATGGAAGGCGCTTCCGTTCGTCTTGAATCGGTGCAGAACGCCGTTGATCAGGCCGAAGCGGCAGCGCTGGTGCTTTCAGGCCAAGAACAGCCTTATAGACCGAAGCCATGGTTTTGGTCGGATCAGTATGATGTGAAATTGCAGATCGCCGGGTTCAACGCAGGCTACGACGAGACAGTGCTACGTCCAGGCCAGCGAGAGGGCAGCCATTCCATTTGGTATTTCAGTCAAGGCCGCTTCATCGCCGTAGATGCCATCAACGATGCCAAGGCCTATGTCACCGGCAAGAAGCTGCTCGACTCCGGCGTGCAGCCGAATCGCGCTGTGCTTGCTGATCACGCTGCCGATTTGAAACTGCTTTTGAAATGAGGACGACTATGCCCACCTCTGAGAATCGCTTCAAGAACGCCATCCATCGCGGTGAACCGCAGATCGGACTCTGGCTCGACATGGGGGAGGCGATCGCCGCGGAGATTGCCGGAACGGCTGGTTTCGATTGGCTCGTCATCGATGGCGAGCATGGCCCGAACGATCTTCGCAGCATCATCGAACAGTTGCGCGCGCTCTCGATATCGCCTTCGGAACCCGTTGTGCGGGTGCCAACAGGAGAGACCTGGATTATCAAGCAGATGCTGGATGCCGGTGCGCGAACGCTTCTGGTGCCGATGGTCGATTCGGCCGAGCAGGCCCGCGCTCTCGTATCCGCCATGCATTATCCGCCACGCGGCATTCGCGGCATGGGTGCCGTTGTTGCCCGCGCGTCTGCCTTCGGCAGTGTCAGTGATTATAATCAAAAGGCGTCTGACAATGTCTGCCTTTTGATCCAGGCAGAAACACGTGCCGCGATAGCCGATCTCGATAACATTCTTCAGGTCGAAGGCGTTGATGGAGTTTTCATCGGCCCAGCCGACTTGGCGGCGGATATGGGATATCTCGGAAAAATTGATGAGCCAGAAGTTCAAAGCGTCATCGAGGCCGCGATTCGCAAGATCGTCGCCGCTGGCAAGGCTGCAGGCATTCTGACCTTCAATGAGGCATACAATAAGCGCTATCTTGAATTGGGAGCTTCATTCGTGGCGGTGGGAGCCGATGTCTTCGAGTTCTCGAATGTGCTCCGCCAGCTCGCAGCTCGCTACAAGGGCGGCGCGACAGGGCCGAAGGCCTCTGGTTATTGACGATCAATCGTCATTGGTCGCGTTCAGTTTTTCCGGTGGTATGCCTTCCTGGCCGGAAGAGAGATGGCCTTCCGCAATAAGCCTTTCTCGGAGAATACGCGCGATGGCTTCGTCTTTACTCATGCGGTTGTCACGCGCGAAAGCGGATAGGGCGGTTTCGATTTCCTGAGAGAGTTGCACGTCGCTCCTCCATTCCAAAAGAGAAGAGGGCAGGAAAGCGTCGCCTTCCTGCCCTTGATGTTAACGCAGTTAGCGCCAACGATAGAGGCTGCTGCTGTTGTGCTGCGTCGAGGCGTTTGCCACGAAATAGCCGAGGGCGAAGCCCAATGCGCCGACGACCGTCAGAACAGACGTGGCGGTCGCAGGGTTTTCCCTCACTGCTTCTACCACGTTATGGCTCTGCGCCTTCACGGTCTCGGCTGCACTCTGCGCCACGCGCTGAACGCGGCCTTTCGCTTCGTCCACAAAGTCCGACGCGTCTTCCGAGATCGAGCCAGCTCGCGCCGATACAGACTTGGAAAGAGATGCGATCTGGGAGCGGAGCTCAGCGATCTGGTTTTCGACAGAATCTTCAACGACGTTCAATTTGGTCTGTGCCATTTGAAATCACCTCATGTTGTTTCCGTGTCGATAACGCGACCAAACTCGATAATGTTCCAAAACGGATAGAGGTGAAATGAGCGTTTGTTCTGAGTTGGTGGCCAGCAGGGACTGCTAGGTTAGGCGCCCTCGAAAGACACCGTCCACGGGCTGAAGCACGCAGAGTGGTTCGATTTGTGTGCCTTAAAGTCAGAGTTCTCGATGGAGCTTGATCGTATGCGCTCCTTAAATGTCGATACCGACCGTCTGTGCGCTTAAAGGCGACTGCATAAAAGACCGCGTTTGCCAGTGGCTTCATTGCCAATGAGGGGTACTGGAGTTCAACGACTTGTGAGCGCTCGTCGGCGCCTATGGAGCCGAACACTCTATCGAGCCACGAACCAATATGGATTGTTTTTCCCGCAGGGATAATCGCTGATTCTGTTCAAGACAGTGACGGATCGTGTCGTCGAAACCATTCGTCCGTACAGCTTCAAGCAGCACATCACAGTGTAGCGGTGAGTGTGTTCCAGAAGTGCAACTATATATGGCATATGTTGGAATGGCGGAGAGGAAGTCCGCTGATCTTCGTAAGCTATTGAAACTATTGACACGACTTCGTTGACAATGGCCATATTTGCCATAGTTTCCTGTATAAAGTTATGACAACGGGCGAAGCGATGGCGCGCAATAAGCTTTCAGAGACTAAAATCAAAGCACTGACCAAGCCAGGGATATACGGCGATGGCGACGGTTTGTTCCTGCGTGTTCGCGCCGGCGGCAGCCGCCAATGGGTGTTCATTTATAAGCGGGCAGGCAAGCGAGTGGAAATCGGTCTAGGTGGATATGGTCAAGGCACCGCACCGGTGCCGCTGGCCTTGGCTCGCGAAAAGGCGGATGAGGTTCGCGCACGGCTGGCGCGCGGCGAGGATATGGCAACACGCAAGACATTCGCCGACGTCATGGAAGATGTGATCGAGGTAAAGGAAGCCAGCTTCAAAAACGCGAAACATAAGGCGCAATGGCGTATGACGCTTGATGAATACGCAAAACCCCTCCACAAGAAGGCGGTTGGCGACATTACCCGCGACGACGTGGTTGAAGCCCTGAAGCCAATCTGGTCGACGATTCCGGAAACAGCCGATCGCACGAGGATGCGAATCGCGGCGGTAATGGATCACGCCCGTGCGCGCGGGCTATTCACTGGAGACAATCCGGCTAGCTGGAGAGGAGGCCTGAAAGAGTTGCTCCCGGCCCGCAGCAAGCTGACGCGCGGACACCATGCAGCGGCGGCATATAAAGACATGCCTGCCATCATGGCGAAGCTACGGGCAAGTGACGCTGTTTCTGCTCGAGCGGTTGAGTTTACCGCCCTCACCGCTTCGCGTTCTGGCGAAGTACGCGGCGCCGTCTGGTCTGAGATTGACTTTGCCCAGGCAGTTTGGATTGTGCCGGCCGAGCGTATGAAGGCGGGCCGTGAGCACCGCGTTCCCCTCACCGGCCGAATGCTGGCTATCCTTGAGGCGCGTAAGCAGGTGGCAACCGGTGACTTGGTATTTGAAGGCGGCAAGGAAGGCACAGCGATTTCAGACACGGCCATGGTGAAAAGTCTGCGGGCCGCGTCAGAGGACAAGTCTATTACGCTGCACGGTTTGCGCTCCAGCTTCCGCGATTGGGCGGGCGATACAACGGGCCACCCCCGCGAGGTTGCGGAAGCTGCCCTTGCCCATGCCGTGGGTGATGTCGTTGAGCAAGCCTACCGCCGGAGTGACGCACTCGCAAAGCGGCGCGCCATGATGGAGGACTGGACGAAATATTGCGAAAGTTGAGTTTCTATAGTTTCCACATCTTGACTAATTTGTAAAACGCGTCTAATGTAGGACTGTCGAGATTGTGGTGGTCTCGACGCCGTCGGGGTGGTGCCCGACCAGCAGCCGTAGGCTTGCCTGCCGTCAAGCCCACGAACGGGCGGCGCTACGAGCGTCGATCAACTTCTAACCCGGCACTCGCCGGATGCACCGAACCTTCTCAAAATCAATCTTTTCATTTTGCGCCCTGACTCCGTCTTGGCCAAGAGGAGACACCATGATTCCAGCGAATGATAACAAGCCGCGTTTGATGACGCCGAAAGAGGCGTCGGCTGCGACGACTATGTCGCGCGTCCTGCTTGCCCGCATGTCCAGGGAAAACAGATTCCCTCAGCCGGTGCAGATCGGCATCAAACGGATCGCCTACGTCCGCGCAGAGGTTGAAGCGTGGATAGATGCGGCTGTCGGCGCGAGGGCATCGGCATGAAGCGGGAAACCATCCGCTTTTGCCCGCCTGCGTCTGATCCTATATGGCTGCACATCGCCCGTCACGAAGCGGCGCACGCAGTCGCCTATGTGCTGGCCGCGATGGATATCTTCGGAAACCCCCGAGGTCTGCATGGTGTGCAGATCAGGCCAGGCCAAACGAACATAGTGCCGGGAAGAACGAGACCGATATTTTGTTTCGGCGTCTGCGAGTCGACCGGCCTTTACAACGGCGTCGGCACCGGGATAGCTGAGGCATACGTTAGGACAAAGAGTCCACTCATCCTTGATCGAATTAAGGCCGCCGAGTGGGAGATTGTCGCTTGCGTTGCAGGGCCGTTCGCGGATGTTTTTTCGCAAGGATGCAAGAGCCTTCAATCGATGAGATGGCAATCCCGATTGACCCGCGTCGGCACTAGCGATTTCGAATCCGCCGAGGCTGTGTTCGAAGATCTCCGCATCCTAGCCGGAAGGCGTGCTGGATGGGTAAAGCTGCTAGAACGATCGCGTCGTCTTGTTCTTGACAACTGGACTGCCATAGACGCTCTGGCTGCAGCATTGCTTGAGCGAAATCACCTTGAGCAAGAAGATGTAGTCGCGATCGTATCGGATCACCTTCCGGCTTTAGCCGCCTAAATCAACACACCCACACATCACCCACAACAACCTACCGGCATCCGTCGGCGAGAGGAGACCCATGCGCATTATAAACAACACACGTTTCGAACGCCTTACATCAACGATGGCACCGTCAGCGCCAACTATCCGTCATCGTGGATACGGCTTGGCTATCGACTTCCTGGACGGATACGCCGCAGATGCAAGGCAAATTGACAAGCACGCCCCCGCACTTTTCATCGAACGTATCGCCAAAACCGAGGGTGAAGAACTTGACCGTCGACGATTTGGACTCGTCGAGTATTGGGCGGACGACATTCCTCCGAAATCGGGCCTTCTTCGGTATGTGGCTGACGCGTTTTTTGCCGATCAGCGGACCTGTGAATTTGTTTGGCAGGCCTGTATTGAGAAGATCGAAAACGATGCGGCGGCTCGCAAATGAGTGTCGCCATACAAGCAATTGAGCCGGTCGAAAGACCGGCAGTTTTTCCCGGATCAGCGCGGACGATAGCAAAATTTACGGTCGATCTCGATGGCGTCCGATTGTTTGGCTTGCTGCTTCGTGAGCGCACCGACGGATCCCGCGTGACCGTCGCTCCTAACATCGGCGGTAGGCACTCGATGACTTTCCGCCGAGATATCGCAGAGAAAATCACAGACGCAGCGTCGAAAGCACTGGGAGGCCAAGTTGCCGGAACAAACAAAACTCGAAACTGAAAATGCGGAATCGCCGATTGATGGCGCAATCGAGATACGTCGCACGCTGATCAGAAACGGTTACATACCGGTGCCGGTCGACGGCAAGCGGCCCAAGATCAAGGGCTGGTCAAATTTCAAGCCAAAGCTAGAGCAAATTGAAGGGCAGGCCCGCCGTTTCTCTGATCACACGAACACCGGGATTCTGTGCGGTGAGGTGGTAGCGATCGATATCGATGTTCCAGATGCAGAAGCCGCCGCTCACCTCGGGTCACTGGTTTTGTCACTGCCCGGTGCGGATAGTGCGATTCAGCGGATTGGTCGCGCACCAAAAACCACGTTTGTATTCCGTGCGTCCAGCTCGCGCCGCAAGACGGCGACAAAAAAGTATGCAGTCAACGGGCATGATTGCCAGGTTGAGATTTTAGGAAGCGGCCAGCAATTTGTTGCATTTGGCATTCATCCTGACACCGGCAGCGCGTACCAGTGGGTCGGCCCATCTCCGCTCGAAATTCTATTCGCGGACCTGCCTGAAATCGAACCGTCGGCAATCGACGCGTTCGTCAGAGAAGCTGACACATACCTCGCCAACATCGGTACACCTCTTATCAAGAAGGCCGAACCTCAGTCATCATCCACAGATGTAGGTAGTTTTTGGCAGCGTGTGAACTCGGCAGCACTGAGCAATACCGATGCATGGGTGTCAAGTTTGTTCAAGGGCGCTCGAAAAGAAGCCGGTACCGGTGCTTGGCGCATCACCAGTAAGGATCTCGGACGGTCGCTTGAGGAGGACATCTCCATACACGAAGATGGTATCCAAGACTTCGGCGAGGAGAGGTCCTATACCGCGATAGAAATAGTTAAGGAGTACGGTGGCGCGCCGACGCCTAAAGATGCCGCCCACTGGCTGTGCGATCAGCTGGGAACCGATCCGGCCACCCTCGGATGGCAAAGCGATCTAGGCGTCCGTATGACGCTCGGGTCGCTAAAAAAATCCCCTGCCGTTGTGGCCGCAAATGACGATGATCCGGATGATGATGCTGCGCATCAAACGTCTCCAGCAAGAGCTTCGGGTCTACCGGAAAGCTTGTGTTTCCCACCAGGGGCAGTGGGTGATTTCGCGCGCTTCATAATCGGCTGCGCTCGGTTCCCATCTCCACATCTTGCTCTCGTCGCATCGCTGGCATTTACCGCAGGTCTTGTCGGTCGCCGATACAAAGGTCCGACAGGCTTGCGAAGCAACCTGTACATCGTGGGGCTTGCTGAGTCTGGGTTTGGTAAAGACATCACCATTCGCGCTACAGCCGCGTTGGCGGATAGCACTACGTGGGGCCATAAAGTGAGTGAGAATTTGTTTTCAGATCAGATTCGGAGCCTCCCCGGCCTCGCTGGAAAACTGCGCAAGTCGCCCTCCGCGATCGTGGTGCAAGATGAGTTCGGCCGCTGGCTCGGCGAGCATACGGGGAGGAATGCACCCTCTCATCGTGCGGAAATCATTGCCGCGTTGATGGAGTTAACTGGAGCTCCCGCGGGGTTCTGGGGTGGCCAAGAGAAGGCGGTAGGCAACATACCTCGAATTATTGCACCTTGTCTTTCTATACACGGTATATCCACGCCATCAACCTTTTGGAATGCGCTGTCATCCGGCAATATTTCGGAAGGTTTACTCGGTCGCCTTGTCCTCGTTGATGTTGGTAATGCCGAACCGGTGAAGGTGCGCCGACCACCAAACTCTATCGACAAAATCCCAACGTCTCTTTCAGACAAGGTTGCCGCACTTCTGGGTTTGGCGTCCGGCAAATACACCGGCCAGTTCTGTGCGCTCACTGCCAGATCGGAGGAAAAGCCGCATCCGATTATGACAGTCGAGTGGGCACAAGGTGTCGATGACATCTTCGAGGATTTCGACGATCGAATTCGGGAAATGAAGAAAAAGGTCGATCCGCAATATCGCCCTATCCTCAATCGTGTGGGCGAGAACGCAGCGCGCCTAGCAATGGTGGTTGCAATCGGCGTCGACCCAAAGGAGCCGGTTATCACCGCAGAAATACAGGAGTGGGCAAACTCTGTCGCGGAGCATTCGCTCAATGTGATCCTGTGCGGAGCAGATGAGAATATTGCGGACAACGAAAAAAGCGCCGACTACCTAAGAATAAAGCGTATCGTTGCCAAGAAGGGTAAGGAGGGTGCGACAGGGAACGCAATAATCAAGGCTGTTCGGGGTTCAATCCAGCGGAAAAACCTTGAGGACATCATCTTTATGCTGCGGCAGGCTCGCGAAATCCATCTCGGCTCTCAACCAACGAAATCAGGCCAAACCAGAGTGCGCTTTTGGTCTGCTGATCACCTCCCAAAGGACGTGATTGTGGAGCGTCCAGAGGGGTGAAAAGACCCGTATAAAGGCTAGTCGAAGGGTGGGGTTGAGGGGGGAGAAGAAATTGCCATTGGTGTGTGTGTTGCTAGTCCAAAATCGCCCACCCTTGGACGGGTCTTGGACGGGTCTTCCTCCCCCCTTTTACCCCCTCTTGTATCAGAAAAAATACAATAATATCATATACATGTGTTAAAGAGGGGGTAATTAAGAGGTGGGCTACCCCCAGAACACAGTTTTTAGTGGTCTGGAAGCGCGTCTTTCGTACGTGCGCGCGTAAAAACATGCACGAACTCCCAGACAAATGAGATGTGGCAAATTTTGCCATGACAGTGGTGGTATCCCTGTATGGGTGTCTAGCTAGGGTCGACACCCCTTCGATAGGCCTCTCCAAAATTGTGCACGCCCCCAAGACTTTCGCGGCTGAAAATCTAAAAATACCCTTCATATCAGAACGGAGGACAAATGCTCAGAACCCGCATCCAGAATATTGGCGGTCCTTTCCCAGGCGTGGGATCCGCGCCAACGATGGTCCACGACAAGTGGCTGCCCAAGAGCGGCAGGGCCGCTTTCGAGCGATTGAACGATGAGGCGTCAATGCGGCCGCACGTGTTTGATGCAGGAAGCATGGTGGCCGCTAACGACAACGAACCAACCACCAAGGAGATCGCAGCTTGAAAGCAAAGTCCCTATCGCAGTTGGCTGAAATGCTGGGCAGCTACAAAGCCACAACAGAAAAGCCGCGCCAGGCTGCCAACGACAACAAGCCTCCTGCCGACGTTCTGGCCTGGCCGGCAATGGAGCGACTTGCCCATCGCGGTGATCTTGTTCGCGTGAAAGGCCTGCAGCGATGGCGCGATTTCAGGCATCCAAAAGACATCGTTACCGCAGATGAGGAAGGTGAATATGAGCCCGAGGTAACGATCGAGACCAGGCCGTCTGAATCCGAGCTCATGGGCGCTGTCGGTCGCAAGGTCGTAGATCGTGAGCGCTGGCATCACACCGGTGAAATGGTCAACGTCTATGACGATGCGCCTGCACCAAAGACGGAATACACGGTGAGGCAGACGAGTCGATCCGGATATAAGCGCAGCGCGCTTGAGGCCAAAATCGGTGGCCTTACGTTTACGGACGGAGTGCTGAAATCCTGGGGCGTAACGGCCAAAGGCAAAAAGCTGAAGCCGGTTGAGCGCCGACGAGGCGAGAAGGGTGGCGCAGCATCGGGTGATCGATCTGAATCGGCAATCTGGTCTTACATCCGACTGAGGGGCGCAGTGTCGCCTTTGGCCGCCAATCATCTACACAGGCCATTTATCGGTGAACGACGCGAAGCATGCGAGCCTACGCCAGAGGCAAAAGAGGCGCGCCTCATTCTTCAGCAGTTCGGCGTAGATGGCAGCGTACCATTCGAAAAGCTGCCAGCACATGCATCGCGAGGGCCTGATGCGATTGTACCCGGTCCGCAATGGGTAGGTGGCGTCAAGCAACCAAAGCCGACAGCATCACAGCCAGCAGGGCGAGAGTTCAACGCTTGCAGGAGCGTAGAAACGGAAAACTTCGTCGACTACCTCGTGAAAAAACTTGGAAGGCATGTCGACGTTCTGGATCTAGCTATCGGCAAGGCAAGTGCGAAGACTATCGGAATAGCGATGGGTCTTGCGCCTGCCTACGCGGAAAAGCGCGGTGCAGCTCTGATCGAGGCGGCAATTGATGCACTGAATTCAGAATTGAGGAAAGGCGAAGAAGAAGATCAAAAAAACGCAGCTTGATGTCCGGTAAACCTCGATCTCATCCCGCATATTTATGAAGGGGTAGAAAACCCACACGGCAGCTTCGGCTGCCGTTTTGATTTGGGGCGCTGAATTCGGACGGACGTGTAAACTCGTTACGATGCCGGGACTGCCTCAATTACCATTGCCTTAGAGCGCGTGCTCCTCCGCGAGCTCAGGCAGTCGTGCGGCTGGTTGTAGTGTGACCCTGTCAGCGAAAGCTTGATAGGTCGTGCACGCTCCCAGTCGCCTTCAGTTTCAGTTCATGCGGTTAAGAGCGTCGGTTCAACTCCGCGGCCGCAACCAAACCAAGGGAGCCGCCATGACCGACGCTATCATTGCCGCTGTCTTCCTTGTCATCCACGCCCAAAACATTGGATTGCCGAACCTATGCCGAAGCTTCAGACACTCAAGCCTCTGGTAGGAACGATCAAGCCGCTCGTGGGCAGAGACAAAGGCGAGAAGGCGCGCGATCGTTACCGTGGAAGCACACAGCCATGGCGTAAGTGGTACGCGACATCACGGTGGGAGAAGCTGAGACGCAAGGTATTCGAGCGTGACCTATACACCTGCCAGCGCTCTGGCGAGGTATGTGTGGGGACCGGCAATGATCCTAACTCACCCGTTGCCAATCACCGGATCCCGCATCGAGGCGACCCGGCGTTGTTCTGGGACATCAACAATCTTGAGACTGTGACGAAGCGCGTTCATGACAGCATCATCCAACGCGAGGAGCGCATGGCTGATATGGCTTAAGGGTTGGGCAACCAGATCTTCGATACGAGCTCGTGAACCGTACCAAGGACAGTTACTGAGCTCCCGCTCACCAGATGGATGACCGTCATCTCGGCGTCAAACACTGACAGATGCGTAATCTGCGATTTCACCACGATCACCTGGTTATCCATTTCGTCGACACAGCTAATGACTTCTTTGACCATGGTTCCCTCCTAGGTTGAGATCGCCAATCTGAACCGAATCGCAAAAGAAAGGTAGGGGGGTATTCCACTTTTGTGGAAGCCCTGTCTCGCCGCACCCGCGTCCCCCGCATTCAGATTTTTTTTCCTTTTAATTTGATTTTTTTAGGAGGCAGCCGAGGAGGCTGAAGCACCATGGCCAGTGGCGGATTTCGTGCTGGGGCTGGGCGCCCAAAAGGCGCGAAAGCACCAAAGGCAAAGGTCATCAAAGTGGCGCCTGACATCAAGAATGCGGCGCGTAAATCAGGCATGTCGCCGCTAGACTACATGCTAACCGTGATGAACGACAGCGGGGCCGACAATGATCGGCGCGACAGGATGGCCATTGCGGCCGCTCCGTTTGTTCACGAGAAGCCCAGCGATAAAGCGCTTGGCAAGAAGGAACAGGCTCAGGCAGAGGCCGAGAGGGTCGTTTCCGCTGGCAGGTTCGCAACGCCTGCGCCGCCCAAAGCACTCTGAAGGTAAATCATGGAATGGACGACGGCGTGCCCAGACTGGGAACGGCGCATTGTTGCGCGCGAATCGTTGATCCCATGCCCGCCGCTCTTTGCTGAAGAGGCCGATGCGGCGCTGGATGTCTTCAAGTCTTTGCGGATTGTTGACGCGCCAGGCTGCCCTACATTCGGCGAAGCTTGTGAGGAATGGGTTTTCGATTTCGTCAGGGCGATCTTTGGCGCATACGACGCGTCAACAGGCGAACGACTGATCAAGGAATTCTTTCTTCTGATCAGCAAGAAGAATTCCAAGTCGACAATCGCGGCCGCCATCATGGTTACGGCGCTGATACGCAACTGGCGCCTGTCGGCCGAGCTATTGCTTTTGGCTCCTACGATCGAGGTTGCACAAAACGCCTTTAAGCCGGCGGCTGACATGGTGAGGCACGATCCCGATTTGGCGAGCGTGCTACATATTCAGGACCATCTGCGGACCATCACGCACAAGGTGACGAAGGCTGTCCTCAAGGTCGTTGCTGCCGACACAGATACCGTGTCTGGCAAGAAGGCCGCTTTCATCCTCATCGACGAGCTGTGGATTTTCGGCAAGAAAACGCACGCTGACGCAATGCTCCGCGAAGCGACAGGCGGACTTGTGTCTAGACCAGAGGGTTTTGTAATTTCGCTCTCGACGCAGAGCGACGCCCCGCCTGCGGGCGTGTTCAAGCAGAAGCTTGAGTATGCGCGCAACGTGCGAGACGGCGTGATTGCAGATCCTAAGTTTCTGGCTGTGATCTACGAATTCCCGTCGAAGATGGTGAAGTCGGAGGCGTACCTCAAGCCCGAGAATTTCTACGTCACCAACCCAAATATGGGAAAGTCTGTCAGCCGCAGCTGGCTCGAAGATGAGATGCGCAAAGAGCTTGCCGGCGACGGTGATACAAAGCGCACCTTCCTTGCGAAGCATCTAAATATCGAGATTGGCATGAACCTGCGCGCCAACCGATGGCCTGGCGCTGATCTGTGGCCGAGCCGCGGCAACCCGGACATAACGCTAGACTACATCCTGGCCAACAGTGACGTCGTGGTTCCCGGTATCGATGGCGGCGGTCTTGATGACTTGTTCGGCCTCACCGTCATTGGCAGGCACCGGAAGACGCGCAACTGGCTTTGCTGGTCTCACGCGTGGTGCCACGAAGGGGTGCTTGAAAGACGAAAGTCGATCGCCTCTGTACTGAAAGACTTCGAGAAGGCGGGCCACCTCACTATCGTCGACGACAAGCTCGCTGACATTTCGGGGATAGTCGAGATTATCTCGATGATCAAAGAGGCTGGCCTATTGGCGTGTGTCGCAGTCGACCCCGCCGGCCTTGGCGAGATGGTCGAAGCACTCGACGAGATCGGCGTCACCCAGGAGGAAGGCCTGCTTATAGGCGTACCTCAAGGGTTCCAGATGATGAACGCCATCAAAACCGCCGAGCGAAAGCTTGCCAACGGCACATTGTTGCACGCCGGGGCATCGATGATGGACTGGTGCGTTTCCAACCTTAAAATTGAGCCGACCGCAACAGCCATTCGAGCCACAAAACAAAACGCCGGCGACGCAAAGATCGACCCGGTTATGGCGCTTTTCAACGCCGTCACAGTCATGAGCCGCAATCCGGAACCCAAGCGCAAGCCGCAGTTCCAGATGATTGTTGTCGGCCGATAGGATCATCAAAATGAACCGCATGTATTCGGTCCTCACCGTTAAGTCGGTTGAGGATGACGAACGTATTATCCGGGGCGTCGCGACCACACCCAACCCTGATCGAGTTGGTGACATTGTCGAGCCCCTCGGCGTTCAATTCAAGAACCCGATGCCACTGCTGCATCAGCACGACCATGACAAGCCGGTCGGAACGGTGACGTTCGATGCCCCCACGAAGGATGGCATTACCTTCGAGGCCCGGCTGCCCAAGATCGACGATGCTGGCCCGCTTCGTGACCGCATAGAAACGGCGTGGGGAGAACTCAAGGCCGGCCTTGTGCGGGCGGTTTCAATCGGCTTCCGAAGCATTGAGCACGCGTGGCTCGATGGCGGCGGCATCCGCTTCATCAAATCCGAGGTTTTAGAGCTTTCGCTCGTCTCCGTTCCGGCCAACGCTGACGCGGTGATTTCAACGATCAAGTCGATCGATCGCAATCTGCTGGCCGCGACAGGCAAAGAGCAGACCGATGCAGATCGGCCAAAACGTCCCGGCGTCTCGGGAAAATCCACCCACTCTGTATCTCTCATTCCCGAGAAAGATCCAAATATGAAAACTATCGCAGAACAGATCGCGGCACTTGAAGCCTCTCGCCAGGCAAAGTCCGCACGCATGGCTGACGTCATGCAGAAGTCGATCGACGAAGGTCGCTCCACCGACACCGCGGAACAGGAAGAATTCGATACGCTTTCTGCTGAGGTCGACGCCATCGACGGCGACCTGAAGCGTCTCCGCTCTCTGGAAAAGGCGCAGGCGACTACGGCCAAGCCCGTGACGCAGGTGAAGTCCACGCCGGAAGGCTCTGCCGCTCGTGCAGGTGTTACGGTCAAGGCCCCCGCACCCGAGAAGGGCATCCGCTTCGCCCGTTTCGCAAAGTGCATCGGCCTGGCGCACAAGACCCACCGCGACCCCATCTCGATCGCCGAGGAGCGCTACAAGGACGACCCGACTATCGCCGCTGTCGTGAAGGCAGCAGTTTCGGCCGGTAACACGGGCAACGCAAACTGGGCCGGCAATCTGGTTGGCGAAGAATCCAGCGTGTTCGCTGACTTCGTCGAGTTCCTTCGCCCGCAAACGATCCTGGGTCGGTTCGGCGCGAACGGCGTTCCGTCGCTTCGCCGAGTTCCTTTCCGCGTTCCCCTCATAGGTCAGACTTCCGGCGGCGCTGGTTACTGGGTCGGCGAAGGTAAGGCGAAGCCGCTGACAAAGTTCGACTTCAGCCGCACCACTCTCAACCCGCTCAAGGTTGCCAACATCGCTGTCGTCACCATGGAAGTCCTGCGCGACTCCAGCCCATCGGCTGAGGCTATCGTGCGCGATCAGCTGGCCGCTGCGCTCCGGGCTCGCCTTGATACGGACTTCATCGACCCGGCAAAGGGCGCGGTTGAAGGCGTATCGCCGGCGTCGATCCTCAACGGCGTTGCCGGCATCGCTTCTTCGGGCAACACGTCCGATGCAGTACGTACCGATCTTCGGGCGCTGTTTGGTGCGTTCATCGCCGCCAACAACGCCCCGACAACCGGCGTCTTCCTGATGGAGGCAACGACCGCTCTGGCGCTGTCGCTGATGACCAATCCGCTTGGCCAGCCAGAATTCCCAGGCATCACCATGAATGGTGGCACTCTCTCGGGTCTGCCGGTCATCATCTCGGAATACGTCCCGAACGGCGTTGTGGCGCTGGTCAACGCATCCGACATCTACCTCGCCGACGAAGGCGATATCGACGTCGATATGTCGACTGAGGCGTCCCTTGAAATGGACAGCGCTCCCACCGGCGACAGCGTCGCGCCTACTGCTGCCGAGCTCGTCTCGCTGTGGCAGACCAACAGCGTTGGTTTCCGCGCTGAGCGCACCGTGAACTGGTCTCGCCGCCGCGCAAGCGCAGTCGCGTACCTCACCGGCGTCGCTTGGGGCACCCCCGAGGCCTCTGTCGGCTAATTATTGATGATGAGGCCGGTCGCAAGATTGCGACCGGCTTTTCAACGGAGATCGACATGAAATCCGACACATACATGACGCGCGCTCTTCGCGCTGACGATCCTCGATACGAACGGGTTCTTTCCCGACTTGGATATGGCCGATCCGACCTTGTCGTTGATGAGCCGCAAAAGAACAACGAACCACCTGCGCAGGACGCCAAGCGGCGCAAGCGCACAAAGAAGGTTGATAGTTGATGAGATTTTTCGGTCTCGGCAGTAAGCGCGCACCGGCGCAGCAGAAAGCGGCATCACCGGTCACGCAGGGGCGCCGAGGCTGGTTTCGCATCATGGAGAGCTTCCCAGGCGCGTGGCAGCGGAACGTGGAAGTCAAATTCGATTCCGTTCTCTCGTATCATGCAGATTTTGCTTGCCGCACGCTAATCGCGTCAGACATCTCCAAACTGCGCGTGAAGTTGGTAGAGCGCTCTAAGGACGGCATCTGGTCGGAAACAACGAACCGGACCCATACGCCAGTCCTGCGAAAGCCAAACCATTTTCAGAACCGCATTCAGTTCTTCGAATGCTGGATGCTGTCGAAGCTTCAGTCGGGCAACGCATACGTACTAAAGCAGCGAGATAATCGAGGCGCCGTAGCGAAGCTTTACGTCCTTGACCCGAACCTCGTGACGCCGCTGGTAAGTGACACCGGCGATGTATTCTACCAGATCAACGCCGACAACCTGGCCGGAATTACGCAGTCAATCACTGTCCCCGCGCGCGAAATCATTCACGACAGGTTCAACTGCTTCTATCATCCGCTGCTCGGCCTCTCGCCTATCTTCGCCGGCGGTCTTGCCGCGATGCAGGGGTTGGCCATCCAGAGCGACAGCGCAAAGTTCTTTCAGAATGGCGCGCGACCTGGTGGCGTTCTCACGGCGCCCGGTGCCATCGACGATGACACAGCCAAGCGCATCAAAGAGTACTGGGACGCGGAATTCTCCGGCGACAATGCCGGCAAGGTCGCTGTTCTTGGCGACAACCTGAAATACGAGGCGATGCGCGCCAAGGCCGTCGACAGCCAGCTTATTGAGCAGCTGAAATGGACGGCAGAGGTGGTTTGCTCAACTTACCACGTCCCGCCTTACAAGGTCGGCGTCGGATCTGTGCCGACGGCGAACAACGTCCAGTCTTTGAATGTCGAGTATTACTCACAGTGCCTGCAGGTGCTGATCGAGTCAGTTGAGCTCTGCCTTGATGAAGGCCTTGAGTTGAAGGAAGGCCTCGGCACTGAGTTTGACGTCGAAGGCCTGTTGCGAATGGATAGCGTCACGCAGATGGACGTTCTTGATAAGTCGAAAGGCATCCTGGCGCCGAATGAAATGCGTAAGAAGCTCGACTTGCCACCCAAGGAAGGCGGCGACAGCCCGATGCTTCAGCAGCAGAACTTCAGCTTGCAGGCGCTCGCCAAGCGCGACGCGCAAGATGATCCGTTCGCCAAGTCGACTACACCGAAGGCAGAGCCGGACAACCAGACAGAACCCGCTCCCGATCCAGAGGGCGAGGAGGCCAAGCAACGTGCCTTCGCCGCCGAGCTGGTGGGCGCATTCATGAAAGGCGTGACATGATCGACGCTAAGGCTATCGGCGCCGAGCTTGCCGCCGCCGTGAAAACCCAGATCGACGCAATGGCGAAACGAGTGGAAGACCTTGAGCGACGTCTCGCCGAGGCAGAATCAAAGCCGGACCCGATGAGCGTGAAAAGCGCGCTCATCGACCGCGCTGGCGATCTTATCCTCACCATGTCCGACGGCACCACAAAGAACATGGGGCCCGTTGTTGGCAAGGATGGCGATCCCGGAAAGGATGGCCTGGGCTTTGACGACCTGGCCGTTGATTACGACGGCGAGAAAACGGTGACGCTCAAGTTTACCAAGGGCGAAACCGTCAAAGAGTTTCCGCTTGTCATGCCGATCGTGATCGATCGAGGCGTCTACCGCGAGGCCGGTGAATACAAGGCGGGCGACGCGGTGACCTGGGGCGGCAGCATCTGGATTGCTCAGAAAGACACCAAGGCCAAGCCTGATTCCGGCGCCGATTGGCGTCTGTCGGTCAAGCGCGGCCGAGATGGCAAGGATGGCGTCGTTAAGGATATTGCGCCGGTGAATTCTGTTCGCGTCGGCGTACCGGCCAAGGGAGAGTGAAATGGCTATTCCCTTTGCGACGCTGGATGAACTCAAGGCATCACTCCGCATCTTGCCGACCGAGACCGATGATGACGCGCTGTTGAACTTGCTCCTGATGGCGGCTTCCAAATCCGTCGCGAACTACCTCAAGGCTGCGGCCGAGCCGCTGCTTGCTGAAGGTGCAGACATCCCCCCAGAAGTGGTCGTCTCGACGATTATGTTGGTCGGTTATCTTTACCGCAGTCCCGACCAAGACCCCGACCGATACTTCGAGCCCGGCTATCTGCCGGCGCCGGTGACTGCCCTTCTTTATCCTCTTCGAGATCCTGCGGTGGCATAGGAGCCAATCATGGCACGAGTGAAATTCACACAAGACTATGACTACAAGCCCACGCCGCAGTCGACGACCGGTTATCTGGCTGGTTGGGAGGGGACAGTGAAGCGCGACTGTGCTGTTAAGGCTGTAGCGGCCGGCAAGGCTCGCTGGACCGGCAAGGATGCGGAGGCGCAGCGAGATGGCGAAAACCAGATCAGCGAGTGACCTTTCCCGCCTTGTGGCTTTTGACCAACGTGAAGAAGTCGACCGCGGCGATGGCGTGACCGTCGGCAGGTGGGTGGAACGCTTTCAAACGAGGGCTGGCTTCGTTCACCTGCGCGGCGGCGAGACCGTTCTAGCCGACCGTTTGCAAGGGCAGCACACGCAAGTGATCTTTGTTCGCGCGTCGACGAAAACGCGACAGGTGAGCACTGATTGGCGGGTGCGTGACGTCCGAAGCGGTTCATTCGTCGGTGATGACTGGCGGGGCACTGAGTTTAATATTCGAGACATCACCCCGACGGACGATCGGCAATGGCTGGACTTCCTGTGTCAAAGCGGGGTGGCCAGCGGATGACGATAAAAGGCCTCAGCAGCCTAAATCGCAAGCTTGCGAAACTGCCCATTGTGGCGCGGCAAATGATCCGTCAGCAGATGGAAAAGACCGCCGAGCAAATCGTCGCAATGATGCAGAGCCTTGTGCCTGTCGCCGAGATGGTTCTTTACGAATCCATCGGCTGGACATGGGGCAGGGCGCCTAAAGGATCGATGGTTGTCGCATCGGTGGATTCCACCGGTGATGACCGCATGACGATCACCATCTATGCCGGCAGCAGGGATGCGTATTACGCGAAGTGGGTCGAGTTTGGCACCGCCAAGCACGAAAACGGCGGCATATTCGCAGGATCCGAAAACCCGGGAACAAAGGCTCAGCCGTTCTTCTACGTTTCGTGGAGGGCGAACAAGCGTCGGGCTCGGAGCGCCGTCGCCAGGTCGGTAACCGCATCAGCAAAGAAGGTGGCGCGCGGATCATGACTCACGACGCAGCCCACGAATTGCAAGTCGCCATCGTCAATAGATTGAAGGCGAGCCCGGACGTTACCGCACTTGTCGGCGAGCGGATCTATGACCGCGTACCCACTGAGAACGGTAAGATAACCGCGACGTTCCCATACGTATCGTTTGGGCCGACACAGGAACTGCCAGAGGACGCGGACTGCATTGAAGCGTCCGAGCTGATTGTTCAGCTGGACACATGGTCGCGCGATCCTGGCTACATGGAAGGGCGCAAGATCGCCAAGGCCATAAAGAGGGCGCTGGAAGAGCAAAGCCTGCCTCTGACCGACAATGCGCTTGTCTACTTCGAGTACGACGGACGCCGCGATCTGCGCGCTCCGGATGGCTTGACCACGCAGATTGTCAGCACGTTCCGCGCTGGCGTCGAGCACCACTAACACCCTACATTTTGGAGGCCTTTATGGCGCAAGCAACCACCATCAAAGGGGGCAAGATTCGTGTGCTCCTCGGCAATGACGCGAATCCGATCGTTTACAGCAATCCGTGCGGCTTCACGCAGCGGTCGATCACGTTGAACAAGGGGCTTGAAGAAGTCCAGATTCCCGACTGCACCGACCCCGACAAGGTCGACTGGGTCGGCCGCGACGCGACTTCGCTCTCTATGGGTATCTCCGGTGAGGGCGTGCTTGCTTCGGAAAGCGTCGACACATGGATCGAAGGCTTTGAGAGCATCGACAGCATCCCTGTCAAGGTTGAGTGGGAATTCCCCGCGAAAACCATTACGTGGACCGGCCGCATGCACATTGAGAGCATGGAAGTTGGCGCCAACAATGGCCAGCGCGCAACGAACAACGTTTCGCTGCAGAGTGACGGCGAGATGGTCCGCGTTACCACGCCGGTGACGCCATAATGAGGGACGCGCGCATTGAATTGACAATCTGGGACGGAGACTACGAATTCCGTCTCGGGTGGGGCGAACTGGCGCAGCTACAAGAGAAGTGCGACGCCGGTCCTTATGTTGTACACGACAGACTAGCTCGAAATCTTTGGCGTATCGAGGATATCGAGCATACTCTCCGACTGGGGCTGATCGGTGCAGGACGTAAGCCGGAAGAAGCCACGAAGCTCATCAGGGAGCACGTCAAAACCAGACCAGCAAACGATTATGCTATCGTTGCTCAGGCTGTACTTGGTGCGGCTTTGACCGGCGCCCCGGAGGAGAGTGTGGGGGAGGCCGGCGCAGCAAATCAGACCGAAAACAGCTCGACGATCTCCCCAACGGAAAGCTGAGATTTGCTGCGATCTACGGCACGGGGGCTGTGATGGGATTCACGCCTCAGCAGGTCAACGAAATGTCTATGTGGCAGTTCATGGCGGCCGTCGACGGATACGTCGAAGCGAATACTGCTGATGACGGATCGCTCACCACTCAAGAGATCGATGATCTCTGGGATTGGCTTTAGGGCTTCTGCTTCTGCAGCTTTTCGTTGATGCAGTCAGCACTGAATTTCCCTGGCTGCGTTGCCTCGCACTCGTCGGCAGCAACCTCCCCCGCGGTTCGATCAAAGCACGCGAGTCTCTGATCGTTGTCTTTGATGGCTCGGCAATTATCAACTTGTCGAGCTGATGCGGGGAAGGCGGCGGCCAAAAGTGCGATGGCGATTAGCGTCTTCATATTAGCCTCCAAAAATATTCATTTACCCATAAGGCAAAACGACCATGGCAACAACAGATCTCGAACGTCTGGTTGTGCAGCTTTCGGCTGACATCAAGAAATATGAAAATGCTATGGCGAGAGCAACAGGCCTCACGCAGAAGCGGGCCAGCGAAATTGAACGACGCTTCCTTGCCATGAATAGTAAGGTTGAGAAGTCTTTTGCCGGCATGGGTAACCGCATATCTTCCTCGCTTGATGGGGCCTTGAGATCCACCGTGGCTTTGGCGGGGACGGCTTTGAGTGTTCGAGAGGTGGCTGCCTATGCGGACGCATGGACTGAAGCAGGCAACAAGATCGGCGCGGCCGCCACATCAGCAGGCGTTCAGGCCAGATCCCTGAATGAGTTGAAGGACGGCGCAAATGGCGCAAGGACTGCATTCAGTGACTACGTTGACCTATACGCCCGACTGATACGCTCCGCTTCTGGCGTGGCCCAGTCGGAGCAGGAAATCGCCACCGCCACTGACATCGTTTCCAAAGCTTTCAAGGCCGGAGGAGCATCTGCGCAGGAACAGGCTGCGGGCATCTTGCAGCTGGGCCAGGCGCTCGGCTCCGGCGTCCTACAAGGCGACGAGCTTCGGTCCCTCCGTGAGAATGCGCCGATCCTGGCAAAGGCAATTGCCGACGAGTTTAAGGTCAGTATCTCAGGTCTCAAGCAGCTTGGGGCTGAAGGGAAGCTGACATCCGACCGCGTGTTTAAGGCAATCCTGAATGCTCAGAAGCCCATCGAAGCGCAGTTCAAGGCTACGAATTCCACGATCGCCGATGCGATGACGCGCATCAACAACGAATTTACCGCTTACATCGGCAATGCGGATGCGTCCGCGGGAGCCAGCGGCAAGCTTGTCGAAGCCCTGAACTACCTCGCCGACAACTTCAAGGAAGTCGGCAATGTGGTTCTGGAGTTTGTCACCATTCTCGTTGGTGCGCTGACCGGACGAGCTCTCGTCGGCTTGGTTGCTGGGCTCGGCAATGCCGTAGCAGCATTGGGCGCCTTTATTACGGCAGTTCGCACAGGTACTCTTGTAGCAGGCAGCCTTGTGGCAGCGCTTGGTCCAATAGGTCTTATCGCTGGCGGTGCTGCCGCGGCATTGTATCTCATCGTCGATGGCGCGAATGCTACAGATACCGCTATCAGCAATGCAAATACGGCTATTGCGAGCAATGCTACAGCCCTTGATCAGGCCAAAGCATCGTCAAACGGATACACATCCGCGCTGCGCGACCAGATCCAAATGCAATACACAGCCGCCAGAGCAGCTTTCGAATTGGCTTACGCCGATTCTCTTGCCGCCCGCGCTCGAGCCGACAATTTCAGGGCGATGACGAAGGCCTTGACCGGCTATGAAATGAGCTTCGAGCCGTTCGACTACGCGGCTAAGACATCGGACGCCAACGCCACCGCTATAGGCAAAGCCGCCTTGAAGATCGGTGAACAGCTCAAGTTCGTCAATGAGCAAATGAAAAATCAGCCGTCCGGTTTCGGCGGCGGCACTGGAACTACGCCTACCGACAAGACAAAGGCGCCGAAAAAGACCGCTGCCGACAAATTTCGGGAAGATATTCAGGCGGTCAAGGATCGTACAGCCGCGCTTATTGAAGAGCAGGCCACAGTAAATCTCGGATACCAGGCTCAGGAAAAGCGACGTCTCGCCTTGGACTTGGAGCAGCAAGCTTTGGCTGATCTACGAGAAGAGGCTCGTCGCAAAGGCCAGACTGATCTCGAAAACATCCGGCTGTCGCCTGAACAGGTGGCCGCTATCGACGAGGCATCCTCGGCATACGCAAAGCAAGCTGATATTCTTCGCCAAGTCGAAGAAGCGCAAGAAAATGCTCAGGATTCCGCGAAGGAGTTCTACGACACTGCACGCAGTGGATTTGCTGATGTAGTGCTAGGCGCTCAAAGCCTCGGCGAGGCAATCAAGAACCTAACAAATAAGTTTGCCGAGCTTTTGCTGAACAGCGCGTTCGACGACTTATTTGGTGGCAAATCTGCAACAAGCAGCGGCGGCTGGCTCACCAATCTGTTTAAGGGTTTTGGCTTCGCCTCTGGCGGCTACACCGGCGATGGCGGAAAGTACCAGCCTGCCGGTGTCGTGCATAAAGGCGAATATGTCTTCGACAAGGCGGCGGTCAAAGCTGCTGGCGGCCCTGCCGCACTGGAAGCGATGCGGCGCAGTTTGAAAGGCTACGCCAACGGTGGCGCAGTCGGCGTCTCGGTGCCAAGCTTGCCATCGCTCAAGACGCCTCAGTCGGCTGGCGTGGTCGTGAACTTCAATCCTGTGGTCGACAATCGCGGCGCTTCGGTTGAGGCCGTGGCGAGACAGGAAAAGGCGCTGGCCAAGATGCAGAATGAGTTGCAGGGCCGTGTAGAGGCTGCTGTACGATCTGCGCAGAAACGAAATGTGAAGTTGGGGTAGGGCATGACAATCACATACCCACTCCCAACTTCATTCTTCGACGACTTCCCAGGTTGGACCACTGAGTTTGAGTTGATGTGGCGGCAAGAGCAGTCGCGCATGGCAGGCGGGCGTACGATCGTGAAGGACATGGGTTCGCCGCTCTGGAAGATGGCGGTGCAATCTCGCACGATGAAGCCCAACGAGCTTGACTATTGGCGTGCGCGCCTGACCAGCCTTGAGAACGGCCTGAAGACGTTTCGAGCCTTTCCGAAGTCTCGCTGCTTTCCGGTTGCGTACCCGAACGGCAGATGGCCTACAGGTGAGGCCTTCAACGGCGTTGCGCAGATGTCGGCAATCGGTGCGGATAACAAGTCGATCACGCTCTCGGGCTTACCGGCGGGCTACCAGGTGTCAGTTGGCGACTATATACAGATCGGCGACAAAGACCTGCACATGGTCATGGAGGCGGCCACCGCTAACAGCAGCGGCGTTGCCGCGTCCTTCGAAATCCGCCCGAATCTGTGGCCGGGTGTGACAGCGCCTGCTGCCGCCACGCTGGTCAAGCCGTCTTGCATCATGGCGATCGTGCCAGGATCCGTGTCAACGACCGCCGACATGGCTACTGGTCGCGGCACGGTGACATTCCAAGCGATTGAGGCTCGTTAAGGGGCAACATGAGAAACATCTCTGCAGAAAACCTTGCTGCGCTCGAGGCGCGGCAACTGGTGGCGCGTGACTTCCTGTGGTTTGTCGCACGCGATCGAGCAACTGGCGCAGCGGTCACGGATGGCATGTGGTCGGACGTCGGCAACATTTCGGCGTCTGTCATTCATCCGGATACAGGCTTGCCGGTAACGCGTGAATGGTACGGCTCCGGCACGTTGGTGCAGATCGATGACATCCCGCTTGTTGCGAACCTTTCGGTGCAGAATGTCAATATCCGCCTTTCGCAGGTAAGCGAACATGTGCAGACGCTGGTGCGCCTTTACGACTGCCGGCAGGCACGTGTCGAAATCTACCGTGGTCTATTCGATCCTGAAAGCCGACAAATGGTGGCGCCTGCGGAATGCCGCTTCGTTGGCTTCGTCGACAACATCACAATCACGACGCCTAGCGAGAACGACGAGGGTAGCGTGACGATTGTCTGCGCGAGCCATACGCAGGAAATGACGCGCTCCAACCCTTCGACCCGTAGCCACGCGACGCAGTTGCTTAGGCAGGATCTCGACACGTTCTACATGGACGCGGCAACTGTGCAGGAATGGGAGTTCTTCTGGGGGTCTGAGAAGGGCGTTGTCCCCACTCAGAAAAAGCGCAAGAAGTTCTTGGGGATTTTCTGATGGACGTCCGTTTTGCCACTGCAGAAGACCGGGACCGAGTCGTGGCCCTCTTGCGTGAAAGCCACGAGGCCGCAGGCTTCACCTTTCCGTTCCATGCATCCTACGCCGATCGCCTGTTTCAGCAGCACATGCTTTCCCCACTGTCCTGCGTGCTAGTTTCAGGCGAGCGGGCTCAAGGCGTGTTGATGGCGTCAGCTTTCGACCATCCCTTCGGCGCTGGGCGCATGGCCAAAGAGACAGTTTGGTTCGTGACGCCGCAAGCTCGCGGGCGTGGCGCGATCGCAATGCTTGATGCCTATGAGATTTGGGCACGCTCTGTAGGCTGCGTCTCTGTCGGGATGGCGTCGCTCGTCACCAATGACGTCTCCAAGCTCTACGAGCGCCGCGGTTATAGCGCGGTCGAAACGCACTTCATGAAGCCGCTCTGACCGCCTTTGGCGCCTAGCGCTTTCAAGGAAAATCTATGGCTATTTTTACCGGCATTGCGTCGCTGATCAGTGGCGTAGCTGCAAGCGTGTCTGGTTTTATCGGCGGCCTGGGCGTCGTCGGCTCATTCCTGCTCAAAACAGCAGTCGGACTCGGTGTGAGTCTGTTCGGGCAAGCGTTCGCAGGCAAGCAGTCTGCCGCAAGCCAAAACTTCGCCATCAATGGCACCCTCCAAGGCGGCGGCGATCTAGCGCGCTCCTTCATTCTTGGTCGCTACGCGACTGCAGGTTCGCTTGTCTGGGTGAACACTTGGGGTAGGGACGGTGAGACGCCGAACGCCTATCTGACACAGATCATTGCGATCTCGGACTTGCCTGTTGCTGGTCTCGATGAGTTCTGGGTGAACGGCGAAAAGGTCGAGCTTGGTTCAACCGTTTCGGCGTTGGGTCGCGAAGCTCAAGGAACCTACGCCGGAAACCTGTGGGTCAGCTTCCACGACGGACGGCAGACGACCGCCGATATTGGCATCTCTACGAGCGCGACCAATGCAAATCGCAGTTGGGCTGATACTCGCGTCGGTAAGGGTGTGGCCTATGCCGCCGTCACTGCGCGCGTGTCTTCGAACAAGTTCTCGGGCGTGCCAGCGTTCAAGTTCGTGGTGCGCGGCATCCCGCTTTACGACCCGTCGCGCGACACCTCTGTTGGCGGATCTGGGCCGCAGCGGTTTGCCGACCCGTCTACGTGGGGCGGCGACGGCGACAATCTGCCGGCAGTGCAGCTCTACAATATCCTGCGCGGTATCTATTATGACGGCGAGTGGTTCTATGGCCTGCAAGGCCTATCAGCTGCTCGCTTGCCTTCCGCCGACTGGATCGGGCAGATCAACAAGCATCGCGCGACGATCGAAGGTGCGTCTGGCCCAGAGCCGACCTATCGAAGCGCTGGCGAGATTTCTGTCGATGCGCCTATTGCGTCTGCTGTTGAGGCTATTCTCACTGCCTGTCAGGGCAAGATCGCAGAGGTGGGCGGTGTCTACACGCTGCATTCCGGTGCGCCACAGGGACCGGTGATCGCGTTCACCGATGACGATATTCTATCAACCGAAGAGCAGGAGTTCACCCCGTTTCTCGGTCTCGCGGATACCATCAACGGTGTATCGGCAACCTATCCTTCTCCTGCCGACGGCTGGGTGACCAAGACAGCGCCGCCGCTCTTCCGATCAGATTTCGAGACGCAGGACGGTAACCGCCGTCTTATGGCTGATGTGCCTTTGGATTTCGTGCCGTATGCCGAGCAGGTGCAGAGGCTGATGAAATCCGCCTTGGAAGAGGCGCGCCGGTTCCGCCGGCACACGCTTGTCCTGCCGCCTAAGTTCTGGGCTTACGCCACGCCTGGCGAAGTGTTTGAGTGGACCTCGGTTCGCAACGGCTATGTCAACAAGCTGATGCGGATCGACGGTGTTGCCGACCGTGCGAACCTCGATGTGATGATCGATATCACTGAGGTGGATCCGTCCGACTATGACTGGAATACGAATACTGACTTTCATCCTCCGGTGGATGGCGCTGTTGGCGTTATCCGGCCCGCGCCACAGGTCATCATTGATTGGTATGCAGAGCCTTGGATTTTGGTCGACAGAACCGGCGATGCCCGCAGACCGGCGATCAAGCTGAGTTGGGACAATTCCGAAGGCGTCCTCGATGACGTCATCGGCATTGAGTATGAGGTTCGTCTTCAGTCCACTTTGGAGAAGGTGAATGAGGGTCGCACCGATCAGCCTGGCGCCGGTTCTCTTGTCACATCGCAAGGTCTTCTGCCGGATGAGGATTACGGTATCCGCGGTCGCTATATCCCGCGCGGTAATCGTGAGACACTCTGGTCGGGCTTCATGGTTGTTCGCACGCCGAACATCAAGTTGGGGTCCAAGGATATCGATGTTGTTGCCGACCTGACGACAATTGGCCAGGACGTCAAAGACGTCTTCACTCAACTTGGCGGGCAGGCAAGGGACTTCTTCCAGAAGCTTGAACAACTCGCTCAAGCGGTAACGCTGGAAGGCGCGGTATCTCAGGTCGAACGCGATGTGATGCGCGTCGATGTAGGCAACGCGTTTGCATCGATCGAGTCGGTCAGGCAAGTTTCAGCGACTGCTGACGAAGCATTGGCGCGAGACGTGACAACGCTAACCGCAAGCGTGAACGGCAACACTGCGGCTATTGCTGATGAGCGAACCGCACGCGTAAACGCTGACGGTGCGATATCAACCCGGATCGACGGTGTCAGCGCCACGTTCAACGGTATGTTTGCTGACGGCCTGGTGATGTTCCAGGCGGTAGCGGCGCCTGCTGGTGTGTCGGCGCGGTTTTCGATCATGCTTCGGGCAAGTCTCTCTGATGCCTTCATTCAGAGCGGAATGTACATCCAAATCAGGACTGTCAACGGCGTTCTGAAGTCAGAGATTGGTTTCCTCGCTGACAAGTTCGTTGTGGTTGATGGTGCCAACACCTACTCCGTTTTCGCGATCGAGGATGGGCAGGTGAAAATCGTCAACGCGAAGATCTCGCAGGCTCAGATCGACAATCTTGTAATCGGCACGAGTAACATCGTTCCTGGCGCTATCAGTACCATAAACCAAGGGTCTGCCGATAGAAACAACTCCGTCATAATCGATGTAAACCACGGACTTGGGTCGCCAAATATTGTGGTTTTCTTTTCTCTGAGTTGCGGCGGTAGTAACAACACAACCGGTCAAATGATTTGGAGAGCAGAAAGCAACACCGATGGAATAGGCCTCGGTGATGTGTCAGTGTCAAATAATGCTGGCGCACCCATCACTTCCACTAGCGTCTCGTCTTTCGGTTTCTTCACGCCGCCTGCAGACCGCACAACCACCCGGTTCCGTTTTTATCAGGTTGTTAACACCGCAATACCGACGAGTTCGATTTACACCAAGATGCTCATCATGACGCAGAAGCGATAAGGCTTACCCAACATGACCACACCCTATTTGACGGGCACGGTATCCGTGACCGCTGGCAGCGCTATTGTGACTGGCGTCGGGACAGGCTGGCAAACTGCTGGCGTCGTGCCGGGCATTTTCGGTTCTAAGGGCGTTGCCGTGCCAGTCACGCGCATAATCGATGACACGCACCTTGAGATCGCGATCGATTGGCCGGGGCAAACCGCTTCCGGCCAAGAATACTGGATCACCTACGATACGACTCCAGGCCAGCAGAGCGTGTCTAACGCTCAACGATTGGCCGAGTATATCGCACGGCTGAACAACCCGGCTCTGGCGGCGGCTGCCGGTGTAACGCCATCCGCGAACAAGGTCCTGCTTTTCACCGGGACCAACACGGCCACTCTTATCGATCTTGAAGACCTTATCCAAGGCGTCAAGTTTGATGCAGAGGTGCCTAATCTCGCCGGTCGTGCAGCTTACGACGGGCAGCCCAAGGACTTCAGAGTGCTTGTTGCTGATGTTGGCGATGGCCGCTCGGCGTTCTACACGAAGCTGTCCAATGCTTCTGCCGATTGGAGCGTGCCTTTCTACATCAGCGGCGTGGCTGGTCCTGCCGGTGTTGCGAACCCTCGCGGCACATACGCATCGGGCACTGCTTATGCTAAGAACGATCTCGTGCTCGACAACGGGTCAAGCTGGATTGCAAAGACCGCTACGACGGGCAATGCGCCGCCTACGCTACCCGCCACATCGAATACATGGTGGCAGCTTGCCGCGGCAAGAGGTTCGGATGGCACGGGCACTGGCGACGTGATCGGGCCTAGCGGCGGGGTGACTGACGGCCAGATAGCGGGTTTCGGGTCCACAACAGGAAAGGCCATTGTCGGGTTGACGGCGGCTGAAGCAAGAGCGGCAAGCTCTACACCCGTTGGCAACTTCCGCAACAAGATCATTAACCCGCTGTTCTCTATCAACCAGCGCGCCGTGAGTGGAACCGTAAACCTCGCAGCAGGTGCTTACGGTCACGACCGTATGAAGGCCGGATCCAGCGGCTGCACATACACATTCTCCACAAACAATGGCGTGACCACGCTCAACATCACGGCGGGTTCGATCCAGCAAATAATTGAGGCGAATGCGTTTGCCGGTGAAGCGGGAACTTACTTCTTGTCTTGGGCTGGAACGGCACAAGGCCGGATCAACAACGGTGCTTATGGATCTACAGGTCAGGTTTCGGCGGCAGTCGATGGGAGCGCGAACGTAGTTGTCGAGTTTGGCAATGGCACGTTAGCGCTGCCGCAGTTCGAACGGGATTATGTTACGCCTTTCTCGGGTCGAGCATTCCCGCATGAGCTGACGCTTTGCCATCACTACTTCGTTTCCGCTCCTCTGCCGCTTAGAGGGGTTGTGGGCTCTGGGGGAGCGCTGGCCGGTCGTCTCGGTGGGCCGCTCCCAATCAAGATGCGAGCTGTTCCTGCTGTCTCTATCACTGGCGGACTGTTCGACGGGTCCAATACCACTACCGCAAACGGCATCCAAACCAACTACACCACAGCCGATGTGATTGAGGCAGATGTGATTCTTTCAAGCAATCTTACCGTTGGAAGGATCGTCCTTCTTTACGCACCTTCAACCGTTCGCGCAGATGCGGAGCTATCCTGATGACACATTTCTTTGCCCGATATGAACAGACAGGAAAGATCACAGCCGGTCCGATGGATGACGGCGAGGTGTATTCCGGAATTGATGAAGGGTCTCGGTTCTGGTCGGTGGTTCAGGCTTGGGAGAGCACGGGTCACAACATTGAGCCATATTCTCCCCCGGCCGCCACAAGCGCCGAGATGCAGCTACAGTTCTCAAGTGCAATCCAGTCGCATCTGGACGCGACGGCCTCTCAGCGCCGCTACGACAGCATCCACACCGCGATTTCATATCGGGATGACCCTAGCCCGAAATTCGCGGCTGAAGCGGCGGCGCTGTTCGCCTGGCGCTCTGCTGTGTGGACTTACGCTACCGACGAGTTGGATAAGGTCGTGGCAGGTGAGCGGGCTATCCCGACGGTGGAAGAGTTTCTTTCCGAGTTACCGGTTCTCGTCTGGCCTTCAGCATAATAGGCACACGTACGTCTTCACCTTTGCCGGTCTGCCGCAGGCATAAGAAAGCCCGCCGCTGTCAGTTCTACGGCGGGCTTAGCGGTCGGAAGCTGTGTGCGCTACTCACCGCTGAGTAAAATTAACAACAGAAATATTGCGCGAAGCTTGTACGCTTTCGCACGAAGCGCGCTTTTCAGCACCATTTTCGATTGCTGTCTTCCGCACCGCTAAATCCAGGAATCTATCCCCATGCTTATCCACAATTGGCGGCAGGTGCTTAAACGCGCTTGGTCCGTCCGATTAATCTTGCTCGCCGCGTTGCTGTCTGGCGTTGAGGCAATGCTCCCCTACATCGCGCTGCCGATCCCCCCAGGCATTTTTGCTGGCCTGACGCTTGTCGTCACGATGGCGGCGTTCGCGGCGCGAATCCTCGCTCAAAAGGAGGATCCGGATGCCAGTAAATAAGATCGTCGCTACCAAGCGCGGCAAAGCGGCTATTGCGGCGGCCGTCATTGCTGCTGCCGCAGCAGGCTGGACATCGCTGTCGACGCCATCAAGCGCCACGCCGCCACCCGCTGTTGTCCTTGCGACAGACACTCTTATCAAGCCGTGGGAGGGGCTGACGCTTGTTTCTCACTGGGACCGCTACGCCAAGATCTGGGATATCTGTTACGGCGAGACCAAGGGCATCACCGCAGGCATGCGAAAGACGAAGGCCGAGTGCGAAGACATGCTCCGTCGCCGCGTCTTCAATGACTATTACCTGCCGCTGACGCGTCAGATCCCAGGCTTCACCTCCATGCCGATCGGCGTGCAGGCATCCATGGTCTCAGGTGCCTACAACTTCGGAGTATCCGGAATGGTCAACTCTCGGGCCGCTGCGCTCCACCGACAAGGCAGGCATCGTGAAGGCTGCGAAGCGCAGACAGCCTGGAATAAGGCTGGCGGGCAAGTCGTTAACGGCCTCGTCAAGCGCCGCGAAATGGGTGACGCACAGCGCGCCGGCGAAGCGGAGGTATGTGTGTCTGGTTTAGGAGGTGCCGCCAAGTGAGCATCCTATTCAGCAAACCAGCCATGTATGTCTGTGCCGTGATTGCCGCAGCCCTTCTCCTGTGGGCAGTGCACGCGCACGTCTACAATAGTGGATATGAGGCGGCCGAGCTTCGCTACAAGGCCGAGATTGCCGCCACAGCGGCTGCATTGGCCGAGGCAGACGCCAACGAGCAGCGCCGGCAAACAATCGCAAACAATGCAGCAAAGCAGCGCGAGGCTGAAGCCTTGGCGGAAATCGCAGCGCGTGAACAAGAAATCAACGAATTGCGAAAGGAGCTGCGGCTTGAAGCTCAGCAAGATCCTGATGCTGGCCATACTGCCCTTGGTTCTGGCAGCGTGCAGCGTATCAACAAAATCCGTTAGTCCGGTCAAGCCACCTGAGATCGCGGCTCCCGATAGCGCGCTAGTGAAGAAATGTTCGACCCCTGCGAACATCGGCAATAAGCCTATCACGCAAGAGCAGGTCGAAGACTTGTGGATTGCGGACCGGACATCATTGCTCGAGTGCTACCGGCGCCATCTGGCGCTACGGAACTACATCGTAGACCGCGACGACGCATTGCGGGGCAGGGGCGTGAAATGACCGGCGCCGAAATCATGGGCGTCGTTGGCTTCTTCGTCATGCTTTTTGGCTTCTTTTTCGGCCTATGGAAGTATGTCGACGCCAAGATCAGCGCGGCGAAAACCGAATCGTCAAGCTCAGCGAGTGCAGCTGCTGCGATGGCTTCGCTGGCGCGCGAAGAGCTCGCCGCACACCGGCTTCACGTCGCCGAAACGTACGTCTCGAAATCCGGGCTGCGCGAGCAGACAGAGCAGATCATGGGTGCGATCAGCGCCGTAAAGGATGCCGTCGACCAGATGACGCTCCGCGTCGACCGTATCGTTGAAAATCAGCAGAAGCCGCGGACGACAAGGGGAGGGTAGACAGCAGGTTGTTTGCATGTCAACGAATGGTTGACAAAGTCGTCACTTTGGATTATCACACACACACCGAACTACAGGCGGCTCCGTGAGCGCTTGGACCCTTTCCCCGTCGGCAGGTTTACCTGGGGGCTGAAACGGTCGCAAAGCGGATACGGCAACCGACGCCAGAAGGTAGGGCTCGCTCCTACCGGTCGCCAATCTATCAAGCCTCCCAAACCACGACAACCTTTCGCATGTTGTTCTTGGGAATGGCTGTAGTTACGCTCCAAATTCTGAGATCATCATCCCACTGACAGACAACTTGATGAAACATCCCTGATTGCTCTCGGATGATTATTATCCGTCCATCTTCCTGCAAACCTATCTTGGTATAGCCCGCCGCTACGAATGCAACATAAGAAATGACGTCTTTGTACCCAAGACCGTCAAGCTGCTTTACACGGCTTGCATGGCTCTCGATGTGTATTCGGCCGAACCCGCCGCTATTACCCTCTACACCGTTCAACAATTTCAGTGGCCCGGCATTAACTCCACAAACCGCCGCAACCTCGGTGGAGATGTGGCATAACTCACCATTGCCAGACGCAGTGAAAACAGTTCGCTTTTCATATGGTAGTGGTGTGATGGCCAATTTTTGGTTCCCGTCCTTTATTGACGGTTGTACGTGAACCAACTCTTTGCAATCAAGTTTTTTATCTCGCCCCGCTAGCCGAAAGGTTGGCGGGGCTTTTTTATGGCGGGGCGGATCAAGTGCGATCGCGCAGCCGGACGCCTGGTCCGTTGCCGTTAGACGGTATGAAGATGATTCCAGCCGCTTCAAGAGCCGACTGGATGGCGGCAAGGTTGTTAGCAATAGGCGTTCTCTTGCCGGATTCGAAGTTGGCAATACTGGCCGTTGACACCTTTGATGCCTCCGATAGTTGCGCCTGAGACCAGCCTATGAGGCCTCTAGCGGCGCGGCACTGCCCTACCGTGATTGACATAATTTATATCACCTTGCATTTTTTATATTGACGGCATTTCTTAATTCAGGTTATATAAATCATATCACATTGAGAAGCAACACGGAACCGATATCATGGTAAACAACGTCTTACCGGCGAACGCCGAAGGCATGCCCGAAGAATCCTTCCTGTCACGCATGACGCGGCTTTATGTAGAGCTCAACACCATCGGCGATCGCTGCGGCGAAATGCCAGATAGCGCCATGGATTGCATAACGGAAGCCGCTAGCATCGTGCGTAGGGCAGTCATCGACAAGGTGGCGAAAAGTGAAGGTGACATCGCGTGTAAGTTACGCTTCGCTGCCATACTCGTCGAAAACCCTCACGGCGTCCTCTGCGACGAGGAAGAAGCAGCGGTAAATGCAGTCAGAGACCTCGTCGACTTCCGCGAGGATCAGCGGGCTGAATGGCGTCAGGAGAGCCGCCATTCATAAAAGTTTCGCCCATGTACCGGCGGAGGATTTCTAACCTTCCAGCCGTAATGGATCATGCACGTTCGAATCGTGTCATGGGCTCCACCACACCAATGGCCAGCGCGACGAATGGGCTCACCACCCAGGACACCACCGCGACCACACCAGCGGCGCGCTGGCCGGTTATACATGATGAGGAGACCAAAGGCCTGCCAGTCTCACCAGTTGGCGGGCTTTGCTTTATAAAAGGGGCGGTAGGTGTGTGGAAAATTTACTGCTCAGGCCGTAAGGCAGCAATTCATCCTCGGTTATGACAACCGATGGAAAAAGCCAAATTATGCAATGAAAACAAGGGTCATGGCGGAGAGGAAGGGATTCGAACCCTCGATACGCTTTTGACGTATACTCCCTTAGCAGGGGAGCGCCTTCGACCACTCGGCCACCTCTCCGGTGCCGCCTGATTATTGCGGAAGAAAAACGAATGCAAGCGCTTTTAATGAGAGAGTGGAAAAAGACCTATCTAATGACCGCTTTTCGCCCTTCATAAAGCTGCGCAATAATCCGAGGGGCCATGCCTTCGACCAATCGAGTCACTTCATCCAGATGATTCCCGCTTTGGGAAACTGCGATTCGTATGACCGCCGAACTTAGGTGAGGTTCGCGCCTCTCTCTGGGGTGCATCAAAAGAGAGTTAGGTGCTCTTCTAAGTGTCAGTCAGCGCAACGTTGGAAGATGGTGCAACATTCGGCTTACTCAATTTCATGTCTCTAATGCTCAAGCTTTCCCATTGTTTCTATTAATCATTTGTTAAATCTCCTTATCCCGACGCATCCTAAAATGTGTTTTTTCAGCAACATGGTTATGTGAAGCACCTAATCATACCTGTCATAAATCTCTTTGCCGATTGCGCCCGGCGAAAGCTTTTGTATTTTCAGCAACGGAAGCGCGGCGGTGGATCGCTCGTTTTCAAAAAAAACGGGAATGGGGCAGGGAATGCTGTCCTTCAGCTTAAGAACCCAGACCCTTATGAAACTTGACTGGAGGTCAACATGAACATCAAGAGCCTTCTCATTGGCTCCGCTGCAGCTCTTGCAGCAGTATCTGGCGCAAAGGCCGCTGACGCGATCGTTGCTGCTGAGCCTGAGCCACTGGAATACGTTCGCGTTTGCGACGCTTTCGGCGCTGGCTTCTTCTACATTCCTGGTTCCGAAACCTGCCTGAAGTTCGACGGCTTCGTTCGTTTCCAGGTTAACTTCGGTCGTAACCAGTCCGGCACGTCTGACTGGGACGCTGTTTCGCGCGGCCAGTTCAACATCGACACCCGTTCGGACACCGAACTCGGCGTTCTGCGTGGCTACATCGGTCTGCAGGGCAACGCTGATGCCGCTGGCACGACCGTTGCTACGGACGCTGTTTTCGTCGAGCAGGCTTTCATCGAACTCGGCGGCCTGAAGGTCGGTAAGTTCTACAACTGGTGGGATAACGGTCTCTCCGGCGAAACCGACAACCTCTCTTCCAACACGCTGTTCAACTCCATTCGTTACACCTACGACGCTGGCTCCTTCTACGCTGGTCTGTCTGTCGACGAACTGGAAGGCGTAACCTACGCTGTTACCGGCGACCAGCCGAACAACGTTGGCTTCTCTGGCGCTCTCGGCGGCAAGTTCGGCGGCGCAGCTGTTGAAGTTCTTGGTGGCTACGACGTTGACCGCAGCAACGGTGCAGCTCGCGTCATCGCTACGGCTGACCTTGGTCCTGGCTCGCTCGGCGTTGGTGCCGCTTGGGCTTCTGGCGCAAATGCTTACTTCGCAGTGTCCGAATGGGCAGTTGCTGCTCAGTACGCTTACAAGGCGACTGACAAGCTGACCATCACCCCCGGCGTTCAGTACTACAGCGGCTACGGCTTGGTCTCTCAGGACACGTTCTCCAACAACGACGGTTGGAAGGGCGGTCTGACGGTTGACTACAAGATCACCGATGGCCTCACCACAAAGCTTGCTGTCAACTACCTTGACATCGACAACACTCCTAAGACTTGGACTGGTTTCGTTCGCCTTCAGCGTTCGTTCTAATCTGATCTGACCTAGTCAGTGACGGAAACCCGGCTTTCGAGCCGGGTTTTTTTTGGCCTGATGTTCAACTCTGCGGGCATAGCGAAGTGCGGGGCTTATTCTCGACTCTTAGCGACGAAAGCTATCCCACCTGTATCTCGATCCAGGTCTTTCGAAATTCGGATGAACTTGCCTGTTGCGAGATGTTTTGAATACTCGATGGCGATCCAAATCTGGAGAGGCCGGTAGCAAGTTCGTTGCCATCTATCAGAGTAGGAGTGCTGTGTGGTCGACTTGGCCTTCGTGGATGGTTTGACATAGCGTCGGCTGGTCAATTGAAGTGCTAAATAATAAAAATCTAATATTATGTATTATTTTGCTATCTAATTTTTCGCAATGTGGGACTATTCAATACTATATCGCTAGGAGGGCTACGTCAAATCATAACATTAAAAGATTCTAAATTAGTAATTTATTGGATGAAAATATGGACTTTAAGCCTCTATTAATGGATCTATATGCTCGCCTTAATTTTGTAACTGAATTGCAACAGTAAAGATTGAAGGCTCTAGCATTGTGACAAATTTATAGCCTCTTTGATTGCGCGACTCTCACCATTCCGGTCTAATCACTTTCAGAGCAGCACTTACACGTTTTGGATCGACGGGCTGCTTCATCAATCTTGACTGGAGGTCAACATGAACATCAAGAGCCTTCTCATTGGCTCCGCTGCAGCTCTTGCAGCAGTATCTGGCGCAAAGGCCGCTGACGCGATCGTCGCTGCTGAGCCTGAGCCACTGGAATACGTTCGCGTTTGCGACGCTTTCGGCGCTGGCTTCTTCTACATTCCTGGTTCCGAAACCTGCCTGAAGTTCGACGGCTTTGTTCGTTTCCAGGTTAACTACGGCCGCGACCAGTCTGGCACGTCTGACTGGGACGCTGTTTCGCGCGGCCAGTTTAACATCGACACTCGTTCGGACACCGAACTCGGCGTTCTGCGTGGCTACATCGGTCTGCAGGGCAACGCTGATGCTGCTGGCTCGACCCTTCCTAACGACGCTGTTTTCGTTGAGCAGGCTTTCATCGAGCTCGGCGGCCTGAAGGTCGGTAAGTTCTACAACTGGTGGGATAACGATCTCTCCGGCGAAACGGATGAGCTTTCCTCCAACACGCTGTTCAACTCCATTCGTTACACCTATGACGCTGGCTCCTTCTACGCTGGTCTGTCTGTCGACGAACTGGAAGGCGTAACCTACGCTGTTACCGGCGACCAGCCGAACAACGTAGGCTTCTCTGGCGCTCTCGGCGGCAAGTTCGGCGGCGCAGCTGTTGAAGTTATCGGTGGCTACGACGTTGACCGCAGCAACGGTGCAGCTCGCATCATCGCTACGGCTGACCTTGGTCCTGGCACACTTGGTTTGGCTGGTGTTTGGGCTTCCGGCGCAAATGCTTACTTCGCAGTGTCCGAATGGGCAGTTGCTGCTCAGTACGCTTACAAGGCGACTGACAAGCTGACCATCACCCCCGGCGTTCAGTACTACAACGGCTACGGCTTGGTCTCTCAGGACACGTTCTCCAACAACGACGGTTGGAAGGGCGGTCTGACGGTTGACTACAAGATCGTCGAAGGTTTGACGACGAAGGTCGCTGTCAACTACCTCGACATCGACAATACCCCGAAGCAGTGGACTGGTTTCGTTCGCCTTCAGCGTTCGTTCTAATCTGATCTGACCTAGTCAGTGACGGAAACCCGGCCTTCGAGCCGGGTTTTTGTTTTGGAGGGGATGGTCGCGGTCATCAAATTGGCTTCCGATCACATTTTGTTGTGGTTCCGCCACAGTCCTGAAAGAAGAAGATCGTAAGGTCCCCGAATTAACTCGATGCTTGTTGCGTTGCGGTGCGTCTTTGCATCTACTCGAATGTAAGAAGCAACGCATGTTTGCGATTTGGCCGCTGCTTCTCCTGATTCGCTTGGAGATCGATATGCACATCAAGAGCTTTTTGTTTGGTGCCGCTGCAGCACTTGCAACCGTGCCTAGCGCACATGCAGCCGACGCCATCGTCGCCGCTGAGCCTGAGCCACTGGAATATGTTCGCGTTTGCGACGCATTCGGCACTGGTTTCTTCTACATTCCGGGCACGGAGACCTGCCTGAAGTTCGGCGGTTACATTCGTTTTGAAACAGATTTTGGTCGCAACGAGTCCGGCACGTCCGATTGGGATAGCTTCACACGTGCTCAGTTCGAAATGGATGTCCGCTCGGATACCGAACTTGGCGCCTTGCGCGGCTTCATCGGCTTCCGTGGCAACGCCGATAGTGGCTCCGCCGCTGCATCGACCACAAACACCAGTGATACCGGTTCCGGCCTTTTCGTAGACCAGGCTTTCATCGAACTCGGAGGGCTGAAGGTCGGTAAGTTCTACAGCTGGTGGGATGACGATCTCTCCGGCGAGACGGATCTTCTCTCTTCCAACACCCTGTTTAACTCCATTCGTTACTCCTACGACGCCGGTGCTTTTTCTGCCGGGATTTCGGTGGACGAGTTGGAAGGCATCACCTTCGTGGGTGACACCACGGTGGATAACAACGTCGGTATTGCTGGAAGCTTGGCTGGCAAGTTCGGTGGTGGCAGCCTGTCGCTTATCGGCGGTTACGATACCGATCGTGAAGACGGTGCCGTCCGCTTGATCGGCTCCTTCGATGTCGGCCCCGGTGCCTTCAGCTTCGCTGGCGTCTACGCATCCGGCGTCAATGCCTATTACGCGCTATCCGAATGGGCTGTCGTTGCTGAATACGCTTATAAGGTTACCGACAAACTGACTATCACGCCCGGCGTTCAGTGGCTTGGAAATGTGGCGACCAAGGACGCCGCTTTCGACATCGTCAATACCGGCTGGTCAAACAATGATGCTTGGACCGCGGGCCTCACCGTCGATTACAAGGTTGTGCAAGGTTTCACGACCAAGGTGACGGCAAACTATTATGACGAAGACAACCGTCCGGAGTTCTGGACGGGCTTCGTTCGCTTGCAGCGCGATTTCTAAGCGCCTTTATAAAGCATGACAAAAGCCCGGCCCCGCGCCGGGCTTTTTTGTTTGGGAGGATTGGCTGATGGGCCCGTGATAGCAACGTGGGCGAGGGCTTATAGCTAGAAGCGCGCGTTACCTTGCGGTGAGCATGAACGCCGGAGAACAGGTCTGAAGTGTGAAAGTTGCTTCTAAAACCTTCTTCGCTTTCGAAGCATGCAGCGCGAAAGTGGTCACAGGTTTAGCGATAGCGACATGCGTTGGCTAAAGATCGAAAGCGTAGCGAGCGAATCTGAAAGCTCGCAGCACGCCTTGGTTCTTGCGCAACATGATCGAGAGCGACCAAAGACCAATCGATACAGTCGCTCAAGCGTCAACCTGCACGACCGTTTCGTAGATCGTCGACGATGTCCGCTTGCTGACCAAGCCGCGTTTTGTAGACCTGATAGTTTTCCATCACGCGCTGAACGTAATTGCGTGTCTCAGGGAACGGAATACGCTCGATCCAATCCACAACCTCATCGATCGGTTTTCCGCGCGGATCCCCGTAGCGGGCGATCCATTCTGGCACGCGCTTTGGTCCGGCGTTATACGCGATGAAGGTCAGGATGTAGGATCCGCCGAAGCTATCGATCTGCTCACCGAGATAGTGAGCGCCGAGAGTGGCATTATATCCGGCGTCGGTTGTTAGCTTCGCTTGCGTGTAAGCCATGCCATGGCGGCTGGCGACACCCTTGGCAGTTCCAGGCAGAAGTTGCAGCAGGCCGCGTGCATTGGCGGGCGAGACGGCAGCCGGGTTGAAAGCGCTTTCCTGCCGGGCAATTGCATAGGCGAGTGCCTTGCCAGAACCGGAGATATTGGCGCTCACCGGGATGACACCAATGGGGTAGGCGAGGGCAGCGGCATCGATACCACGGCTGAACGCCGTTTTGCCGATCTGGAGCGAGACCTGATGATTGTTGTTGCGCTCGGCGCGCGCTGCAAGGATTGCCAATTCACCGGGGCTGTCGATCTGGTCCGCGAGCGCGCGGTAGATCCCGTCTGCCCGCCAGCTATAGCCTGCCGCCTCGAGCCGCTCGATAGCACGCACCGCTTCGCGACCAGCAAATCGGCTACGATCGTCAGCACTTGGCGATGGGTATGTGACGTTGAGGGTCGTGACACCGATGCGCGCGGCGGCAAGCTGGCCGTAAAATGTGCCGGGATGAGACGCTGCCTTGGAGAAATAGTCGCGCGCGTTGCCCGGGCCTCCGGCCTCTGCTGCACGTCCAAGCCAGTAATAGGCGCGCGAGGCGGAAAGTGGCCGGTTTGATGCTGCAAGAAGTGCGTTGAAATGCCGCGCGGCAAGCGCCGGGTCCCGCAGCGCGCGCAGAGCGTACCAGCCCGCATGAAATTCAGCATCGGCCACGTCTACCGGCGAGGTTGCCGAATGGTTAGCCACGACGCGATAAGCGCCCTGGAAATCCCCGAGATCTGCAAGCCCGCGGGCAACGATCCGACGCTCGTTCCACCACTCCCCAGGATTGACAAGTTTCCCGCTCTCCTTCGGCGCGCGCGCCAGAAGTTTTGCAGCGTCTTCATATTTTTGCTGATGACGGAGGTTTTCGATCTGAGCGAAGAGGTAGACCGGATCGTTTCGCCAGGAAGCTTCGACGGCATTCAATAAGGCTGGCGCATTGTTGGCGCGTTGCAGAACAGCAGCCCAAGCCTTGTAGAGCGACTGCGCCTTGCCGAGATCTCCAAACCGCTTGGCCTGGCTGACACGGCTGCGATACATGAGATAGTCCATCCGGGCCTTGTGATCGGCCGGAGACAGACTGCCGCTGAATTCAGCAATGACGCGATCTTCGAGATCGGTATCCATGCCTTCGCTCACCCATAGTTGGCGAATCAGTTGCTGGGCACGAGCCGCGTTGCCGGATGAGGTGAGGGCATGCGCCAGCGCAATCGTGCCTTCAGGCGTTTCAGGTCTGGAGGAGCCGAATGCGCTAAGCACCTGTGCAGCAGAAGGATTTTCCCGCAGCATCGCGCGTTCCGAGTTGGCTCTTAGCGTAGAGAGGCCTGGCCAACCGTCCAGTTCCCGTTGCGCTGCCGCAATTTCCGCGGAGGAAACGTCTTTTTGGCCCGAAATGGCAATTGCCCAGGTGAGGATATGACGGTCGAGACTCGTTGAGGGGAGGCTGTTGCGAATAGCAATCGCCCCGCTGGCATCCCTATTGGACAGTGCATCGAGCCCTGCTTTAAGTTGCGAGACGTCAACCGGGTTTGCCGGGCGGATGATCGAGCCTGTTACTTCCGGTGAGGCAGGCAAAAAAGCCGGAACGGCAGGCGCATTGGGGCGCGCGAATGGCAGGGGAACAACGTTCTCCGATGCCGGCCCCGCCCACGCACTCCAAACGGTTGCGACGACACCTGCGGTGATCAAACCAAAAGCTGCTGTTTTCTTCATCCCTTACTCACCAGCGGACAATACCGAACACGACCGACAGCTCCCTCTAAAAAAGACGAGAGGCTGCGCCTTTGCAACATCTGCGTTTCACATCACCCTTTGCGCGTGAATGTCCACGGCACGTCGCTCCTGCATCCATTAGCTGCTCGTAGCCTTAACGAAACCCTAAGCGAATGCCTCCTATTCGATCAAATTTCGGTAACATTGCGCCGACAACACGCTTCAAACCAGTCACTTTTGTGATGAGGCTGGAGACGGGACTTGGCCGCGAAACAATTTACGTTTCCTGGCCGAAAGCCGCGGTTAAAAGCTTGTGGGCCGACTGGCTCCCAACTAATGTGACAACCGTTTTAACCACGGAATGCGGCTGAAGCATGAACTGGCTCACCGCAAGGAGTTTTGCATGTTCAAGGGATCTATTCCCGCCCTGATTACGCCGTTTACAGCTGAAGGTGCTGTGGACGAAACGGCTTTCGCCGCCCATGTGGAATGGCAGATCGCCGAAGGCAGCAGCGGCCTCGTGCCCGTCGGCACCACGGGGGAGTCACCGACCCTGTCGCATGACGAGCATAAACGGGTGATCGAGCTGTGCGTTGAGGCTGCGGGCAAACGGGTCCCGGTGATTGCCGGCGCCGGTTCCAACAACACCAGTGAGGCGATCGAACTTGCGCTTCACGCCCAGGAAGTCGGCGCGGATGCGCTTCTCGTCGTCACGCCCTACTACAACAAGCCGACGCAGAAGGGGCTTTTCGCTCACTTTTCCGCTATAGCGGAAGCGGTCGATCTTCCCATCATCATTTATAACATCCCGCCGCGATCGGTGATTGATATGATGCCGGAGACGATGGGTGCACTCGTCAAGGCGCATAAAAATATCGTTGGCGTTAAGGACGCCACCGGCAAGCTCGATCGTGTTTCCGAGCAGCGCATTCATTGCGGCAAGGACTTTGTGCAACTGTCGGGAGAAGACGGCACGGCACTCGGCTTCAATGCCCATGGCGGCGTAGGCTGTATCTCGGTCACTGCCAACGTCGCGCCGCGGCTCTGTGCCGAGTTCCAGGCGGCGATGGCTGCCGGAGACTACGCGCTGGCGCTCGATTATCAGGATCGTCTGATGCCGCTCCACAAGGCCATCTTCATGGAGCCCGGCGTCTGCGGCACCAAATATGCGATCTCCCGGACGCGCAATGGAAGCCGCAAAGTTCGCTCGCCACTGATGGACACGCTGGAACCATCGACAGAAGCGGCAATCGACGCTGCTCTCAAGCATGCAGGCCTGATGAGCTAAGCGCAGCAAAGTGCGTGTATGATAGGATAAGACAGATGCGCGCAATTCGCGTATCTTCACTTTCGGCGCTGCTTTGATTACATAAGCGCCGAAAGTCGCACGTCATTCGGCGTGCGGGCAGAGAAATGGAACAGGACATGGCCCCCAAAGGCAGCCAGCGCATCGTGAACAAGGTCGTCGCGGAAAACCGCAAGGCGCGCTTCAATTACGAGATACTCGACACCTACGAGGCGGGGCTTGTACTGACAGGCACCGAGGTGAAGTCGCTGCGTGAAGGAAAGGCCAATATCGCCGAATCCTACGCGTCTGATGAAGGCGACGAAATCTGGCTGATCAACTCCCATCTTCCAGAGTATCTTCAGGCGAACCGGTTCAATCACGAGCCCCGCCGTCGCCGTAAATTGCTGCTCAAAAAGCGAGAGATTAATCGTTTGCGCGCGGGGATCAACCGTGATGGCATGACCTTGGTGCCGTTGAAGATCTACTTCAACGAAAAGGGCCGCGCGAAGCTTGAACTGGCCTTGGCAAAAGGCAAGAAGCTCCACGATAAGCGTGAGACGGAAAGGGAGCGCGACTGGAACCGGCAGAAGTCCAGGCTGCTCAAGACAGGCGGTTGAGAAAAGTGCGGCTGGTGTGAAAGCCGCGCCAATCGAATGACGGCAGCGCTTCCCCAGTACGAATTGATTGATATGCTGTTATCCATCGCCGACGGGTCAAGGGCAGATGATCAGATCCATTCTTACCATTGGAAAAGGAAACGCTAGGAGAGAGTGCTTCTGGGCTTCTCGCATAAGATGATTCTTTTCCCGGTTTTTAAGTAACGTGAAGACGCGTATCATGAGTCGATTGAATCTTCGCCTTGTCTCCATGGATCTAAACCGTGCGAAGTTAGTTCGATATATTCTAATTTAGTACAACCTTAAATCGGAGGCTGTGGAGCGGTCTCGCCTCCGTATCATTTCGGCTCGAAGGGCTTGCTCCCATGACTATCGTTCGCTTCACACTCTGTCTCCTACTGCTCTGTTTTTCTTCAGGAACGTCATTTTCACAGAGCTTTCCCGCACCGACAGGGAAGCCGATCCTCACCATTTCAGGCAACATTTCCAAGACCAACGTCAATGGTACGGCGCAATTCGATCGCGCCATGCTGGAAAAGATGGGGCTGGTGACGATCGAGACTCAGACGCCGTGGTATGAAACGCGTGTTCATTTCGAAGGCGTCTCCATGGCCAAGCTGATGGAGTTCGTCGGCGCCAAGGGAGAAACCGTCAGGGCCGTGGCGCTGAACGATTACGTCAGCACAATTCCTGTGAAGGATTTTACCCAATACAATGTCATTCTTGCTATGAAGCGTGACGGCGAATATATGCAGGTAAGGGATAAAGGGCCGCTCTTCATCATATATCCTTATGATAGCATGCCAGAACTTCAATCGCAGACCTACTACACGCGCTCCGCTTGGCAAGTTGCCAAACTCATAGTTGAATAAAGGTGACATTTGCGAAAGGCGCTGGCAGTCGTTGTTTGCTGCTTCATACTCGCCACCGGCTATATCGCTTATGTGATAGCTGAGCGGCAGAACGCGCTTCAAAAATTCGCTCGCTATAATGACTCATGGGCTGTCAGCCAGACTGTTAGCGAATATATCCGTTTTGAAAGCCTGCTCGCGGAATATGCTCTCGGCATAGAGGGGATCGATAAGGACGAGCTGCGCCTTCGCCTCGATATCGTGCTTGGCAGGATGAGCTCTCTCAAGGAGGGGAGCCTGGCGGCCTTCATCGACGCCAAGCCGGACATGCGCCGGGTCATTGGAGACGTCAATCAGGTCCTTGAGGATATCGACAATAGGCTCGAAGGCTTAAGCCCCGCGGAGGCTAGGGCGTTGCTTCCGACGATAAGCGGTCTCGTTCCACAATTGACATCTGTTGCTGCTGCATCCGTTGCCAATGACGTCGAGATGATCGACGCCGCCCATGCAGAAGTCCGAAAGCTTCACATTATCTACACCGGGCTCGCAGGAGGGTTGATCCTGTGCGGCATGGCGCTGATCTTTCTCCTCTTGCGGCACAACCAGCTGCTCGACCGCGCCCAGACAAAGCTTACACTTTTGGCTGAAGAATTACGGACTGCAACGTTAGAGTTGCAGTCTAATAATCTAAGGCTCGAGTATGATGCCTATCATGACGCACTGACAAACCTTCCCAACAGGGCCCTTTTTCGGCGTGAACTCGTACGCAGGCTCGATCCTCCTACCGGCATCGATAAGGTTGCACTTCTGCTTTTGGATCTCGACGGTTTCAAGGAGATCAACGACACGCTGGGTCACGATGTTGGCGATAGCCTTCTTCAGGCCGTGGCTGCGCGCATTCTGCCGATAAGGAAGAATCACGAGCTGATCTGTCGGCTGGGAGGCGATGAGTTCGCGCTGGTCGCGGACAATCTCGACGAGGAAAAAGCACTCGGTCTTGCCCGCTCCCTGGTCGAAAGGATCGCCAGCCCATACCATATCGGTGATATGGAGATTAAGATCGGCACCTGTGTCGGCATTGCCATCTCCCACAGGAAGTCGCATGCCGATGAGTTGCTGAAACACGCGGATCTTGCGCTCTACGAGGCCAAGCGGGCAGGGGCGGGAAGTCTCAGTGTTTACAGACCCTATATGCAGAGCCAATTGGCAGAGAAGCGATCTTTTGAAGCGGATCTGCAGGCTGCTCTCCAGAACAATGAGATGGAGGTCTACTATCAGCCGCAAGTATCGACGGAGACCCGCGATATTTGTGGTTTTGAAGCGCTCTTGCGCTGGACTCATCCTGTCCGTGGGCGCGTTCCTCCGGCGGAGTTCATTGCTGTTGCGGAAAGAACCGGCTTTATCAACGCGCTTGGAAAATGGGTGATGGAGACGGCCTGCAAGGAGGCCGCGCTTTGGAAGCCGGATATCAAGATCGCCATCAACCTCTCGCCTGTTCAGCTTCACAGTAGCAATCTCATTCAAAACGTCGTCGACGCGCTGGAAAAGAGCAGTCTCGATCCCGCGCGTCTCGAAATGGAGATCACCGAATCCGTGCTTCTCGGCAACAGCGACCAGACGCTTGCTATTCTCGGCAATCTAAAGGCGGTCGGCATCAACATGGCGATGGACGATTTCGGCACGGGTTACTCATCGCTTGGCAATCTGCGCCGCGTTCCATTCGATAAGCTCAAGATTGACCAGTCGTTCCTGGCGGATATTACCAGCAGCCAGGATGCGTTAGCCATTGTCGAGTTTGTGGTTGGGCTCGGTCGCAAGCTGCGCATGACGATGATCGCTGAAGGTGTGGAGACGGAAGAACAGTTCGCTTATATGCGTCAGCTTGGCTGCGACCAGATCCAAGGCTACCTCATAGGCAAACCTGTTCCCGCAAGCGAACTTATCGCTTATGGCATCTATGCGTGAAGGTTCTTGATCGCCTGCCATTTCAACCCAACGAGCTTCGCTCCCCTAATAAGAATTTGAAAGGACGCATGATGGAAGCGTTTGAGATACACGGTGTCCTCTTGCGACTGTCATCAGACGAGGTCTCACCGGTTATATGGCAGGCGTTGAAGGATGGCAGCTACGAAGCGAAGGAAGCCCGGAGCGTGGCGCGCGCTGTCAGACCCGGCGACCGGGTCCTGGAGCTTGGTTCAGGCATCGGGGTCATCACGTCGGTCATTGCACGCATTCCGGACGTTTCAGTCTTCGCTTTCGAGGCCAACCCCTCTACTGCGCGTCTTGCCGAGCGAATTCTGGCGGCCAACGACGCCAGCAATGTGCGTTTCTCCCAGGGGCTTTTGACTGCCGGAGATCCTGATACGCATGTCTTCTATGTTCGGCGCGATTTGTGGATGTCATCCATGGATGAGCAGCAGGGTCTCTATGAAAGCAGCATTGAGATCGGGTCGGAGAACATCGACACCTTCATCCAGCGTCATGACATCAACGTACTGGTGATGGACATCGAAGGGGCGGAGCGTGATCTGTTGCGCGATGCGACGCTAAAGGGCGTGGAGCGGATTTTCGTCGAGCTCCACGATCATCTCTATGGTCTTTCGGGGGTTCGCGACATTACCCAGGCGCTGGCGGAAAAAGGTTTTGCCTATGATCCTCGGGGATCTCGAGGCCCTTGCGTCCTCTTTGCCAAGGATGATGGACCGCGGGAATATGATCCGGACGTGGACTGATGAGAAGACCATTCGGCCTTCTCATTTTCGATCTAAAGCGTTGGGGGCGACCTTTCAGATTCGCTCCCACGTTTTAACTGTTGTTATCGCAAAACCGCTGCACACTTTTTGCGCGACGTGCTTTTAGGCTGCGCGGCGCTGCTGATAGGTCATCGATTTTTCGACGTGGAAGCGTGAAATCAGCGACGCAAGGTTGCTGCTGATATCGCTCAAGCCGTGGGTAGAGGCATTGGTCTCTTCCACCATCGCGGCATTCTGCTGCGTCAGCTGATCCATGCTGTTGATGGCCATGTTGATTTCCTGGATGCCGACGGCCTGTTCGCGCACGGCTTGGGTGATCGCGCCGATATGCTCATGAATATCGTCGACCTTGCCGCCGATGGAGTTCAGCGCTTCATCGGTGCGGTTGACGAGCGAGACACCGTGGGCGACGTCCTGCGAAGACTTGTCGATCAGCGTGCGGATTTCCTTGGCGGCGGAAGCCGAGCGCTGGGCCAATTCGCGAACTTCCTGTGCGACGACAGCAAAGCCTTTGCCGGCTTCACCGGCACGTGCTGCTTCGACGCCGGCATTCAGCGCCAGAAGGTTCGTCTGGAAGGAGATCTCGTCGATGACGCTGATGATCTGCGTGATCTTCTGCGATGAGCTCTCGATCGCGCTCATGGCCTCAACGGCTTCGCTGACGATGTGACGGGAGCGCGCCGCTTCTTCGGCCGAGCTTTTGACGATCGCTTGGGCCTCTTCCGTCCTTGAGGCGGACTGCTTCGAGATCGTGGTGATCTGATCAATCGCCGCGGCTGTTTCTTCGAGCGAGGCAGCCTGCTGCTCGGTGCGCCGCGCCATATCGTCGGTCGCGGATGTCAATTCCCGCGTATTGTTGGCGATCTTGTGGGACTCTTCAACGATCTCGGAAAAGGCTCCGGACAAACGGCTGATGGCCGCATTGAAGTTTTCCTTGAGGCCGTTAAATTCTGTGGGCAGGGGGCCGTCGATACGCGAAGTGAGATCACCTTGCGCCATCCGGTCCAGCGCACTGTTCAGCAGCGCCAGAACGTGGTCCTGCTCTTCCTTCATGCGTTTCTGTTCCGCCTCAACCTTCGCACGCTCGTCGGCAAGCACATCGAGATAAACGGAAATCGAGTAATCCATGTCCAGCATCGCAGCCTTGACCGTTGCACTGATGCCCTTGGTAACCTTCTTACCCTTCTTCTCGACCAGAAAGCCTTTCAGTTCCGATTCGACGATGGCCTTGATGATGCCTTCCAGCACAAGGGCGTAGCCGCCGATGTACCAGCGCGGCTCAAGCCCCAATCGCGCATGGGTGCGTCCGATAGCACTCACCGCCTTGGTGTAATCCGCGTCGAAGACGCCAGATGCGATACGTGTCCAGTGGCTGACCTGCATGCTTTTGGCATGCTGGATGTGCGCTTCGCTGGAGAAGAACTTCGCGGTCTCTGGAACGGCTCTTGCCTTCTTGTAGAAAGCGTCGAGCGAGCTGCTGAGCGTGTCGGTAATCGTTGTTTTCAGAGCGGCAAGATCCTGCCTCTGCTCCGAATCCAGACCGAGGAAATCAAGTCGCTCGGTCAATTGAGAATTGTTGTGCAGCCCCGTCATAGTAAAACAGCCCCTACTATTCGTGCACGTTCCCCAACTGCACGCAAAAAAATCGATCGGGGCAGGAAAACACAACTATGCTTAAATATTTGCTAAAACAGTAAATCAACCTTTGATAGGTGGTGGACAGGCGCTAAGGATCGAACCTTGGCGCCTGTCGCAAGAAAAAGAACTGCTTAAGTCTTCACTCCACCGTCTCAGCGGTCTCGACCGGTGGGCGGGAAGCGCGTTCGCTAGGATCACGACCAATTTCCGCCTTGAGGGACAGAAGATCGATGAAATGGTCGGCCTGGCGGCGAAGATCGTCGGCGATCATCGGCGGCTGCGTTGACATCGTAGAGATCACGGACACCTTGCGGCCCTTGCGTTGCAGCGCGTCCACCAGCGTCGTGAAGTCTCCGTCACCGGAAAAGAGAACCAGATGGTCCACGGTCTCGGACTGTTCCATGGCATCGACGGCAAGCTCGATATCCATGTTGCCCTTGATCTTGCGGCGGCCCATAGCGTCGGTAAATTCCTTGGCAGGCTTTGTCACGACCTTGTAGCCGTTATAGTCCAGCCAATCGATCAGCGGACGAATGGAGGAATATTCCTGGTCTTCGATGAGGGCAGTGTAATAATAGGCGCGCAAGAGATATCCGCGCTTCTGAAAAGCCTTCAGTAGCTTTCGGTAGTCAATATCGAAACCTAGGCTTTTCGATGCAGCGTAGAGGTTTGCCCCGTCAATAAAGAGCGCAATTTTCTCACGTGGGTCGAACATAAAAAAGGGTTCCTCCAAAGCGGCTCCCAGCCGCGAATATAATAAGAGTATCGAATACCAGCTAACATCTTGGTCTGTGATACATTATTAAGCTTTCATATAAGCTCGTTTGCCTCGCAGTCCAGACCCACCGCTACAATTTGCACTAACTTCTGAACAGTGCGTGTGGTTGCGTCCTGTAGGAGACAAAGCACGTGAAATGAGGAAAAACTTGAAATTCGCGGACAATGTCTATATCGGGACCATTAATCAGCGACATCACGACCCGCAAAGGACAGGCAATGGCCCGTGTCACAGTAGAAGATTGCATTGACAAAGTAGACAACCGTTTCGAGCTCGTTCTCCTGGCAAGCCACCGCGCACGCCAGATTTCGCAGGGCTCTCAGATCACGGTTGACCGCGACAACGACAAGAACCCTGTCGTTGCCCTTCGCGAGATTGCCGATGAGACGCTTTCGCCCGATGACCTGAAGGAAGATCTGATTCACTCGCTGCAGAAGCATGTGGAAGTGGACGAGCCTGAGCCCGATCCGGTGACGCTTGCAGCCAATGCGACCAGTGAGAGCGAAGACGACGACGCTCCTGAAACCATCACCTTCGACCAGATGTCGGAAGAAGAGCTTCTGGCTGGCATCGAAGGTCTTGTGCCGCCGGAAAAGAACGACGACTACTAAAACCGGGCGCTGTGCCGGTTTTCGTCCGGTTACGCTCTGTAAATGATTGTCGTCATAATCTTATCCTGGATTATGTATCATCGTGCGCCAATCCGGCGGGGCCGTCCCCGTCAATTGGCGCGCTTTCTTTTTTCGGGGCATCCCATTCATGATGCGACAATACGAACTCGTGGAGCGGGTTCAGACATACAAGCCTGATGTGAATGAGGCCTTGCTGAACAAGGCCTATGTTTACGCGATGCAGAAGCATGGCCAGCAGAAGCGGGCCAATGGTGACCCCTACATCTCCCATCCGCTGGAAGTGGCGGCGATTCTCACCGAAATGCATCTGGATGAGTCGACCATTGCGGTTGCTCTCCTGCATGACACGATTGAGGATACGAGCGCGACGCGCGCTGAAATCGACGAGATGTTCGGAGAAGATATCGGACGGCTGGTCGAAGGCCTGACGAAGCTCAAGAAGCTCGATCTCGTCAGTAAAAAGGCCAAACAGGCCGAGAACTTGCGCAAGCTGCTGCTGGCCATTTCAGACGACGTGCGCGTGCTCTTGGTCAAACTTGCCGACCGCCTGCACAATATGCGCACCATGGAGCATATGCCGGCCGACAAGCGCAGCCGCATCTCCGAAGAAACGATGGAAATCTATGCGCCGCTCGCAGGCCGCATGGGCATGCAGGATATGCGCGACGAGCTTGAGAACCTCTCGTTCCGCTATCTCAATCCCGATGCTTTCGAGACCGTGACCAAGCGACTGCAGGAACTGGAAGAGCGCAATGAGGGCCTGATCAAGAAGATCGAGGACGAACTGCGCGAACTGCTGCTGGCGAATGGCGTCGAAGGCGCCATGGTCAAGGGGCGACAGAAGAAGCCCTATTCTGTTTTTCGCAAGATGCAGTCCAAGTCGCTGTCCTTCGAGCAATTGTCCGATGTCTACGGCTTTCGCATACTCGTGCAGGATATCCCGTCCTGTTACCGCGCGCTTGGCATTGTCCACACGCGCTGGCGCGTGGTGCCTGGCCGCTTCAAGGACTATATCTCGACGCCCAAGCAGAACGATTATCGTTCGATCCATACCACCATCGTAGGCCCGTCACGCCAGCGTATCGAACTGCAAATCCGCACGCGACGCATGCACGAGATTGCCGAATTCGGTATCGCCGCGCATTCGCTCTACAAGGATGGTGAAACGGGCGACACGGAACAGCTTTCGACCGAAACCAACGCCTATTCCTGGCTGCGTCACACGATCGAATCGCTTGCCGAAGGCGATAACCCGGAAGAGTTCCTCGAGCACACCAAGCTCGAACTGTTCCAGGACCAGGTCTTCTGCTTTACGCCAAAGGGCAAGCTCATCGCGCTCCCGCGCGGCGCGACCCCCATCGACTTTGCTTACGCCGTCCACACCAATATCGGCGACACCACAGTCGGTGCGAAGATCAATGGCCGCATCATGCCGCTCGTCACGCGCCTTAACAACGGTGATGAGGTGGAAATCATTCGCTCCGGCGTGCAGGTGCCGCCTGCCGCTTGGGAAGAGGTCGTTGTCACCGGTAAAGCCCGTTCTGCGATCCGTCGTGCGACACGCATGGCCATCCGCAAGCAATATGCAGGTTTGGGCTATCGCATCTTGGAGCGCACATTCGAGCGCGCTGGCAAGACCTTCTCGCGCGAAGCGCTAAAGCCGGTCCTGCACCGCTTGGCGCATAAAGACGTGGAGGATGCGATTGCGGCCGTCGGTCGCGGTGAGGTGTCCTCTCTGGATGTCCTGCGCGCAGTCTTCCCGGATTACCAGGATGAGCGCGTGACCGTGAAGATGACCGGCGACGACGGCTGGTTCAATATGCGAAGCGCTTCCGGCATGATCTTCAAGATTCCCGGAAAGTCGCGCTCAGCACTGGAAGATGATGGCGCCACCGAAGTGCTGGATGGCCCGGATCCCATGCCGATCCGCGGTCTGTCCGATAATGTCGAAGTCCATTTCGGCGCGACCGGGGCCGTGCCCGGCGATCGTATCGTCGGCATCATGGAGAAGGGGAAGGGGATCACCATCTACCCAATCCAGTCGCCTGCACTCCAACGGTTTGACGATGAGCCGGAACGCTGGATCGACGTGCGCTGGGATCTCGATGAGGCAAACAAGTCCCGCTTTATGGCGCGGCTGTTGATCAACGCGCTGAATGAGCCTGGGACGCTGGCCTCCGTTGCACAATCCATCGCGACGCTGGATGTGAATATTCGGGCGCTCAACATGGTGCGTATCGGCACGGACTTTTCGGAGCTGTCGCTCGACGTGGAAGTCTGGGATCTACGCCAACTGAACCAGCTTCTGTCGCAGTTGAAAGACCTTGATTGCGTTTCAACGGTCAAACGTGCCTTCGATTGATGCATCGAGTGCTCAATAAAGTGACTTTAAGGCCGCTGCTATGCGATTTTTGCATGGCAGCGGCCTTGTCTTATCCGTAGTCATCAGGCGGTATCACAGCTATCTTCACTCCAGAAATCAAGAGCAACAGAGGTTTCCTCCGGCACTTCTGCCGTTGAAGACAGAGCCTCAAATCTGGAAAGGATATGCAAATGTTTGCACCGCTTCGTAAGATCGCCCGCGCTGTTCGTGGCAAGTCGGTTCAGGAACGCGAATTCGATTACCTCAGCGGCTCGGTATCTAATGTCGATCTCGAACTTCGCCAGCGCGAAGTTGATCGCGGCATGTTCCGTAGATAAGATAAAAATGCATGGCAGCCATGCCGCCACGCTTGGCGCGGAGCCGTTGGGCTCCGCCAAGAGCATGTCCCGTAAAAGTGCTGACCGATCTGCGGATCAGGAATTTGACGAACCAAAGAATGAAAGCGTGAACGGCGGATGCCCGCTATCGTGACACGCTCGAGTGCGGTGCCGTTTTCGCCACTTGGCGGAATGCTGGCGATGACATAAAGTCCGCTCATGCCATTTCGCCGCCGCTGTCCTGCAAAACTCTCCGAAAGACTCATCGCCTCGCTCTGGCCTCGTATGGGGCTGCGTCGTTCGCTTCGCTATATGAAGTTGAAGCTGGTTCGGCTTTCGGCATCGCCCTACGCTGTGGCCGCCGGTGTGGCAACAGGCGTGGCCGTTTCTTGGACACCGTTTCTCGGCGTCCATATTCTTATCGCCATGATGATCGGCTTTGTTCTGCGCGCAAATCTCGTTGCTGCGGCACTCGGAACGACATTTGCGAACCCACTGACATTTCCGCTGATATGGGCGTCCACTTGGGAGCTCGGTCATTTCATCCTTGGTCGTAATGGCGGCGAGGTGGCGGGGCGCGTGGATTTTGTGGAAATATTCGCCCACATGAACTTCCTGCAGTTATGGAAGCCGGTTCTAGAGCCGATGACGATTGGGTCGCTGATTCCGGCCGCGATCTCGGCCGTCGTCACCTATGCGGTAGTCTATGCGATCATCAGTGGTTTTCGCCAGCGCAAGCATCAAAAAATTTCTGCGCGTGCCGCAAATCGTAATGCCACGATGGATTTGGTCGAATGATTATTGGTCTCGGAAGCGATCTCATAGATATCCGCCGGGTCGAGTCCTCCATCGAACGTTTCGGTGACAGGTTCACGCATCGCTGTTTCACCGATATCGAGCGAGAGAAATCCGACCGCCGCAAGAACCGCGCCGCATCCTATGCGAAACGCTTCGCGGCCAAGGAAGCCTGCTCGAAGGCGTTGGGTACGGGTCTGGCGCAAGGTGTGTTCTGGAAGGACATGGGCGTCATCAACCTGCCAAGTGGCAAGCCGACGATGCGTCTCACCAATGGGGCGGAAGAGCGCCTGAAGGCCATGCTGCCGACCGGTCATGAGGCGGTGATCCACCTGACGATCACGGATGACTTTCCCTATGCGCAAGCCTTCGTCATTATCGAGGCGCTTGCTGTTTCCGGATGATGTCACAGGGGCAACGTCGCTGGGGGCTGCATCTCAATAGAAAAGCTTCCCTTTGGTCCGGAAAGGCACTAAAGCATCTCAAAAGACCGTGCAGCGGTCTATGACAATGACGAAGAACGAGCAGACAGGTCTCTAAGTGTCCGAAAAAGCAGAAAAGAAGCAGAACGCCCTCTGGGAAAACGTCAAGGTCATCGTTCAGGCTCTTCTGCTGGCGATGGTTATTCGCACCGTATTGTTTCAGCCCTTCACCATCCCATCGGGCTCGATGATGCCGACGCTCTTGGTGGGGGACTATTTGTTCGTCAACAAGTTCTCCTACGGCTATTCCAAATATTCTCTGCCGTTCTCGCCGAACCTTTTCTCGGGCCGCATCCTCGAGTTCAGCGAGCCGAAGCGAGGTGACGTTGTCGTCTTCCGCCTGCCGCCAAATCCTGAGGTGGATTATATCAAGCGCCTCGTTGGTTTGCCTGGGGACCGCATCCAGGTGACGAATGGTGTGCTCTACATCAACGGCAACCCGGTTCCGAAGGAGCCAGATGGTTTCTTCACCTCGGATTACCGTGCGGATCCAGGCACGAATGTCCCAGTCTTCCGCGAAACGCTGCCCAATGGCGTGAGCTATGATACGCTTGATCAGTCGCCGGACAGCCGTGGCGATAACACGCGCGAGTTCATCGTTCCTGAAGGTCACTACTTCATGATGGGCGACAACCGTGACAACTCGCTCGACAGCCGTTTCGACGTCGGTTACGTGCCCGCTGAAAACCTGATTGGCCGCGCAAGCGTCATCTTCTTCTCGCTCGGCAACGACACGCCGTTCAGCCATATCTGGGAATGGCCCGCAAACATGCGCTGGGATCGCATCTTCAAGGTTGTTCAATGAGTAAGGCCAAGCCGCTCCAGATGGACGAGATCGCCCGTCTGGAAGCGTTAATCGGATATGAATTCAAGGAAAAGGCCCGGCTTGACCGGGCCTTGACACATGCGAGTGCCCGCTCCGCGAAGGCAGGAAACTATGAGCGTCTGGAGTTTCTCGGAGACCGTGTTCTCGGGCTCTGTGTCGCCGAATTGCTGTTCTCCACCTTCCGCAACGCGACGGAAGGCGAGCTTTCGGTTCGCTTGAACCAGCTTGTCAGTGCCGATTCCTGCGCTGCGATTGCCGATGAAATGGGACTGCATCTCTTCATCCGTACGGGCTCCGACGTCAAGAAATTGACGGGTAAAGCCATGCTGAACGTGCGTGCCGATGTGGTGGAAAGCCTGATCGCCACCATTTATCTGGACGGCGGATTGGAGGCTGCGCGCAGCTTCATCCTGAAGTACTGGCAAGGCCGCGCCAACGGCGCCGATGCCGGGCGTCGCGATGCAAAGACCGAGTTGCAGGAATGGGCGCATGCGAAGTTCGCAGCAACCCCCAACTACCGGGTTGACGATCGCTCCGGACCGGATCACGATCCGCGTTTTACGGTGACGGTGGAAATTCCAGGCGTTGCGCCGGAGACGGGTGTCGATCGCTCGAAGCGTGCGGCAGAACAGGTCGCTGCGACAAAACTATTGGAACGCGAAGGCGTCTGGCAGAAACCATCTGCCGCAAACTGATTGGACACTCATGACCGAGAATGATTTCACCGCAGCGCCCGGTGAGGGCAATGACGATAATGCCAAGGCAGCTGCCCCGACACGTTCGGGCTTCGTAGCGCTGATCGGGCCGACCAACGCCGGCAAGTCGACGCTCGTCAACCGGTTGGTTGGCGCCAAGGTGTCAATCGTCAGCCATAAGGTGCAGACGACGCGTGCCGTGATGCGCGGCATCGCTATTCATGACAATGCCCAGATTGTCTTCATGGACACGCCCGGCATCTTCAAGCCACGCCGCAGGTTGGACCGGGCCATGGTCACCTCTGCCTGGGGTGGCGCCAAGGATGCGGACGTCATTTTGCTGCTGATCGATAGTGAGCGCGGCCTGAAAGGTGACGCAGAAACCATTCTGGAAGGCCTGAAAGACGTTCGCCAGAAGAAGATCCTCTGTCTCAACAAGATCGACCAGGTTAAGCGCGAAGACCTGCTGAAGCTTGCGGCTGCCGCAAACGACATCGTTGCCTTCGATCGCACCTTCATGATTTCCGCCACCAACGGCTCCGGCTGTGACGACCTGATGAACTATCTGGCAAGCGAATTGCCGCAGGGGCCTTGGTATTATCCGGAAGATCAGATTTCCGATCTGCCGATGCGCCAGCTCGCAGCGGAAATCACCCGTGAAAAGCTTTTTCTGCGTCTGCATCAAGAACTGCCCTACGCCTCCCATGTGGAGACGGAGAAATGGGAAGAGCGCAAGGACGGCTCGGTCCGTATCGAACAGGTGATCTATGTCGAGCGCGACAGCCAGAAGAAGATTGCGCTTGGCAAGGGAGGGGAGGCGATCAAGGCCATCTCATCCGCATCGCGCAAAGAGCTTTCGGAAATCCTCGAACAGCCGGTTCACCTTTTCCTCTTCGTCAAGGTGAGAGAGAACTGGGGCGACGATCCGGAGCGCTTCCGCGAGATGGGCCTGGAATTCCCGCGCAATTGAGCGTAACGACCGCGAAGTGGATAACCGCTTTTCGAATGAGACATGCATAAAACAAAGTGGGTCGGCGATGGATCAAATCGCGAATGCCCGCCACCATTTCATGCCGTCATGAGACTCGTCGCAAGAATGCGGAAAGAGGTCTCATGATACGACTGATACATCTGATACCTCGACCCCATTTCTTGCCTCCAACGGATTGTCATGTCTCCCAAAAAGCCGAGCGGCGTTTCCACCACGCCATGTGAAGAGTGCCCGCTTCGCGACATGCCGCATTTCCGTGATTTCACCCCGCCGGAGCTTGATTTCGTTTCGCACTTCAAGACGGGTGAACTGAGCGTCGAAAGCGGCGCATTGATCCTGATGGAGGGGTCGCACAGCGCCCATCTCTTCACGGTTCTGGAAGGTTGGGGCTTTCGTTACAAGACACTGGAGGACGGACGCCGGCAAATCTTGAACTATCTGATGCCGGGAGACCTCGTCGGCCTCCAGGGCACTGTGATGGGAGAGATGCAGCACTCTGTCGAGGCTTTGTCGCCTGTCACACTTTGCGTCTTCGAGCGCGGGCGGCTCCATAGCCTTTTCACCGATCATCCCTCGCTTGCCTTCGACCTGACGTGGATCGCGGCAAGCGAAGAGCGCATGCTGGATAGCCATCTGTTGAGTGTCGGCCGACGAACGGCCATCGAACGCGCGGCCTATCTTCTGGCATTCCTGCACCAAAGGGCGACGCGTGTCGGGCTGCTGCAAAAAGGCATGCCCATTCCCGTCACACAGCAACATGTGGCAGATACGCTTGGACTTTCCATCGTGCACACGAACAAGACGCTGAAGAAGCTCGCGGAACGAAACTTCATTCGCTGGATCGACAAGGGCTGTCTCGTGCTGGATGAGGAAGGGCTGGCGAACCTTGCGGGATGGGATCTCGATTCGCGCAGCAAGCGGCCATTTATTTAGAGCATCGTCCAAGCAAAAATGTGCAGCTGTTTGCGATAAAACACGGGCCTAAAGCGTATGAGCGACTGTGAAAGATCGCGCTCAAGCTTTAGGGGAAGCGGTGCAGCCGAGGGGACCTTTCACAGTGCGACCAGCCTGCCTCATCTGAATTTTGAATCATGATTTCTAGGGCTTCCCCCGGTATCCTGATATGTCTTTTTTAAATGACGTAGCGGAAGTGATCTGCGATGTCAGGAATTCGTAAAGTTATTGAATGAAATCGGCCTTCCAATTGAGGCCCGGCCGGGAGAATATAATAAATATGGTGCCTCAACGGGTTCTCATCATTGAGGACGAATATCTGGTTGCGATGGACGCCGAAGCGTGTCTTCAGTCGATGGGAGTCGGGACTGTCGAAATCGTAACGACTTTGGCTCAAGCCCAGGAAGCGCTGGAGCGCGCGCGTCCGGACTGCGTCCTGCTGGATGTTAATCTCTCTGACGGCATGAGCTATGAACTGGCGAGACGGTTGAAAGATCACGCCATTCCGTTCGGTTTTGTCAGCGGATATGGGGATACCAGCGGGTTCCCCGAGGATTTTGCCGAAACGCCGCTTCTCGACAAGCCTTTCGCCGAGCCAGAACTCAAGTCATTCGTCTCACGCCTGATGGCGTAATCATTGGACCCGAACCGCTTGCGCGGGCTATAGTGCTTTAAGCACGGTCCAAGCAAAAGTGCTGAGCAGTTTTGCGATATCGATATGCGATTGAACAATGATCTAAAGCGTAAGGCGCGAGTCTGAAAGATCGCGACACGTTTTATTGACGCTACGATTGTCTGTCGTGGCGTTGGAGCTCTGGGCGATATCTTCATGCAGTGGCAGGACGAGGCAATCATTCTCGGCGTCAAGCGCCATGGCGAGACGAGTGTCATTGCCGAGGTGATGACGAGTGCTCGAGGGCGCCATCTCGGCATGGTGCGGGGTGGTAGGTCCAGATCCATGCAGCCGGTGCTTCAGGCCGGCAATCGAGTCGACGTCACGTGGCGCGCCCGCCTCGATGATCATTTGGGGGAATACCGGATCGAGCCGCTTCAATTGCGCGCCGCGCAGTTGATGGAGACGGCGACGGCTGTTTATGGCGTCCAGGCCATGGGCGCGCTGCTGCGGCTATTGCCGGAGCGCGATCCGCACCCGCATCTCTATCGCGCGCTCGATGTCATTCTCGACAACCTCTCTGACCCGGCTGATGCTGGCGAATTGTTCGTGCGCTTCGAACTGGCAGTATTGAACGATCTTGGCTTCGGTCTCGACCTCACAGAGTGTGCGGCAACCGGAATTCGTAGCGATTTGGTCTATGTTTCGCCTAAAACCGGGAGGGCCGTCAGCCGTGCGGCTGGTGCACCCTATGCCGATAGGATGCTGGCGCTGCCTCCATTTCTTGGCGAGGCACATGCACCCTCTGCGGATTGCCAGAGCCTGTCTGCGGCTTTCCGCCTGACGAATCATTTTCTGAGCAGACACGTCTATGAGCCGAGAGGGATTAAAGAAAATGCCGCCCGCGACGGTTTCGTTCAGGCGGCGTTGAAGGCCTTGGCGCGGAAACTGGACGAGGCAGCCGCTCACTCAGAGACACTCGGTGAAACCGGCTGATCAGTTCGGTTTTCTCGCCTTCATGCCATGGCAGGGCGGATGACGGGCCTCTCTTCGATTGGCCAATGCACGATGGCGGCAAATATGCCCATCGCAACACCCAGCCACCACACGAGATCGTAAGAGCCGAGTTTGTCGTAGAGGAAACCGCCGAGCCATACACCGAGAAACGAGCCGACTTGGTGCGACAGGAACACCACGCCGCCCAGCATGCCGAGATGGCGCGTGCCGAACATGATGGCGACGAGCCCGTTTGTCGGTGGCACGGTAGAGAGCCAAAGGACCCCCATGACCGCTGCGAAGATAACGACGGAGACAGGCGTTTGCGGCAGCAGCAGAAAGGCGGTTACCGCTATCGAACGGCCGATATAGATGTAGGCGAGAAAATGCGGCTTAGAATAGCGCTGCCCGATGACGCCGGCCGCAAGCGATCCGCCAATATTGAAGAAGCCGATCAGCGCCATTGCGATAACCGCATAGCGCGGCTCGATACCGATATCGCCGAGATAAGCTGGAAAATGGGCCGTGATGAAGGCCACTTGAAAACCGCAGACGAAGAAGCCGGTGGTCAGCAAAAGATAGCTCTTATGTCCAAGCGCCTCTTTCAAAGCTGCGCCAACGGTCTGTTGGAATTGCGCCTGCGACTGTGAGCCCGACGACGAATTTCCGCGAAGCGGCCATGCCAGAAGCGGCACCAAAAGCATCATGACGCTGAGGAAGACGAGACTGTCCGACCAGCCATAATTGGAAATCAATCCCTGGCTGATGGGCGCGAAGATGAACATGCCCGCCGATCCTGCAGCCGTGCCGATCCCGAAGGCCATCGAGCGCTGCTCAGGCGTCACATGCCTGGCAAAGGCCGAAAGGATGACGCTGAAGGAGCCCGCTGCAATGCCAAGCCCGACCAATACACCGCCGCCGAAATGTAGCCAGAAGGGCGAGGTGCCGAACGACATGCACAGGAGCCCCAAAGCGTAGAGGACGCCTGAGAGAATAAGCACCCGTCCGGTGCCGAATTTATCCGCCAATGCGCCAAAGAAGGGTTGCCCCAAGCCCCAGAAGAGATTCTGCAGCGCCATGGCGAGCCCGAAGGTGGACCGGTCCCAACCCGTATCTGCTAGCATCGGGAGTTGGAAGAAGCCCATGGCCGAGCGCGGCCCAAAGGTCATCACGGCGATAAGCGATCCAGCCAGAATGATCAGCCACGGCATGGGCCGGCTGGTGGACGCGCTGGATAATGTGGCCATGATTTTCCTCCGGATAGGGGAAGAACATTATTCATCCGTGCGTAGACACACCAGCGACTTTTCTTGACAGGTGCATCAGCGGGGTTGATGCGACACGCCCGTCATTCACAAGCTCTATCCCCGCCGCTTCAGCGGCCATGCCTCGTCGCGCCACTCCACGACCTTGGCGACATCACCGAGCCTGATCGTACCTTCGCCACGCGGTGTCAGATTCCAGCCGAACAGCACGCCGGGAACGCGGCGATCCGCCGACATGCGGATGCGGCCCATGGCCTTCATCGGGGAGGGCACCTCACGCGAACCCGTCTTCTGGTCCTGGGTGGTCATGATGCAGCGGGTGCAGGGTTTGACAAGATCGAAGCGAATGCCGTTGATCTCGATCGCCGCCCAACGATCTTCCGCCCATGCATCATCCGTCTCCAGCACGATATTGGGGCGGAAACGCTCCATGCCGACGCTGTCTTCGCCATGGGCCGTCATGTCCGCGTTGAGAGCGTCAAGCGAGGCGGTGGTCGCAACCAGGATCTGGTAGCCATCGGCAAAGGTGACGGGTGTCTCATTGCCGGTCCACTCCACGTTGGCGAGGCGCTTCGATTGATCGTCGAAGAAAGCAAGCTTCATGTCCTGTCCCAGCCACTGCGAGAGCGTACGATTGGCTTCATCGCTTGCAAGAGCAGCGTCGACGGTGGATTTCCAGACGGTGACATCGAGCCTCGAGGATGACGGCAGGGCGAGCACGTCCCCCTTGCCCTCGATAGACAGGCGATATCCGCCAGCCTCCGGGGCAACGTTCAAGGTAGCAAGTGCAGGAAGTTCGCGCTGCGTGATGAATTGGCCGGAGGGATCGACCAGCATCGCGCGACGGTCGCCTGGCAGGCCTTCAGCGGAGATAGCGGTCTCGGAAAGAGTAAGGCCTCTGGCACTCTTCACGGGGTAAACATTCAACTGCGTGATCTGCATCGCCAATTTCCTCAGATTTCGTCCAGAAACATATCGAGCACCTGTTGAAGGCGCTCATGTCGTTCTCTTGCAAGCTGTCGACCAGCCTCGGTCTGAAAGCCATCCGCCAGTTTGAACAGCTTGTTTTCAAAATGGTCGATGGCAAAACGGCGATCGTCGAGCGGGCGGTTCTTCGCGAGAGGATCCTCCGGATCGTAGAGCGCCGAACTCAAGCGCCCTGCAATGTAGAAGCAACGGGCAGCACCTACCATGCCGATCGCATCGAGCCTGTCCGCATCCTGCAGGATTTTAGCCTCACGCGTTTCAGGCGGCAGGTTGGCGGAGAAGCTGTGTGTAAGAATGGCATGGGCGACCGCTTCGATATCCGCCGTCGCCCAGTCGAGATCAGCCAAAATGCCACTCGCCTTTTCCGCGGCGATACGCGACGCCTGCGCACGCAGTGGTGAGTTCTTCTCCACCGCCACGCAATCATGCAGCAGTACGCTTGCCGCCAGCACCGTCCCGTTCCCGCCCTCCTGCGCATGGATACGCATGGCGTTGCGGAAGACGCGGTGAATATGCGCGAGATCATGCGAGCCGTCGTCGCCTTCCGCGGCATGCGGAATCAGCTTTTCGGCAAGCGCTTCATATGGCGCAAAGGACTCAGCATGCATCCGCGATTCCCCAATCTCGTGAGATCGCGTTTTAGAGCCCGTGAGGCAGCGGCGCAATCACTGCTGTGCCGCGGCATCCTTCGGCTTGGCCGTCAGGATCTTCTGGTAGAAGAGGCCGATGCCGATCAGCACGACGCCGAGCCCAATGAAGGAGAGCGCGCGCAACACGCCTTCCAGATTGCTCATATCGATCAGGAAGGCCTTGGCGACGGCAAGCAGAACCAGAGCGGCGGAGGCGAGGCGCAGGCTCTTGGCGTCGAAGCGCGAGCCGAGTGCCAGGAGAAGCACGCCGATGGCAAGCCAGACGACGGAATAGCTGTAGGTTTCTCCCTGTAGAAAGCCCTTCCAGTCCGCGATGTTCTCGCCCTGCCAGAAACGGCGCACCGATAGCGTCGCCCAGGCAAAGCCGAGGGCTGCTCCCCAAAGCGCGAGTAAGGCGACATAGGGCTTGGGCCGTTTGTCTCGCGCATAATAGGCCAGTCCCGCATAGGCTGCGCCGGGAAGCAGGTAGCCGATGAGGAGGAGGTTGAAGAACGGCCAGCGTCCGGTGTTTTCGCCGGTGAAATAGGGGTTGAGGACAAAGAAATGCGCAATCAGTACATTGCCCATGGCCACGCAGCCGGCGAGCATTGAGCCGTAGCGGAAGATTGGGCTTGGGCTTTTCATGTCGAGCGTCATCAGCACACCGGACATGCCGATCGTCAGCAGCGTGTAGATCGACTGTTCGCCGAGCGTTGGCACCGCGTCGTTCAACACGCCGCCATTCATCGCGTGCCGCACGAGGATCGCCAGCGTCAACAACACCATCAGGCTTGCAAGAGCCTGCAGGAAGTTTCGGACGCGAAGATCAGGTGAATGGCGCAACAGCCATGCCGAGACCACGGCAAGCAGGGCAGGAACGCCATAGCCTGCAAGAAGCGCATTGAAGACGGGCGTGGTACCGAGGTTCTGCGGACCGACGATCGTCGGCTCCCAGGCAATCCTGCCAAGCACGACGACGAGTGCAAGCGCCATGACCCAGGCGAGGGCTGGCCAGGCACGGCGCCTCGTTCCAAGAACGTAGAGAAAGCCGAGCAGAGGGATAAGGATGGTGGTCGCAAGTCCGTTCGTCAGCGCATGGATCGTCAGCAGGAAGCCAAGGAATGAACCGATCACCAAAATGTTGACTGGAGGCTGGAAAGCGGGTTCCGAGGTTCTGTCGAAACGATAGGCCGCGCCGAAGAGAACAAGACCGATCGCCAGGCCATAGGCCGCGTGCAGCCAGTCACGCGTCAGATTGCCGTATTCGACAAAGCTGATCACGCCGAGACCGACGGGAACGATGGAGCCGATCAATGCCCAGAGCGTGCCGAAGGCCTCATCCTTCGATGTTCTCCGCCGGATGGCCTCCACTGCAAATAGCAGGAAGACGATGCCCATGATGCGGGTGATCGAAGCCTGAAGGCTGTGATCCACGGCGGCAGGAGCAGAGGCTGCAACGCTGCCGAAGGTCGATAGGAATTCGAGGTTGTTCTGTGCCAGGATATTGGCGCAGCCGAGTGCGGCGAGCGAGGCGAAGATGGCGGGCCATACCGCATGAAGGCGCCCTGCACCAAAGGCGGCAAGGCCGATAATCAGCACGGCCACCACAAAAGCCGGGTGCATGCTGATGCCGGATCCGGTGGCAAGTAAGGCAAGTGCGGTGAGAACCACCGCAAGCGATGCGGTGAGGTTGATCGCAAGCGGTGCTCTTCCCAAGAATGCGAGAAGACGGTTCGCGGGTTTTGCAGCATCGCCCTCGGTTGCAGGCGGATGCTCCTCTGCGACATGGTCGAAGGCTTTGCCGGGCCAGATCCAGATGGAGCCTGCGATCATGGCAAGAAGCGCGAACATAACCGGCTCTGCAAGAACCGTGTTCGACGCCATGATGTAGCCGATAGCCCACGATCCAAGTCCGATATTGGCAAGGGCGGGCACGACCTTCCATCGTTGGTACCGCGCTGCAAGCGCCGTCGCTACCCAGGAGACGGTGAGGAAGCCGAAGAGTGCCCAGATGCTCGGCGTTTCGGTGACGATAAGAGCAGGCGTGACCATGGAACCGAAGAGCCCCAGTCCGGCAAGCGCCTGGCCGTGAAGAAGAGACAGAGCCAGTGTGGCGAAAGCGACGAGTGCAAGCAGGATGAAAGCCGTCGTCGGTCCGATATAGTCGTAAATGCCATAGGCGGCGAAGACCACGCCGAAGAGTGTCAATGAGGCGGCGGCTGTCAGCACACCGGGGATCATGGCGTTGGAATAGGCAGCCGCAATGCCGGGCACGGCCCGGCGTCGTATGGCTTCGCCTGCGGCAGCAAGCAGAAGGCCGAAGAGGGCGGCCATGGCAAGCCGCACGGCGGGGCTCAGCAGGCCGTTTTCGATGGAGTATTTGACCAGCAATATGCCGCCAAGACCAAGCGTGATGCCGCCCAGCCAGACGGCCCAACGCGCACCAAGCCTGCTTTCGAAGCTTTCTTTGGGGGCGGTTTGAGTCGTTGCAGCTGCGGTAGGGACGGCTTCGTCCTGCTTTAAATCCTCTGTCTTCGACTGAAGGGGCAGCGGTGGCGGGGTGCCGCTTTGATCCGCATTAGCGTCAGCTTGCAGGGCTGGCAACGTCACGCCTTCAACAATTGCGTTTGCTGCCTCTTCAGGCTGGTCTTGTGCTTCGGCAGACAGGGAGGTGGGCACGGCACCTGCCATCTGGGCCTTGAGGTCCGAGACTTCCTTTTCAAGCTCTGCAAGGCGCCTGGAGTTCTTGATGCTGGCGCTCAGCGTGTAGAAAAACGCAACGACATAGCCGACGATAAGAAGCAGCAGGAAAGACGTCATAAGCACTCCGCGTATAGCTCTGTTTTTTAAAGCCTTTTATTGCGGTATCTGCAAGCGTTTTGGCGTCTTTCGGCTCCCGGCGCGTCCGCTCTTCAGGTCCTCCTCACTGGACGTTGCGAGCCGTAACCCATTCCTTGGCCAGTTCGGCATCCTCAAATCCAAGGTCGTGATTGTTCGGCAGAATTCTGACCTCCACCTCGGCGCCGCTGCCTTTCAGAATGCCGGCAAGCGCATGGGCCTTGTCGCGATGGCGATCAGTCTCTCCCGCAGCCAGCAGGAAACGTTTTGAGCCGAAATCGACGGCAGGCCAATGCTCCAGAACCGGCATCGGTCTAAGCAGCAAGGCATCGGCTGCCCAGTCCGGGTGGAGGGCAAAGAAGGCGGCGAGAAAGTTGGCGCCGTTGGAGTGGCCTATGAAGCTCAGCGTGGCGCGGACGATGCCATAAGACTGGACCGCGCCTTCCAGGAAGGCGGCAAAAGCTTCCGCTTCAGAAGCGATATCCTTCTGGTCGAAGTTGAGATCGCCAAAGCGCCGGAACCAGCGCGCCACATCCTCCTCAGTGCTTCGTCCGCGAACGCCCAGCAGCGTGGCGTTGGGATTGGCCCGATGGGCCAGTGCCATCAGGCTGGTCTCGCTGCCGCCGGAACCGTGAAGCAGAACAATGGTGCTGCCGTCCGGCTCGGCAGGGGTGTGAAAACGATGGACGAAGGGCAGGTCGCGGTAGATGACGCGCTCTTCTCCGGGCATGGAAAATTGCGGCAGAGCTACGCGGACATCTTCCTCATCACGCATGAAGAGCGGCGGAATGAATAAGTCCTCGCCGAGCCTTTCCAGCGGCTCGTCGATCGTCATGCCCGGCGCGTCGGTCGCCATTTCGATCAGCACGCCTCCCGGTTCGCGGACATAGAGCGAGTGAAAATATTTCCGGTCATGCGCATTGGTGGTGGAAGAGTTCAGGGACTTCAGCCGCTTGAGTGTCTCCCCTAACGCATCCATGTCGCTTGCGCGAAAGGCGATATGGTCCACGGTGCCCGTCCCAGGCGCGCTGGACCAGAAGCCGGTTGCGTCGCGGACATCAATAACGTCGCCGGAATTTGAAGACATGCGCCGGATCGCACCCTGTTTGTCCCGGCGAACATAGCCGAAATAGTTGGAAAGGAAGCCTTCAGTTTCTTCCGGTATCTCGCTCAGAACGGTAGCGCCGCGGATGCGACGGATGGCGTGTTCCAGAGGAATGCCAGGCGCATCATGCGGCTGGGCTTCGGGGAAGACACTGGTGCCGACAAGCTTGATGATAATGCCGTCCGGATCTTTCAGCCGGATGACAGGCTCACCGAACTCTTCCATCGGTCCCTCGGCGTGAACCCCCGCCTGCAAGGCACGCGTCAGCCAGAAGCCAATGCTCGCCGGATCGATTGCGAGAGATACTTCCAGTGTCTGGCCGTAACCGACGCGCCCCTTTCCGCCATCCTCCCAGACAAGGAAGGTCATGAGAGAGCCGGGGGAGGCGGCGTAATCGCCGTAAAGCAGATGAAGCTGCATGGCGTCTTCGAAGCCCGCGGTCCGCTTCACCAGGCGCAGTCCAAGGAAACCCGCATAGAAATCCACATTCGCCTGAACCTTCCGCGTAATCATGGTGATGTGGTGGATGCCAAGGGCTGATGTCATGCGTGTCTCCAGCTGTGGTCGATGCTGCCATCTTCATCGTCCTGGTGGATTTCGCAATCCATGAGCGTCAGAACGATGTGTTCATATCCCTATCACTGAACGTGCGACATTCGTGTTTCGCCTATTCAATCGGCGCGATGCCTAGTCAGGGTCGCGAAAAAGATCAAAAAAAGTGCAAAGTAAAATTTGCGTAATTTATGAGCTATTAGTTCTTGCCATAGGGGACGAAATTGTTTTGTATGACGGCAACAACATAAAAAACCTCCAGAGGGAAATATCTGAATGTTCACGCGAAGGCTGTTTTCAAAAACAGCGGCTTTGGCCGCAATTTCCATGTTCGCGGGTATCTCTGCCGCGCCCCTTTCAGCCCTTGCAGATACACCGATCAAATTCACGCTCGACTGGAAATTCGAGGGACCTTCCGCAGGCTTTCTTCTTGCGCTCGACAAAGGATATTTCAAGGCGGAGGGCCTGGACGTCACCATCGATAGCGGAAACGGCTCCGTCGAAGCCATTCCACGGGTTGCAACCGGCGCTTACCAGATGGGCTTCGGCGATATCAACTCCGTCATGAAGTTTCTCGATGAAGACCCGTCGCAGAAGGTGAAGGCCGTCTACATGGTCTATGAGCGCCCGACATTTGCCGTCGTTGGTCGAAAGTCCTTGGGTGTCACGGAAGACCCGAAGTCGCTGGAAGGCAAGAAGCTTGGCGCGCCACCACCGGATGGCGCCTTCGCCCAGTGGAAGGCTTTCAAAGAAGTCGCCAAGATCGATGACAGCAAGATCACCATTCAGTCCATCGGCTTCCCCGTGCGCGAGCCGATGCTGGCAAAGGGCGATGTCGATGCCGTTTTCGGCTTCGCCTTCTCGGTAATCCTGAACCTGAAGGCACAAGGCATTTCCGACGACGATATCGCCACGATCCTGATGGCAGAGCATGGCTTGAATCTGTATGGCAATTCCGTGCTGGTAAACACTGATTTTGCTAAAGAAAACCCGCAAGCGGTGAAAGGCTTCCTCAAGGCGCTTGCCAAGGGCTTTGCCGATGCCGCCAAGAACCCGGAAGAGGGCGTTGCTGCCGTGCTGAAGCGCAACGAAACGCTCAATCCTGATATCGAATTGCAGCGCCTCAATATGGCAAATTCGATGAACATCAAGACGCCTTATGTGATCGAAAATGGCATGGGCGGGGTCGATCCGGCACGCCTTGCTGCATCCATGGAAACGCTGAAGATTTCCATTGGCCTCAAAGGAAATGTCAAGGCTGATCAGGTTTTCGATGCAAGCTACCTGCCGCCCAAGGAAGAGCGGATGCTGCCGTAACGGCGACATAGAGCATGGTCAGCGCAAAAGTGCGCAGCGGTTTTGCGATGACGACATGCGACAAAGCAAGGACGTAAAGCGCAAGGAGCGAATCTGAAAGATCGCGACGCGCTATAGAATAAGACGACGACGGTTGGTGATGCTCGGGCTCCACCCGAGCATTTATCCATTGACCCTGTCGCCCCATGGAGGTCGGTCCCTCGGATGGGCGGCCATCGGGTATTTTGAAAGAAAATAGGAACTGGGGACATGTCTCATCTGGTTGAAATCGACGGCGTCGACATGCGCTATGGCGGCGCTTCGGGAACGCTTGCCGTTTCGAACCTCAAGCTCAAGGTAGATCGGGGAGAGTTTGCCGCCGTTGTCGGTCCTTCTGGCTGCGGTAAGTCCACGCTGATGAAACTGGTAACCGGGTTGCACATTCCACAGCGCGGCAATGTCATTGTCGGCGGCAAGCAGGTGACAGAACCCGTCTCCATCGTCGGCATGGCGTTCCAGAACCCCACCATGCTGCCATGGCGCACTACGCTTGAAAACATTCTCCTGCCGCTTGAGATCGTCGAGAAGCACCGTCGTCGACTGCGTGCCAACAAGGCCGAGTATGTCGCCAAAGCCGAGCGTTTGTTGGAGATCGTCGGGTTGAAAGGTTTCGGGTCGAAGTACCCTTGGCAGCTTTCCGGGGGCATGCAGCAGCGCGCCAATCTTTGCCGCGCGCTCATCCATGAGCCGGAACTTTTGATGTTGGACGAGCCTTTCGGTGCGCTCGATGCCTTTACGCGTGAGGAGTTGTGGTGCGTCATCCGCGATCTTCATGCGGTCCAGCGGGTGACAATCATTCTCGTGACGCATGACCTGCGTGAGGCGGTCTTCCTCGCCGACAAGATTTTCGTGATGAGTGCAAGGCCGGGCAGGGTGCTGGCGGAACATCGCGTACCGTTTGAGCGGCCACGCCAACTGTCCATCATGTATGAAAAGGGCTTCAACGACATGGTTCAGGAACTTCATGGCGAAATCGCCCAGGCGAGGGTAGCGGCATGAGCGCGGTTGTCGAAGGGCAGGTCGTCGCAACGCCACCAAAGCCCTTGATCGCCCGCGTCAATTGGGTCAAGGCCGCTCCATGGCTCTATACGCTTGCGCTCTTTGCGGCGTGGGAGTTGCTCGTCTATGCGCTGAAGATGCCGCAGACCGTGCTGCCGTCGCCGAGCCGGGTGGGCCAGGCCGTGTTGCAATACTGGTCGCCGATCTGGAAAAACTCACTGCAGACACTCTATACGACAACGCTCGGCTTTGCGATTGCGGTTGTTGCAGGCCTTGGCATCGGACTCTTCATCGGCTGGTCGAAAACGATTTATGCCGGGCTTTATCCATTGATGATCGGCTTCAACGCCATCCCGAAAGTGGCCCTTGTCCCCGTTCTCGTCATCTGGTTCGGCATCGGTACGGTTCCTGCGGTACTCACGGCCTTTTTGATCTCCTTCTTTCCCATCGTCGTCAACGTCGCGACCGGCCTTGCCACCATCGAACCCGAAACCGAAGACGTGCTGCGTGCTCTCGGCGCCAAGAAGATGGACATCATGCTGAAGGTCGGCATTCCGCGCTGCATGCCCTATTTCTTCGGCTCGCTGAAAATTGCCATTACGCTTGCCTTCGTCGGCTCGGTCGTGTCCGAGACTGTGGCATCCAATTACGGCCTCGGCAACATGATGAGTTCTGCCCAGAGCCAGTTCAATGTGCCACTGGTGTTCGCTGGCCTGCTCATGCTCGCGGTCGAAGGCATCGTTATGTATGCCATCATGGCCTGGGTGGAAAAACGCATGACCGGATGGGCACATCGCTCGACCATGGGGCAGTGAAGCAGGAAGAGAACAGGCGTACGCGGGCGGTGTGAGTTTAACCCTCGTCAGGTTTCGCCGGTCTGACGAAACGCTGCTCCAAAACCTCGCTGCCCCATTGCGATCCAGGGCGCTCCTCGGCAAGATTGAAGCTGCGGCTCTCATAGAGATGGCGGGCAGTCGCGAGACCGGAAAAAGTCCAAAGATGCGTCTCTGTGAATCTTTCAGCGTCCACGAAGGTGAGAGCGGTGTCGAGAAGCAGTTTTCCAACGCCGCTTCCTCTGGCTGAATCGTCGACGATGAACCAGCGCAAATGCGCTTTTCCCGGCCCCATATCTTCACCATCAATCGCAATGGAACCGATGATCCGGCCGTCTCGGATGGCCGTCCAGATGGCGTTCTTCGGGTTGCCCAGACGATATCCGAACTCGGCCAGACCGCTGGCGACGACGGACTCGAATGCCTGTCCGAAGCCCACTGTCCGGGCGTAGAAAAGCGCGTGCAATTCTGTGATCCGCGCCATGATTCCTGGCCTGTAGCCCGACTGAATGGAAATGGTGGCAGGCGTTGGCGTTCGGGCCAGCGCTTCCCCGTAAAGGCGCAGGCCGTTTGAAACGATGTGAAGCTGCTCCGGTGTCAATCGTTCGATCGCCGCTTGCACCTGTTGCCGGGCAAAATGATTGATCTGGCCAACCTGACTTTTTCCGGCGGATGTCAGCGAGAGACGCTTGACCCGATTGTCTGTATCTCCGAACTCTTCCGACACCCAGCCCGCATCGATCAGCTTGCGAAGCATTCTGCTGACACTGGATTTGTCCATATGCAGAGCGTCGCCAATATCACGCGCTGCCACGTCACCTTTTTCGATCTCTAGGAGGGCGTGAACGGAAGAAGGCGAAAGGTCGGTGCCTGCAAAGCCCCGACCGGTAAAACCAAGCTCCCGCACCAACTTGCGGGAGTGGACGCGGATTTCGTCGACAATCGGTTCGGATGGCACCATGACAGAAACCCGATATTAGTTGCAATATGCAACCTTATTCTGAGTGTCTGCCTGATGTCAAGGATCAGGGCATGGGGGCAGATGGCTCTTCCGCCTCGACCTTCGCCGCACGCTCATCGAAAGCGAGCTTCAAGGCCTTCGTCATATCGCGTGTTGTCGCAAACCAGTTGGCGCTGTGCGTCCAATAACGCAATTTGACGGTCGCGCTATCGGCACTGGCTGAATCCACGAACGTGGTTGGCGCCGGATCGAGAAGCACGCGGCTGTCATTGCGCGCGATCTGCATCAGCATGTCCTGCGTCTCGGCGATGCTCTCACCCTTTGGCACGGTCACGCTCAGTTCGTGGCGACGGGATGGGAAGCGGCTGTGATTGGTGATCGGCACGTTCCACAGCGTGGAATTCGGCGCCAGGCGGTAGAGACCATCGCTGGTCTTCAACTCAGTCGCAAAAAGGCCGATTTCGATGATGGTGCCGGAGACAGCACTCGTCTCGATATATTCACCGACGCGAAAAGGACGAAGGACGAGCAGCATGATGCCCGCTGCGATATTCTGCAACGTGCCCTGCAGCGCCAGACCGATGGCAAGACCTGCGGCACCGAGTGCTGCGAGAATGGAAGCGGTCTGTACTCCGAACTGGCCAAGCACCATGACCATGACCAGAATGAGCACCACGTAGCGGATGGCACCGGCAAAGAATCCGGCAAGGGTGGCGTCAAAGCCGCGAATGCGGGAAAGGCCTTGGAACGCCCAACGCTGAAGAAATGCCGCGGCCAGCCAGCCAATGATGAGAAGAAGAAGCGCGCCAATGACGGAGAAGGAATATTGCACCGCCAATGCGCTCGCCTGCCTGAGCGCGGCCTGTGATGCCACGATGATATCCGTTGCCTGTTGTTCCATGAATCGTCCCTTGATGATCTTTTGGTGTCAGAATTGGTAACGATGGGTCTTGGCTCGGGTTCCCGCTATATCCGCTCCATATCGGTCAGCGGCAGCACGAAGGGAACATTGCCGTCGGTATCAGCACCACGCCCGATCGCCTTGATCGCTTTCACCAATCGGCCTCTGCGATCGAGTAGCCTGTCACCGATTTCGATGATGCGGGCATTGGGTGTAGAATAGGGCGATACGGTTCTAAGCCGGCGTGCGAGCGCCGTTTCATCCTGATCCGGGTAGAGAGCCAGTGCGGCGACGACGGCCGCTGCAGGCGACCGAGACACACCCATCCAGCAATGGACCAGAAGCGGGGCCGACTGATCCCACTCGCGCGCAAATTCGATCAGCTGCAGAACATGGGCATCATCCGGCGCGATCAGCGTATCGGTCCCCTTGAAGGCGATATCGTTCATCTGCAGCGTCAGATGTCGCTCGGCAGCAATCACGGCCGGGCGATGAAACGTCTGCTCTTTGGCAATCAAGGTAATCATTTCGCGCGCCTTGTGGCGCACGGCCATTTCTCCGATGCGGGAGAGGGGCGAGACGACGATGGCAGTCATGGTAGAGCCTTGCGCAGTGCTTCGATGGCCTCGAAGCGTTCGATGAAACGGCGTTGCGCCTCAAGTGCTGGAACCGGATCGATTGCGATCATGTCGCGGCTGATGCCGCGCGGCAGGCCGAAGAATTTCTGAGCCTCTGCAAGTGAAAAGCCCGCAAGCTCCGTGGCTTCGAAGAAAGCCGCGACCGTGTCTGCCTTCTTGATGCGGTCTTTCAGCTCTCGCGTGGGATGGGGTGGAAGCGAAAAACGCAGGTGAACGGCGGCCTCCAGCCGGGCCTCTACGCTCTTGTAGCCACCACCGACGACGGATTTGAAAGGGGAGATCATGTCGCCGATCACATATTCCGGCGCATCGTGCAGCAGTGCCATCAGCATATCATCCGGCGAGGCAGAGGCGTTCAGATGACAGAAAATCGCTTCGACGATGAGGCTATGCTGCGCCACGGAGAACGCATGGTCGCCGCGAGTCTGCCCGTTCCACCGCGCCACGCGCGCCAGACCATGAGCGATATCGGCCAGTTCCACGTCTAGGGGAGAGGGATCGAGAAGGTCGAGACGCCTGCCGGAGAGCATGCGTTGCCATGCACGCGGAGACTTGGAAGGTGCCACCGCTTAATCCTCGGCGCCGGCAAGCGAATCGACGGCAGGAAAGCTGATGCCGCTCCAGCCGGGCAGAGCAACGCTGACCTCCACATCTCCTGCAGTCATGACCTTGCCAGATCCCATGGCCTCGGCAGCTCGGTCGATGCGGATGATGGCCAGGCCGTTGTCCCCGATAACGGTGCCAAGCGCGCCCATCGATTTGCCGCTTGCCATGATTTCGGTGCCGGAAGGCGGCAAAGCGCTTGCCGCGGAGACGATGACGACGCGTCGGCGCGCCGTGCCGCGGTGCTTCATGCGCGAAACGACCTCCTGGCCGACGAAGCAGCCCTTCTTGAAGGACACGCCATCATTCACATCCATCAGAACATCATGAGGAAATGCATCCTGAAGGGCATAATCGCTGCCCGACTCGGCAATTCCGTTGGCGATGCGCAGGGCATCGTAAGCGGAAACGTCGCCCTCGGCGGATTTGCCGGGGACGCGATAGAGCGTTACGCCAGCCTTGGCGAAGCGACCGTCCGTGACGCTGCCGTCCGGTGCAGCCTTGTCCCAATGGACGCTGACGCCTTCGGGATCTTCAGCTTTGAGATCCACAGCAGCCCGCAGCTTGTACATTGTGAGACGGCGTAGCAATGCTTCCTGTTGCTCCGCGCTCGTCTCCAAGCGATACGCTGTGCCCTCGCGCGAAACAAGAAAGTCGAATAGAATTTTGCCTTGCGGCGTCAACAATGCGCCTGCGCGAGCTTCGTTCTCTCCAAGTGATTCCAGATCCGTCGTGATCAGATTTTGCAGGAAATCGGAGGCAGCTTCGCCGCCGATGCGGATAAAACGACGGGTCGGTAAAAAGGCGAAAGACATGGCACTACCGTTCGGCTGGATTCACCTGAAGGCATCGGCCTGAAAATCTTAGCCGATTTTCGGAAAGGCGCGATGCGTCGATTCAAAACTGAAAGCGCCGGGCATCCAAAAGGACGAACGGCGCTTTAGAGTTAGGATTTTTGTAAGGCAAGGGCAAGCGCCCGAAATCGTCCGGCGCTCGATCAGTCGCCCGCACCGAAGAACTTCCACTGGCCATCGGGCGAAATGCCGATGCGGTAGAAGCTGTAATTGCCGTATTCCTGCATGTCGGCGAGATCCCCGGCGGTGATGATGCGCAGCAGGTCCACTTTTTCCGGCTTGGTCAGCGTGTTGAGCGACTTCCCGGCAAAATAAGGGAAGACATACATCTCATCCGGCGTTCCTGCATCTATGCGTGCATAGCCCGTGGAGAGAAGATCGAGGATAATGGCAAGCACTTCCAGGCCTTCTGGATCGCCGGAAAAGCTCTTCAACGCGGCGATCGGATCGTTTCCTTCGCCATCGACGCGCGTCTGGTTTGGACCCGCATTGATCAGTGGTCGCAGCTTTTCGATGTCACCGGTGGAGGCCGCATCGATGATCAGCTGACGCAGACGACGGACCGGCTCCGGCGCTTTGCTGATATCATGCTCGATCTGGGCGGAAATATGCGGCGCATCGTCCTGCTCAGGCGCTGCCTGCTCTTGTCCGCCTTGGCGGTTCACCAGCGGATCAGGCATAGGAATGCCATCAGAACTCTTTTCGACCTGTGCCGGTTCGGAAGACTTGGGGGCATCGGAGGCCTGGGCCTGTTCGGTCTGCCCGCTCGGACCCGGCTTCAGCGCCGATAGAGCGTAGGCTGCCTGTGGCAGCGCGGTTGCGGAGACGACCAGCGAAAAAACAGCGGCAAGCGCGGCGGAAGACCGCGTGACGTCATGACGGAAGTACAGCATTGATAAACTCCCGCTTACTGGATGATCCGCTGCGGGGAAAATTCGCCAGCGAGCATGCGCTGACGCAGTGATTCGAGCATGGCCTCTGCGCCGGCTTCGCCATGCATGCGGATGGTTTCGCGCATGGCCAAGGCAATAGCGGCATCTGCGATGATCTCCGGCTCGATGCCGTCGGCCATACCATCGGCCCAGGCCTCGTTTTGATGTTCCAGAGCGACCTGCATCTTTTCATGCGCGATCATATCGTGGATTTCGTTACGGCTCGTTTGCATCTTTCATCCTCGACAGGGCGTTCAAGTCGTTACCACCCTGTTAACAACTCTAACAGTCTTTTATCAAAACGGCACGCCCTGCGGCGAAAAGAGGTTAACAATCCTCTAATTTCCGAACCTGGACGTGATTTCTTGTGCGAGTGTTGCGCCTTCGTTACGGTATTTCTGCTCCGCCAAGATTGCGGCGGGGGTGCAGCTGGTGTGAACGGCTGCAAAAGTGCGGTAACCGCGGTTAAAGGCTGCGGTCATCCGCTGCTTGCGTTGAGGTTCGTTCGCGGTATCCGCCGCCAGAATATCGCTCATCGCCTTGCGCCATTCCTGCGGCCCCGTCGCGGGACAAAGCGTGCGCAGATATTGGACAGCACCCAGAATTTCCGACAACCGTGCCAGCTTGTCATCATAAGGGGCTGGCTTGCTTTCCTGAGGCGGCGGTGCGAGAGGCTGAGGCGGTTTCTGGCTGGCAGCATGCGAAGCAACGGGCATGCCCATGCTCACCAACACCGCTAACAGAATACAAACTCGTCGACCCATGACGCTACGCACAACCCAATATCGGCTTTCGACAATCTTCGTCCAGATAGCTGTGATTCTAGTGTTCATGCAACTGGCCTAGAAGGCGCTCGGCGCATTCCACCACGCTTTCAGGCGCGGGAAGGGCACGTATTTCCTCCAGCGTGTACCAGCCCGCATCTGCGGCATCATCGGCCGCAAGAACCGCAGCCTGCTCATCTGCCTCCACCAGAAAGACAGACAGCAGAAAGTGGCTCGTCAGCCGTCCCTCCGCGTCGTGGGATGGCAGATCATAGGTGGCGAAAAGCTGTGGATGACTTGCCCTGATGCCTGTCTCCTCCAGCAATTCGCGAAGCGCTGTCTGCGCTGGCGTCTCACCGGGCTCTCCCCGCCCGCCCGGGAAGGCGAACATGTCCTTCGACGGCGGGTTGATACGACGCACCAGCAGCAGACGGTCGCCACGCCGGACGATGGCAGAAGATGCTGGCTGAGGAAGAGGCATGCGGTTTCCTTCGAGAATCTGCCTCTTATTATGCAGTCAACCTTGCAGGAAACGTGGCGGCATTCTTTCCCTGTAGGGAAAGTACTGAAAACAGCCGCGCGCCTCCTCGATTGCCCGCTTGACGGAGGGCCGCGAAACCAGTCGCTCAAAGTCCTTCCTTGCTTTTCTAAAGTTGTCGGTGAACGGATGAACGATCGCCCCATGGAAGAGCGCCCGGACGGCCGCGCAATCCGCCATCGAAAACTTTGTGCTCGCAACCCATTGGCGGCCTGCAAGGGGGTGCTCAAGAACGCCGTAGGCCTTGTCGATGGTCGCATGTGCCTCGGACACGCCACGCGGGTCGAGAGAGCCTTCGGGACGTAAGCATTCCGCGACAATGCGCTGCATCGGCTGGTGGATGGAGAGGTCGAAAAACCAATCCCGGAGCCTCACCTGGAGCTGTTCTTCCGCCTCTTGTGGCAGAGGTCGGAAAGACCGCGATATTGATATACTCGATGATGATGCCGCTTTCGGGTATCGTTACCTTGAATTCCGTATCATGCGACACCGGAATCGTCCCCATCGGCGATGTCTCGAAGAATGCCGCCCTTGAATCAGAATTGGAGAAATCGTCGATAACCGACTCAAAAGACCTGCCGTTTTCATAAAGTGCCAGAGGCACATTATAGCAGAAAGACCAGAGGATGCATATTGAGCTTCAGGGTCGTGCAACCTCTCCATGAGGTAAACGAAACTGTGGCTGGATGCTGTAAAGGTCCAAGGAGAGTGCACCAAGGAGGTGGTTTTCGCTATGATGCGTCGACGGATTCGAACAATCCACATCCACGTTGCCCGAAGCAAGTGCAGGAAATAGGCATGAAATTTACCCTCGTCTATGCGATGGCAGCGCTCGCTGAAATTGCCGGCTGCTTCGCCTTCTGGGCGTGGCTGCGTATGGGCAAGTCGGTGGCCTGGTTGGGACCTGGGATGATGTCGCTTGCGGCCTTCGCCTGGCTTTTGACGCTTGTGCCGACCGAGGCCGCCGGCCGGGCCTATGCCGCCTATGGCGGGATCTATATCGTCGCGTCTTTGCTATGGCTTTGGATCGTGGAGCGTCATGCGCCTGATCGTTGGGATCTGGCGGGTGGTGCGGTCTGCCTGGCTGGCGCCTCGCTCATTCTGTTTGCCCCGAGAGGATAGGCCATGTGCGGTCGCTTCGTTTTAAAGGCAACGCCGGAAGAGATTGCCGACTATCTCGACCTGATAGGGCTGGAGGATTTTCCGCCGCGATTCAATATCGCACCGACGCAGCCTATCCTCATCATTGTCGAGGGTGAACGGCAGGAGGTGGGAAGCAATCTGCCGAACCGTAAAGCCATGCTCGTGCGCTGGGGCTTCATGCCGGGTTGGGTGAAAGATCCCAAGACGTTCCCGCTTTTGATCAATGCTCGCTCCGAAACCGCCATCGGCAAGGCGTCGTTTCGCGCTGCCATGCGTCATCGCCGCATCCTGATCCCGGCCAGCGGATTTTACGAGTGGAAGAGACCTTCCAAGGAGGAGGGCGGGAAGCCTCAGGCCTATTACATCAGACCAAAGCGCGGCGGCATTGTCGCCTTAGCCGGACTAATGGAAACATGGTCCTCCGCCGATGGATCGGAAGTCGATACGGGCGCCATCCTCACTACCGCCGCCAACAGGTCCATGTCGCGTGTCCATGACCGGATGCCGGTGGTGATCGCACCAGAAGATTTCGCCCGTTGGCTGGATTGCAAGACGCAGGAGCCACGTGAGGTTTCGAGCCTGATGCGGGCAGCGGATGAGGATTTTTTCGAAATGATCCCGGTGTCGGACAAGGTGAACAAGGTCGCCAATGTCGGGCCTGATCTCATCGAACCGGTGTCGGAAGCGGCATCTCTTGCTCCGATAAAGGAAAAGGGCGGACAACTGTCGTTATTTTAAACGACGGACCCGCTTCTCGCAGGCCGTGCCCTGACGTCGAAAATGAAAATGGCGCTCAAAAGCGCCACTTGCAACGTCGACAGGCACCACACTGCCTGCTGAACATAAAAGAGATCAGGCAGTCTTAGCCTGCTTTGGCTTGCGCGCCACCATCATGGCGGCAGCTGCAACGGCCTTGAGGCCAAGCGGCTGGTAATGCGCCTTCAAATCCGGTTTTGCCGGCATCTCGATTTTCTTCGTTTCGGTCATTCCACCCTCCGCAGATCGCTTATCAGGCCTATGATTCGTTGGCCTTTCTGACTAGCTCTCTCGAGGGCAATCGTGACGAATTCGAGGCGAATCCGATCAATTGAAAATTGCAGTCTGCGACATTTCGTGTTCGGGATCGCCTGAAAAAAGACGCAAGTTAAACCAGCCGTTGTTACGGCAAAGACGACCCCGTCTTGTCAGAAATCAGATGCCTCGGTCGAGTCCGTCGCCGCTATCGCCGTGGTCATGCTCTTCAATCGTCAACGTTCCATAGCGCTTGTGCCAGATGCGCGCGCTGAAGGGCAGGAAGGTCAGATAGGCGAGCACGGTGAGGATCAGCACTTCCCAGGTAAAGCTCATCAAGAGTGCCACATAGAGCACCACGATCAGAATGGCTGGAAGCACGAGATCGCGGCGGATGCGGCTTTCCGACTTACCAGACCAAATGGGCAGTCGGCTGATCAGCAAATAGCCGATCAACACCGTGTAGGCGGCAGCGATATGGGCGAATGTCCTGCTTGGTTCGACGCCGATGAAACCGATATAGACAGGTAGCAGAACAAGCATCGCTCCCATGGGAGCGGGAACACCCACAAAAAACTCGTCCTGCCAGGGCGCCTTGACCTCTCGCTCGATCATGACGTTGAAGCGCGCCAAGCGCATACCCATGGCTATAACGTAGATAAGAGCGGCAATCCAACCAAGCGAGCGGGCCTGATCGAGGAGATAGGCATAAACGACGAGGGCAGGGGCGACGCCGAAATTGACGATGTCGGCGAGCGAATCCATCTGCGCGCCGAACTTGGACGTCGCCTTCATCATGCGCGCGAGGCGCCCGTCGATGCCGTCAAGGAAGGCTGCCAGCAGCACCATGGCCACCGCAAGTTCAAACCTGCCTTCGAAGGCCAGACGAACGCCACTGAGACCGGCGCAGATAGCCAATACGGTGACGAGGTTAGGGACTACCATACGCAGCGGAATGTCGCGAAGCCTTGGGCCTCTTCCGCCATCCTTATTGACTTCGTGCTTGCCATTGATGCTTGGCTGCGGCGCTTGCTCGTCCATGAAACGCGTCTCCCTGACGTGTCATCAGCCGCGGCGGCTGATGACGGCTCCCTTGGTCGAGCCGAATTCGGCCAGAACCGTTTCACCGGCAATGGCCGTCTGACCGACGGAAACACGCGGCGAGAAGCCTTCCGGCAGGAAGATATCGAGGCGAGAACCGAAGCGGATCAGGCCGAAGCGCTCGCCCGCATCGACGGGTTCGTTCGGCTTGACCCAGCAGACGATGCGACGCGCGACCATGCCGGCAATCTGTACGACACCGACCCGGCCATGCGCGGTTTCGATTACGAGACCATTGCGCTCATTGTCTTCCGATGCCTTGTCGAGATCGGCATTGAGGAAGAGGCCTGGGCGGTACGCGACATTGACCACGCGTCCACGCACCGGCGAGCGGTTCACGTGGCAGTTGAACACGTTCATGAACACAGAAACGCGTACCATCGGCTCCTTGCCGAGTTCCAGTTCCAGTGGCGGAACCACAGTCTGGATAGCGGAAACGGTACCATCGGCCGGGCTGATGATCAGATCGTCATCCTGCGGCGTCACGCGCTCGGGATCGCGGAAGAAGTAGGCGCACCAGGCGGTCAGAACCATCCCGATCCAGAACAGCGGTTCGGCGATCCAGCCGAGCACCAGCGATGCCACGAAGAAGGCTGCGATGAAAATGTAGCCTTCCTTGTGGATCGGAACGAGGGTGTTACGAATGGTATCGAACAGGTTCATGGGTCTTTCTTCTCCGAAGTTTCGTTATCGGCCTTTGCGATATGCGCCATGAAGGGCGCTCCCGCTTGGACCTCGATTTGCCTACGCGCCCGAAGGCGAAAACTTGGCTCGTTCCGCAAGACATGCACCATATAGTCGTTTCCCGACAATATTCACGTCTCAAGGCGACAAAACACGCATAGGTGACTACAGGCAAACCGCGTCACGGGCAATGGTGCGCAGCGGCTGGGCCGCTTTATACCGAGGTCAATGCGCGGGTTCACCACGATCCACCACGCCTAGGTCATCCTTCTCACGCACTTCCCTCAGCCGTTCTTCCGCCTGGATCGCTTCGCGCTGACGGCTCCACATCGAAGCGTAGAGACCGCCCGCCAACATCAGGGAGGAATGTGTGCCGCGCTCGGCGATGTTGCCATCCTTCAGCACAATGATCTCATCTGCGCCAATGACGGTCGACAGGCGGTGGGCAATCACCAGTGTAGTGCGGTTCTGAGAAACCACATCCAAGGCGCTCTGGATTTCCTGTTCCGTATGCGTATCGAGCGCCGATGTCGCCTCGTCGAGGATGAGGATCGGTGGGGCTTTCAGAATGGTACGGGCAATCGCCACGCGCTGCTTTTCACCACCAGAAAGTTTTAGGCCTCGCTCGCCGACCATGGTCTGAAACCCGTCCGGCAATTTACTGATAAAGCCGCTGATCTGCGCCGCATTGGCGGCAGCCGTGACATCGGCATCCGGCGCGTCCGGACGACCATAGCGGATGTTGTAGGCGAGCGTATCGTTGAACAGCACCGTGTCCTGAGGAACCATGCCGACCACCGCACGCAGGCTCTTCTGCGTCACCTCGCGAATGTCCTGGCCATCGATGGTGATCGAACCGCCTTGGATATCGTAGAAACGATAGAGCAGGCGGGAGATCGTTGATTTACCCGCACCGGACGGTCCGACAATGGCAATGGTCTTTCCCGCCGGGACATCGAAGGAGATACCTTTGAGGATCGGGCGCTCGGGATCATAGGAAAACTGCACGTCGCGGAAGCTGACAGCGCCAGCGCCGATTTGGAGCGGTTTGGCATCCGGTGCATCCACCACTTCCGCCTCGACTTCCAGGAGATCGAACATCTGCTCGATGTCCGTCAGACCCTGGCGGATTTCGCGATAGACGAAGCCGATGAAGTTGAGCGGTACGGAAAGCTGGAGAAGCAGCGCGTTGATGAAGACGAAGTCGCCGATGGTCTGCTCGCCGCGTTGAACCGCCAGCGCCGACATCACCATCATCACCAGCGAACCGAGGCCGAAGATCACACCCTGGCCGAAGTTCAGCCAGCCGAGCGACGTCCAGATGGCGACGGCAGACTTCTCGTAACGCGCCATAGAGGCATCGAAACGACGGGCCTCCATTTCTTCATTTCCGAAATATTTCACCGTTTCGAAGTTCAGGAGCGGTCGATCGCCTTGGTGTTGGCGTCGGTGTCGCTATCGTTCATCGACCGGCGAATGGAGATGCGCCAGTTGCTGGCTTTGACGGTGAACCAGATATAGGCCCAGACGGTCACGACGGTGACGAAGACATACCAGAAACCGTAGGATACCCAGAAGATCGCCGCCGTCAGCAGGAATTCGATGAATGTCGGGGCGGTGTTGAGAATGGTGAAACGGACGATGGTTTCGATGCCCTTCGTGCCGCGCTCGATGATGCGCGACAGGCCACCGGTCTTGCGCTCCAGATGGAAGCGCAGCGACAGTTGGTGCATATGGACGAAGGTCTTGTAGGCGAGCTGTCGCACCGCGTGCTGACCGACGCTGGCGAACAGCGAATCCCGAAGCTGGTTGAAGCCGATCTGAATGATGCGCGTGATGTTATAGGCGATGACCAGCGCCACGGCACCCAGCAGGAAGACGGGAAGCAGCCCCGCCATATCGACTTTGCCATTCAGTGCATCGGTTGCCCATTTGAAGAAATAGGGCACCGAGATCAGCACCAGCTTGGCAACGATCAGGAAGAAGGTGGCCCATACCACCCGCATCTTGAGATCGGGTCTGCCCTCGGGCCACATATAGGGCCAAAGGTTGATAAGGGTCTGCATCGGATTGCTGGAATCCGCTGAAATCGTCTTCTTCTTGTCGGCCATTCTCTGCTCCGGCGTCTGCCGGGATGCAGACAGCAAGACGGCGGCCCTGATGAGCCGCCGCCGTCTAAATTAGATAATATTCCGACCGGGCATTTGCAATGCTTGGGGCCGTCTTCTTACCGCGTCTTCAACCGGTTGCGGTGGATTTCTTCCGCATTCGGCAACGCCTTTTCCGGCACATCGAAAATCTGGCCTGGCTCGATCAGGTCCGGGTTCTGGATTTGCTGCTGATTGGCAAGATAGATGGTGGTGTAACGCACGCCCTGGCCATAGACGCGACGCGAAATCTGCCACAGCGTATCGCCGCGACGAATGATCACCGCACTCTCGCTATGCGCAAGCGGCGCCTGTTCGAATGTCTTCGTACCGGATGCATCAGTTACCGGAGCCGCTGCATTTGTTGGCACAGACGTTGCGGGAGCCGCTGTATTCAACTCTTCGAAACGGTTCGTCAGGCCAGCAATTGCTTTTCCGACCGCGACCACATCGTTCGGCAATGCTTCCACGAGTGAGAGCAGGGATCGCGCTTTGTGGGAAATGTCGGCAACGAACGCGGTGAAGGCCGGGTCCGCAGAAGCGGCTGTGCGGAACTCCGAAAGTGAACGAAGCGCGATAACCGTCGCTGACTTCGCTGCCGCGACCTCGTCCAGCGTCGGTGTCTTGCCGTCTTTAAAAAGACCGGACAAAATACCGAAGGCCTTCGACACTTCCGTGCGTAGCGCTTCGAACGCAGCCTGATCGGTAACCGCTGCCGGAGCCTGTCCTGATACCGTCGCGTTCGGCTGCCCCCCAGCTACGCCGGATGGCTGCATGGCAACCGTGCTCTGATCCGCCTCCGGGCGAGAGAACGGCACGCGGACACGCACCGTTACCTTACCGGATGCATCAAGCGCTTCCGCCGTGATGATATGACTGCCGACCGAAAGCTGGATGTCACCTTCGACGACGAAGCTGCCGGAGGCTTCCGCCTTGCTTTCGCCGACGCGCGTATCGTCTACCAGAGCGCGGATCGTCGTGCCGGCAGGTGCGGAGCCAGCAATGTAAATCTTCGAGCCATCGAACTCGACCGCGGTAACACGCACGGATGCTGTCTCGGAGGTGGTGTTGGTTAGCGCTGCATTGCCAGTCGAGGCGGCCGCCGCAGGCGCTTGGGTATTCGTTGCGGCATTCGGTGTCGCCTGCGCCTGAAGAGCAGGTGGAGCTGCTTCCGGCATGGTCAGAACGCGGCTAGCCTTGCCAGGTGTGGTGACCATGGCAAGCAGATCGCCACCTTTCTGGGCAGGGACGGACACGGTCGCCACTTCCTTCGACTCGGAGACCTTGCCGTCCTTGCCGGTTGCGCGCAGCACCAGCTCATGGTTGCCGGGCGGAAGGGGATTGTCGAGAACGGCTGCAAAATCGCCGCTGCCTTCAACCGGGGTCTTGGCGATAACCTGGCCCTTGTTGACGATTTCAAGCTGCGAACCCGGCTGCGCCTTGCCGGCAATCACAGCCGAACCGTCCGGCTCGACGCGCAAAACGTCGAATGTCGGAAGCTGAGCGGCGTCTCCCGTGGCGGCGGGTGCGGAAGGCGTTGTGGGCTGTGCAGGCGTTGGAGCTGGCTGAGGGGCTGTGGCTGGCGCTACCGGCTTTGGCGCACCATCATCCGTGCCGGCAAACACGCCCGCCAGACGGCGGACCTGTGCTGCGGCCGCGGCGGCATCTGTCGGCAAGCCGCGAAGATAGGCTGTCGTGCGCTCCGCTGCTGTGCGCGCGGTGGTGATCAGACGCGAGGTTGTCTCATCGAGCGATTCCGGAATGTCGATGTTTTCCAACTCGCGAAGCGAATCTTCGACCTGCTTGCGGGCGGCCGCAAACGCCTCATTGGAGGGCACCTTGTTATCGGCAAACAGGTTGCTCATGTCCTTGATGGACTTGTTGGCGGATTCCGCCAGCCGGCCAACCTTCTCGGCAATATTGGTGGTGTCCTTGGCCGCGTCCGAGAGAAGATCGCCAGCCTTTTCACTGCCCATTTCGACGCTGTTCTTGACGGCGTTGCTGGCTTCGTTAATGGCGTCACCGATCGGCTTGTTATCGCCAGACATGCGAGGAAGAACGAAGAAGACCATGAGCAGCGTGGCAATGCCGAGCACGACAAGCGCCAACAATCCGGCTCTTTTATTTTTCATCATGTGTCTCCACGTCATTCTTCGCAATATTATCGAGGATTGCTAGCGTTTTAGCGCTTTTCATACAAGCGGCCCCGGGCGCCAAGCGCCGCGTTTGTCGCGTCTTCCCCCAAAATTTCTTGACGGAATTGACCCTGCGTAGTTCGGTGCAGGCCATGACACATGAAAACCATTCGATTCGATCCATCTGCGTCTATTGCGGCTCTCAGCCCGGGCGCGATCCCGCCTACATGGAAGCTGGCCGCAACCTCGGAAAATCCCTGGCCGAAAACGGCATTCGCCTTGTCTATGGCGGTGGCACCAAGGGCATCATGGGCGCGGTCGCAAGCGGTGTTCTTTCAAACGGCGGCGAAGTTACGGGGATCATACCCGAGTTTCTCGTGGATATGGAAGCGACACGCCATTCTCTCGGCCAATTGAACGAACTTGTGATCACCAAGGACATGCATGAGCGCAAGCACATGATGTTCCAGCGCTCGGACGCCTTCGTCACTTTGCCGGGCGGTATCGGCACGGTTGAAGAGATCGTTGAAATCATGACCTGGGCGCAGCTCGGTCGTCACGCCAAGCCCATGGTCTTTGCCAATATCAACGGCTTCTGGGACCCGATGCTGGAACTGGTCCGCCATATGCGCGACCAGGGCTTCATTCATCGCGCCCATCTGCTGAATCCACTGGTCATCGATCAGATCGATGACATCGTACCCGCGATTATCGAGCGCGCAGCAGCCCAGGAAAATCCGGAAGGCGACCCTTCGGTCATTGCGCAGCTTTAAAGCCTGAAGCTGCCGGTCAACCGGCAGCTCTGCCCTTCATCAGGCTCGGCAGGGTGTAGACCGCAAGTGCTGCCCAGATCATCATGAAGGCGATCATTCGCACCATGTCGAACGGTTCCTTGAAGACGAAAACCGCGATGACGAAGATCATCGATGGTGCGATATACTGCATGATGCCGATGGTGGAGAGCTTCAAAAGCTTGGCGCCATTGCCATAGAAGATCAGAGGAACGGCGGTGATGAGTCCGCTCGCCGCCAGAAGCCAGCTATCCTGCAGGGTGCCCGCGAAAAAATGCCCTTGCCCGGTGAAGGTCAGATAGACGATGAAGGCGAGAGCAGGCGGCGTCAACAGCAGCACCTCCAACAGGAAGCCCTGCGTCGGCCCGATCGGCAGCGTCTTGCGGAAGAAGGCGTAAAAGCCCCAGGAGACGGTCAGTGCGAGCGCGACCCAAGGCAGACCACCGGCATTCCATGTCAGTAGCGCTACGGCAATCGCCACCAGCGAAATAGCAGCCATCTGCACTCGGCTAAGCTTTTCCTTCAGGATCAAGGCGCCGAGAAGAATGCTGAAGAGTGGATTGATGAAGTAGCCTAGTGCGGCATCCAGCGCGTGACCCGAGCCGATGGCCCAGATGTAGATGCCCCAGTTGACGCTGATCAGCGATGCGGTGAGGCAGGCCATGGCAAGCATGCGAGGCGTCGTCAGCGCTTGGCGGATTTCGGCAGTTCGGCCAAGCGCGATCAGCACGATTGCAGCAATCGGTACCGACCACACCACGCGGTGAACGATGACTTCCAAGGGCGAGATATGCGCGACGGCCTTCATATAGAATGGCAGGAAACCCCACAGAAGATAGGCGGTCAGCGCGTAGGCGAAGCCACGGACGCTATCGCCCGATTGGGGAGCCTGAATGGTGGGGTTCATTGCCATGGGAATACTGCCAATATGATCGGGATCTCTCCGCAGTATTCCCCTTTGGTGTGATGTACCAATTCATTTCCGTGAAGCTTTGGTTAGAAAAGCTGCATTTGCTCAAACAAGAAGCCTATGCGAGATGAATCGGTGTGCGAGGTGATGGCCGTAAGAAACTGAAACGATTCCGGATTTCGCTCCATTCCATTGCCATCGCTTGATGCTCAAGGCTGAACATCAAGCGATGGCCAAAGCTGGTTTCACTTTCCAGCAAAGCGATCCGTTGCCCGGATCAACTGGTCAAGAATGCCGGGCTCGGTCATTGCGTGGCCTGCAGCCTCGATTATGTGCAGATCCGCCTTTGGCCACGCCTTGGACAAATCCCACGCTGTCTTAGCCGGGCACGGCATGTCATAGCGGCCGTGCACGATGACGCCTGGAATGTCTTTCAGCTTGTAGGCGTCGCGTAACAACTGTCCTTCTTCGAGCCAGCCGGCATTGACGAAGAAATGCGTTTCGATGCGCGCAAAGGCGATAGCGTAGCGATCTTCACCGAATTCATCCACGCGTGCCGGATCGGTAACGAGCGCAATCGTCGCACCTTCCCATTGGCTCCAGGCCTTGGCGCATTCCAGCTTTTTCTTTTCGTCGGTACCGGTCAGATAGCGATAATAGCTTGCCATCATCTGCCCGCGCTCCGCCTCGGGAATGGGCGCAATAAACGTTTCCCAGCGCTCGGGATACATTTCCGAGACGCCGAACTGGTAGTACCAGTCCAGTTCCCGCTTGGTCAGCAAATAGATGCCGCGCACGATCAACTCGCTGACATGTTCAGGATGGGTCTCGGCGTAGGCGAGCGCCAGCGTCGAGCCCCAGGAGCCGCCAAAGACTTGCCATTTCTCATAGCCAAACATCTGGCGTAACTTCTCGATATCCGCCACCAGATGCCAGGTTGTATTGGCGTCGAGGCTTGCATGCGGCGTCGAGCGTCCGCAGCCGCGCTGGTCGAACAACACCACGTCATAGAGAGCGGGATCGAAGACGCGGCGCTGTGTCGGGTTGACGCCACCACCGGGGCCCCCATGCAGGAAGACCGCAGGCTTGCCGCCCTTGGTGCCGACGCGCTCCCAGTAGATCGTGTGGCCATCGCCCACATCCAGAAAGCCGGTCTCGTAGGGTTCGATCTCTGGATAGAGGCCGCGTAGTATTTCAGTCATGAAAACAGTCCTTGATGCTATGCCTTGTTTGCTTCGTCTTCAGGCGGCCAGACCACGGTGTCGTGGTCCGGATGCTGATAGGAAATAATCGTGCTTTCATCGATGCCTTGCTGAACAGACGGCTTGTCGAACAGCGCTTTGATCCACGGCATCTGCATATGTGCGTTGACCTGCACCTGCGGCTCGATCTGATCCGGATGATCGAAGGCGCCGATGGCGATCTCGACCCCGCCCGGATAGTGATAGGTCAGCGGCGTTCCGCACTTGTTGCAGAAGCCTCGGTGAATCTTGGAGGATGACCGGAAGAGGCTAGGCTGCCCCCGTGTCCATGTGAGATGGGCTTGATCTGCACCCACAAGCGCCCCAAAGAAATTGCCGAAATGCTTCTGGCACATCCGGCAATGGCAAATCGACGGCCGGCCAAGCTTGCCAGCGTGAAATCGGACCGCACCGCACTGGCACCCACCTGAATATCCTGCCTCGCTCATCAACGCTTCTCCTCTGGCCATGTCTCCGTATCGTGGTCCGGATGCTGATAGGAAACAAGGTCGGCGATGAAACTAGCCGACGTCATATCGGCCAGCGTCTCCTCTTGCGGTAGAGCGTGAAGATGATCGACAAAGCCGATCTTGTTTTCGACGCCCCATTGGATGACGGGGGGCAGGCTGGCAGGATCATCGAAGGCACCTGCCGCAATGGCCATTCCATCCGGCGCCTCATAGGTCAGCGGCGTGCCGCACTCGCCACAAAAGCCCCGCTTTACGTGGTTGGAAGATTGAAACCGCTTCGGCTCACCGCGAGTCCATTCAAATTTCGCACCTCGCACGGAGACGAGTGGCGCATAATAGGCCCCGAAGGCCTTCTGGCACATGCGGCAATGGCAGATGGAGCTATCGTTCAAAACTCCCTCCGCTCGGAACCGTATGGCCCCGCATTGGCATCCGCCGGTGTGGATGGTCATGATTGCTCCCTCGGTATTGATCGCAGGATATGTAGGCAGACATCGTCTATCTGTTGGAGGACGTCATCGTTCCAGAAGCGGATGACGGTCCAGCCGTTTTGCTGGAGGGCCTCGGTTCTTTGTCGGTCGTAGTGGAGCGACGCGTCCTCGGTGTGCTGCGAGCCGTCTATCTCGATGATGAGTTTGTGCTCAGGGCAGGCAAAATCGACGATATAGTACAGGATGGGCAACTGGCGGCGAAAGCCGAGGCCTTCCAGCCGGTGAGCGCGCAGGCAGTTCCATAGTTTGAGTTCGGCATCGGTCAGCGCCTTTCTCATGCGCTTGGCATGCGTTCGGTGCTGTGGCTTGACGTCGTGGTGGGGCATGGTGGCTCGTTACGCTTGGGGTAACGAAAGGGTGGGGGACTTAGAGGCACAGGGCAATAGGGGCGTTTTCTTTTTTTGGATGTGTGGCACCCCCTCTGTCCTGCCGGATATCTCCCCCTCAAGGGGGGAGATCGCCTCGTGGCAACGTCCCGCAAATCACTAGGGTGGAAGATGGAGATGAGCGGGTGCATCTTTCCGATCTCCCCCCCTTGAGGGGGAGATTCCCGGCAGGGCAGAGGGGGGTAAGCTGCGTGTGAAAAGAAAGAACGGCAGTTCGAAACCCTACCGCTTCAACTCCCAAGTCGTCACCCGTTCACCCGTTTCCTTGTCCTTGCCATCCTTCAACTGAATCCCCTTGGCAGACAGCTCATCGCGAATCCGGTCCGCCTCGGCAAAATTCTTCGCCTTCAGCATCTCCAGCCGCATGGCAACGAGCGAATCCACAGCGGCGGCAATCGCCTCATCCACTTCCGCCTTCTTCGGCAGCACGCCAAGAAGTGCGGCGCTCGCCGCAAATACGGGAAGCTTTTCCGGATCGGCATTGGCAGCCTGGGCCAGAGCATGCAGTGCCTGTACCGCCGCAACGGTATTGAGATCGTCAGCAAGCGCATCGAGCACGCCTTGATCGACATCGGCATCGCTCGCTTCTGCGGCAGGCCACTTCGCGAGCAGCCGCTCCGCTTCTTCGAGACGCTTGACGGAGAAATCGATCGGTTCACGGTAATGCGTCATCAGCATCGCCAGTCGCAACACTTCTCCTGGCCATTTGCGGCCGCCAAAAGTTTCGGTGTGCAGCAGATCGTAGATCGTCACGAAGTTCCCGTCGGACTTGGACATCTTGCGGCCTTCGACCTGCACGAAGCCATTATGCATCCAGACATTGGCCATCACATGGGTGCCATGGGCGCAGCGGGACTGGGCGATTTCGTTTTCGTGATGCGGGAAGATGAGGTCGAGACCACCGCCGTGAATATCGAAGACTTCACCGAGATATCGACCGGACATGGCGGAGCACTCGATATGCCAGCCGGGGCGACCACGCCCCCAAGGGCTTTCCCAGCCGGGCTCGTTATCGCTTGAAAGCTTCCACAACACGAAGTCGCCAGGGTTCTTTTTGTGCGCGTCGACCGCGATGCGCGCACCAGCCTGTTGCTCGTCCAGCGGACGCTTGGACAGTTGGCCGTAATCGCTCATGGATTTGGTGTCGAACAGCACCTCGCCTGACGCCACATAGGCGTGGCCGCGCGCAATCAGCTTCTCGATGATCTCGATCATCTGGGTGATGTTATCTGTCGCGCGGGGTTCCACTGTCGGCTCAAGGCAGCCGAGAGCCGCGACATCCTGATGAAACTGATTGGCGGTCTTTTCCGTCACCGCATGGATCGCGTCGTTCAGCGGCAGGTTGGGATAATCGCGAAGCGCCCGCGCGTTGATCTTGTCGTCCACGTCGGTGATGTTACGCGCATAGGTGACGCCATTCTCGCCATAGACATGCCGCAGCAGGCGATAGAGCACGTCGAAGACGATCACCGGGCGGGCATTGCCGATATGGGCATAATCATAGACCGTCGGGCCGCAAACATACATGCGGACATTCTTCGCATCGATCGGCTGAAATTCGGCTTTTTCGCGGGTCAGCGTGTTGTAAAGCTTCAAGCGCAAGGACATGCGTATTTCCTTCGGGTATCGGAGATTGACCCCACCGGAGCGTTTGTCTGCTTTGACCTTTCAGGAGACGAAAACGATCTGGCCGGGGGTTAGACCAGCAAAATTCAACTCAGCAGCAACGGCAGATCGTTATTTTCATGGCTTGCTTTATGAAGCGACGCCCGTTGTCGGTCAAGAGCATCGCTTTGAGATTCACGCTGGTTCGCAAGTCATTCCGGCGCGCGGTAGCTGACGAATTTCCGGTCGCGGACGACATAGATCTTACCGGTCTCGGAGAGGTCAGGCGAGGCAAGCGGGACGATAGCCTGTGCCACTTCCGAAGGATGGGGCAGGGTGTCGGGATCTTCGCCGGGCATCGCCTGGGCACGCATCGCCGTACGCGTCGCGCCCGGATTGATGCTGTTGATGCGCAGATGGGTCTGCTCGGTTTCGGCCGCCCAGGTGCGTGCCAGCGCTTCAACGGCAGCCTTTGAGGTGGAATAGACGCCCCAGAACGGCCGACAGGAATGGGCAGCGCCAGAGGACAGGATCAGCGCGCGCCCGGCATCGGACTTCAACAGAAGCGGTTCGACTGAGCGAATGAGACGCCAGGTTGCGGTGACGTTGATGTTCATCACCTTTTCAAACACCTTGGCCTCTATATGGCCGACAGGGGAAATGACGCCAAGCATCCCGGCATTGGCGACCAGAATATCCAGCTTGCCCCAACGTTCGTGGATAGAGGCGCCGAGTGCATCGATCGCCTTCATGTCGGCAAGATCGAATGGAACGAGCGTGGCCGTACCACCGACAGCCTTGATAGCGTCGTCCAGATCTTCGAGCCCACCAACCGTGCGAGCGCAGGCAATCACATGGGCGCCAGCTTTGGCCAGCTCGACCGCGGTGAAATAGCCGATGCCGCGAGAGGCTCCGGTCACGAGTGCGATCCGGCCTTTAAGGTCGATGGTCATGGTCCCCCCTGAATATCGTTCGACAGTCCGCCATGTCTTACTGAGGGAGGACATGTCCGGCAAGCGGCTTCGAGGTCTGAGAAGGCCGCAGAGAAAAGCCCGCATTTGTGATGCGGGCTTTAAAAAGATTAGCCGTTGCTGGCGAGCATGGAGATCTTGCTGCCCATCGACTCACCATTCTTGTCGAGAAGGCGTGTCGGATATTCACCGGTAAAGTAATGATCGGTGAACTGAGGACGGGCAGGATTGCGGTCCTCTCCGCCCACGGCGCGGTAAAGTCCGTTGATCGATAGGAAGGCGAGCGAATCCGCGCCAATATATTTCGCCATCGCATTCACGTCGGCATACTGGTTGGCGAGAAGCTTATCGGCATCCGGCGTGTCGATACCGTAGAAATCCGGATGGAAAATCATCGGGCTCGCGACGCGGATGTGGACTTCCTTGGCGCCAGCTTCACGGATCATCTGCACGATCTTGACCGACGTCGTGCCACGAACGATGGAATCATCCACCAGAACGACGCGCTTGCCTTCGATCATTGCCCGGTTGGCGGAATGTTTCAGCTTCACGCCGAAAGCGCGGATCTGCTGCGTCGGCTCGATGAAGGTACGGCCGACATAGTGGTTGCGGATGATGCCGTATTCGAAGGGAATACCGCTTTCCTGCGCGAAGCCAAGCGCCGCAGGCGTTCCGCCGTCGGGCACCGGCACGACGACATCGGCCTCGAGCGGGGCTTCCTTGGCAAGGTTCATGCCCATGTTCTTGCGGGTCGTATAGACGTTACGACCGCCGACGACGGAGTCGGGGCGAGCGAAATAGACATATTCGAACAGGCAGAGGCGCTCTGGCTGCGGCTTGTTTGGCTTGCGCGCATCGATGCTGATCGAACCATCCGGCTGGATCTCGCAGATGATGACTTCGCCATTTTCAACATCACGGACAAATTTCGCGCCAATGATATCGAGCGCACATGTCTCGGAACAGAAGATCGGCTTGCCGTCCAGATCGCCCATCACGAGGGGACGGATGCCCGTGGGATCGCGCGCTGCAATCAGCTTGGTGCGGGTCATGGCCAGCATCGAATACCCGCCTTCCATCTGGCGGATCGCATCGATGAAGCGGTCAGCTGTGGAGGAGTGGCGGGAGCGTGCGATCAGATGCAGTACGACCTCTGTGTCGGACGTGGACTGGCAGATCGCGCCGGTGGCAATGATCTGGCGGCGAAGCGTCAGGCCATTGGTGAAGTTGCCGTTATGGGCAATGGCGATGCCGCCTTCTTCCAACTCGGCGAACAGCGGCTGCACGTTGCGCATCGCGACTTCACCGGTGGTCGAGTAGCGCGTATGACCCATCGAGATCGTGCCGGGAAGGCGGGCCAATGTGGCCGGGTTGGTGTAATGATCACCCACCAGACCCATGTGCCGCTCCTGATGGAAGCGCTTGCCATCGAAGGAAACGATACCGGCAGCTTCCTGGCCGCGATGCTGCAGGGCATGCAGGCCGAGTGCCGTCAGGGCCGCCGCATCCGCGTGACCGAGAATGCCGAACACACCGCATTCCTCATGCAGCGTATCGCCATCGATAATGTCATTGAAGGTGGAATGCGAAAGCGGCTCATTCATCTGGCTTGCCTTTGCTTACTGCCAAAAACAAAAACCGCCCCGGCGATTGACTCTGCCGGTTTGGCCTGTTTGCTGCCTATGTCGAAGTATTTAGCACAAATAGCGCGCCTTGCATCTATTGCAAGGCACGCTATCGGATCAATTCGCTGGGACCGGCGCTGTTGTTGCCGGCGCGTCTTCCGCAGGCGCCTGCTCAGGTGTCGTCTCAGTCTTCTTCCCAAGGATGCGAGCGCGGATTTGCGGCTCGATATCGTCCGGCAAAACGGCTTCCAGCTTGCCGACCAGACCATCGAGGAACGGCTTGGATTTGGCCTGCGTTACCCAATCGGGCTGCGTTCTCACATCGACCAGCCAGTTCCAGAAAGCGACCGCGACGACGAGCAGAAGCAGGCCGCGCGCAGCACCGAAAAGGAAGCCGAGCGTGCGATCCAGCGCACCGATGCGGCTGTCGATGATGAAATCGGCAATGCGCGAGGTGATGAAGGAAATGATGATCAGCGCAACGAGGAAGACCAGACCGGCCGAACCGGCAATCGCGATCTTGTCGTCATCGGTATAGTTGCGCGCATAGGGAAGCAGCAGCGGATAGAGATAGTAAGCAGCTGCAACGGAGCCGACCCAACTTGCGATGGACAGAATTTCACGCGAGAACCCGCGCACCATGGCGAGAACGGCGGAGAAAAGCACAACGGCAAGAACGATACCGTCGAAAATCGTAATGGGCATTTACCAACTCCGGAGGTCGCGGCACCCGAAAGGAAGCCGCTGTGCCAATTTGCGATCCTCTTACACTAGCCGGGTAAGCAGCGAAAGGATCATTATTCGTCTTCCTCAGCCTGTCTGAAGCGGTTACCCGAACCTGCAATGCGCGCCACGAGGTCGGGGAGGCTTTCAATCTCCGTCCAGCGCCCCTTTGAGCCCTTCGGCAATTCCGCCGACGCGGAGGGGAGAAAGGCGGTGGAAAATCCAAGCTTCTCGGCTTCCTTCAACCGCTGCGCCGTTTGGGACACCGGCCGCACTGCGCCCGACAGGCTGATTTCGCCGAAATAGACGCAATCGGCAGGCAGGGCAAGACCGGCAAGCGAGGAAACCAGTGCAGAAGCAATCGCCATGTCTGCTGCGGGCTCCGAGATACGATAGCCACCGGCTATGTTGAGATAGACATCGTGCTGACCAAGCTTCACGCCGCAATGAGCCTCGAGTACGGCAAGAATCATAGCAAGCCGCGACGAATCCCACCCCACCACCGCACGACGCGGTGTGCCAAGCGAGGTGGCCGCCACCAGGGCCTGAACCTCCACTAGCACGGGGCGCGTGCCTTCCATACCGGCGAAAACAGCCGCGCCCGGGGATTTTTCGTTGCGCTCTCCCAGGAAAAGCTCCGAAGGATTGGAGACCTCTCGCAGACCCCGGTCCGACATTTCGAACACACCAATTTCATCGGTCGGGCCGAAACGGTTCTTGACGGTCCGCAGGATGCGATAATGATGCCCGCGATCGCCCTCAAAATAGAGAACAGCATCCACCATGTGCTCTACCACACGCGGACCGGCGATCTGGCCTTCCTTCGTCACATGGCCGACCAGCACCATGGTGGCGCCGGTTTGCTTGGCAAAGCGGATCATCGCCTGAACGCCTGTGCGCACCTGCGTTACCGTCCCGGGGGCGGAATCGGCGGTATCGCTCCACAGCGTTTGAATGGAATCGATGATAACGAGATCGGGCCGCTTCCCCTCGGAAATCGTCGCGAGAATGTCCTCGACATTGGTTTCCGCTGCCAGAAGCACGTCGGTTTCCGCTGCACCTAAGCGCTGCGCACGTAGCCGCACCTGCGCCACGGCCTCTTCGCCAGACACATAGATAACGCGATGGCCTTGGCGCGAGAGTGCCGCCGCGGCCTGCATGAGCAGCGTCGATTTTCCGATGCCCGGATCGCCACCGATCAGAACCGCCGATCCGCGCACGAAGCCCCCGCCTGTCGCGCGATCCAGCTCGCTCATGCCGGTCGGAATACGCGGTGCTTCCTCGATTTCACCGGAAAGCGAGGTGAGGGTGACGGGACGGCCCTTCTTCGGCGTTTTGCCGGGCCCGCCGCCGATTCCACCCATCGGGTCTTCTTCGACGATGGTGTTCCACTCGCCGCAGCCCTCGCATTTGCCGGCCCAACGGGTGTGGACGGTACCGCAGTTCTGGCAAATGAATTGTGTCTTGGCTTTGGCCATAAGGTCAGTCTTTTTCTTTTGAGAGCAATGAGGGGTATGGCGGATTTTGATCCTGTTTTGTTCTCGTTAACACAGGTCGCCCCAACTTTCCAAGAGCCTAAAAACTTACTCGTCGCCGATCAGATATTGCCGCTCATAACGAAGACCAAGGCTGGTCAACATCTCGTAGCCAATCGTGCCGGCAGCCCGCGCCACCTCATCGACAGGCACGTTCGGCCCGAAGAGCTCGATATAGTCGCCCGCACGAATGGCACGTTCCGGCACGTCGGTGACGTCGAAAATGGTGAGATCCATGGTGATGCGACCGGCGACTGGAACGCGGTAGCCATTGATGAAGCCTTCCGCGCCGCCACGGCCCATCTCGCGCAACGGAATGCCAGAGCCGGAGAGCGATCGCGAATATCCATCGGCATAGCCCACAGCCGCGATTGCCAGACGGCTCGCACGCTTCAACTGATAGGTGCCGCCATAACTTACCGTTTGCCCTTCACCGGCTTCGCGAATCTGGATGATCCGCGCCTCTGCCTTGGCGACGGGGCGCATGGGGTTCTCCATCTCGCTGACGGCTTCGCCGCCGTAAAGTGAGATGCCCGGACGCGTCAGGTCGAAGTGGTATTCCGGGCCGAGGAAGATTCCGGCAGAGGCTGAAAGGCTTGATTCGATACCTTCGAAAGCGGCACTAACCCTTCGAAATGATTCAAGCTGCGCCTTGTTCATCGGCGAAGAGGGGGTATCGGCGCTCGCAAGGTGGGACATGACCAGTACGGGATCGAAGCTTGCCGGCCGTGTCGGGTCATCGGCCAGATAAAGCGCGTCTTCGACTGGAAGCCCAAGGCGGTTGAAACCGGTATCCACATGCAGCGCAAACGGATGGTCGCCGCGCTCGGCCAGAGCGCTCGTCCAGAAGGAGAGCTGTTCCTCCGAAGCTATCACCGGCACGAGATCATGGGCGAAGACATCGCGTTCCTGGCCCGGCCAAATTCCAGACAGCACGAAGATGCGCGCCTCCGGCGCATGAGGGCGAAGGGTGACACCTTCCGCGACGCTGGCAACGAAGAAATCCCGCGCACCGGCGTGATAGAGCGTCGAGCCGCAATCCTCGATCCCCATACCATAGGCATCCGCTTTCACCACAGCTGCCGCCCGCGCCTTGCCAGAGCGTCGCTGCATGTCGCGCCAGTTATCGGCAAGCGCCGCGAGATCGATGGTCAGCCGAAGTGGCGCGGTTTCGAATGCGTCTGCATCCATTTCGGAAAAGCTGTCATCGAGGTCGTCTGTCATGGCCGTGCACCCTTTCACTGTCGCCGTGGTCTATCACTTTTGTTCAAGACCGTCATGACGGATTGGGCTAAACCTTGCCTATGCACAATGTTTCGCAGGAACAGGCCACCGATCACATGCCGCTTTCACGCGCAGAAACCACTTGGTTTTGGCGTGATAAGCGTTTCAAAGGCATGGAGTGCATGACGGCGACGTTCCTCACGCATGAATTCTCGCCACACGCGCATGACACCTTTTCCATCGGCGCCATCGAAAACGGCTCGCAGATTTCCACCATCAAAGGCACGACCGAGCGGACCGGCCCCGGCCATCTTTATCTCATCGATCCCGGCCAGATTCACGATGGCGCACCCGGCGGCGATGGCTACAGATATCGTATGATCTATCCGGATGTGGCACTTCTGTCCGACGTGATCGAAGACGTGACCGGCCGCGCCTTTCATGGCACGCCGTCCTTTCCAAGCTTCCTGCCGCATGACCCGAAGATGGCGCAGGCCTTTCAAATCGCTCATCGCAGGCTGGAAAGCGGGGCAGGCGCACTAGAAGCGGATGAGGGTATGTTCTCGGTTCTCGCCGAACTCTTCTCCCGTCACGGCAGCGCCATCATCCTGCCTGTTGAGACACGCGAGAAAACCGCGGTCTATCAGGCACGGGATTATCTCAACGACAACTTCGATACGGATGTGGGACTGGAAGAACTGGCGAGTATGGCCGGTCTCAGCCGCGCCCATCTGATCCGCGCCTTCCGCCGTGAATTCCACATCACGCCGCATGCCTATCTGACCGATATCCGCATCCGCCGGGCGAGACATTTGTTGCGCAGGGGAGAAAGCCCCGCATCCGTGGCGCTTGAATGCGGCTTCGCCGATCAGGCGCATTTCACCCGCCACTTCAAGGCGCGTACCGGCGTGACGCCGGGCCAGTTTCGCGCTGCCTAAATCGCGGCATCACTTTCGTTCAATACGCTTCACTGACGACCTCCTAGATGCTTCTCCTGAATAGGAGAATGACATGTTGAGCAAGACCCCGCCTGAAAAACCAAAGGAACTGATCGCCGGATTGAAAGCCGCTTCGCCGCTGCTCGTCGCTATGGTGCCGATCGGCATGGTCTTCGGCACGATTGCGGTGAGCAAGGGGCTGTCGCCCTTGGAAGCCTGCCTGATGTCGCTTTTCGTTTTCGCCGGTGGTGCGCAATTCGTAGCCATGGATTTGTGGACGCATCCTGCAAGCTGGGCGGCGCTCGGTTTTGCAGCACTCCTCGTCAATCTCAGGCACATATTGATGAGCGCCTCCATCGCCGCGAAGATGGAAAGTTTCAAGCCCTGGCAGCGCTGGCTCGCCATGCCTGTCCTGACGGATGAATCCTGGGCGTTGGCGGAATTTCGCAGCATGACGAGCACGCTCCGTCCAGCATTTTTCGCCGCCGCTGCTCTCTCGATCTATGTCGTCTGGAACCTGTCAACGCTGGCGGGCGCTCTGCTCGGCTCCGTCATGGGCGATACAACCGTTATCGGCCTCGACTTCGCATTTCCGGCGGTCTTTATCGTGCTTCTGATGGGGTTCTGGAAAGGCAGGCAAACGGGTTTCGTTCTTCTCGCGAGTGCGACCGCCGCCTTCGTCACCCATCGATACGTACCCGGCGCATGGTACATAGCCGCCGGTGCCCTCGCAGGACTGGCCGTCGCCGGTTTTGCCAAGGACGAGCGGGAGATGCCCCGATGAGCCTTGACGCCAACACGGTGCTGACCATCCTCGCCATGGCCGTCGCGACTCTCGCGACACGCTTCGGCGGTCTCGTTCTCATCCGCCATGTCCAAATGACGGATCGGGCTAAACGCGCGCTCAACGCCGTACCGCCCGCGGTGCTGATGGCCGTCGTCACGCCAACCGCCTTGACGAGCGGCCTTGCCGAAACCATCGGCTGCGCTGTCACCGCCCTTGCGGCGACTCGCCTTTCACTTCTGCCTGCCGCAGCTGCGGGTGTGATAACCGTGGCGGTTTTGCGCGGAATCGGTTTCTGAACAACCTCCGCTATCACCTTGAAAAGATTCTGCCTGACGTTCAGTCAACATCAGGCAGAAACGGCATCAGTGTTCTTCGTACTGGCTGAAGGATGGATCGGCGAGATCCGCAAAGCGGGTGAACTCTGCCTGGAAGGCGAGCTTGACGGTGCCGGTCGGTCCGTGACGCTGCTTGGCGATGATGACGTCGGCCGTGCCCTTCACCTTGTCGAACAGCGATTCCCATTCGGCATATTTCGGGTCTGCCGGATCCCGCGGCTCCATGTTCTTGACGTAATATTCCTCACGGAACACGAAGAGCACCACGTCGGCGTCCTGCTCGATGGAGCCCGATTCACGAAGGTCGGAGAGCTGCGGGCGCTTGTCCTCGCGGCTTTCAACCGCACGGGAGAGCTGTGAGAGCGCAATGATCGGAACGTTGAGTTCCTTTCCGAGTGCCTTGAGGCCGGTGGTGATCTGGGTGATTTCCTGCACGCGGTTTTCGCCGCCCTTGCCGGACCCGGTCATCAGCTGAACGTAGTCGACCACCAGAACATCGAGACCCCGCTGGCGCTTCAGGCGGCGCGCGCGAGCGGCAAGCTGGGCAATCGAGATACCACCGGTCTGGTCGATGTAAAGCGGCACCTTCTGCATCATCTGGCTGCAGGCAACGAGCTTTTCGAAATCGGCTTCGGTGATATCACCACGGCGGATTTTCGAGGACGAGACCTCGGTCTGCTCCGAGATGATACGGGTTGCGAGCTGTTCGGACGACATTTCGAGAGAGTAGAAGCCGACCACGCCGCCATTCTTGGCCTTATACGTACCGTCCGGCTGCACTTCCTGCTCATAGGCGGCCGCGATGTTATAGGCGATGTTGGTGGCAAGCGACGTCTTACCCATACCAGGACGTCCGGCAAGGACGATCAAGTCCGATCGCTGCAGACCGCCCATGCGGGCATCGAGAGAATGAATGCCTGTGGAAATACCGGAGAGATTGCCGTCACGCTCGAAAGCCGCGCCGGCCATGTCGATCGCCAGTGCCACCGCGTCGTTGAACGATTGGAAGCCGCCATCATAGCGACCGGTTTCGGCAAGTTCGAACAGGCGGCGCTCGGTGTCTTCGATCTGTGCCTGCGGCGGCATGTCGAGCGGCGCGTCATAAGCGATGTTGACGACATCCTCGCCGATTTGAATCAGCGCGCGGCGAAGCGCCAGATCATAGATCGCCCGGCCGTAATCCTCGGCGTTGATGATCGAAACCGCCTCGGCGGCGAGACGCGCGAGATACTGGGCAACGGTCAGGTCGCCGACCTTATCGTCTGCCGGAAGGAAGGTCTTGATGGTGACGGGGTTGGCCGTCTTGCCCATGCGGATGATATCGCCTGCGACCTCGAAAATCTTGCGGTGCAGCGGCTCGTAAAGATGCACCGGCTTCAAAAAGTCAGACACGCGATAATAGGCGTCGTTGTTGACGAGGATCGCGCCCAGCAGCGCCTGCTCGGCTTCAATGTTGTTCGGCGCCTCGCGGTAGAGCGGTTCGGCGGCGGGCGCTGGGGTGATCTTTCTCACGGCGTCGTTCATGGTCTCGCGATCTCCCTTTAGAGCTCTAGGCATCCTTGCGAATGCACAGGGCACGCTCTAACTTTTTCATCTCGGCATCCAGCTTTGCGAAAATTCACTTCGATTTCCAGCCTGGCACGGTAGCCTTCTGTCTGCTGCAAGCCTGTCGGTTTGAAGCGTGGCGTCGTCGCCGTCAATGACCTTGAGGCAACACTGGCCTCCCACCTTACCTAAAGAGAGGCACGACCCCCAACATAGTGGGTTGTCCCCATCAATCCACAGGACGATTCGGACGCTGCTGGGCAGGCCACCCGAATCACGCACTCTCTGTCATGATTTTAAAGCATGGCTCCAATCCGCCAAACACACTTGAATTTTAGCAAAGATCAAAATAGATAGGGGCAAAATAAGTAGCTACCTAATTATAAGGTCTAAGTACGTTGTCCCGGATTACCGAGAAAGAACAGCTTTTCGATGAGATGGCGGCCTTCAACCGCAAGCTACGCTCGTTCTTCGATGCCCGCGTTGCCGAAAAAGGGCTGACTTTGGCGCGAGCGCGCACATTGTTCGCACTTTCGAGGAGAGGCTCGCTGACGCAGAAGGAACTCGCCGAGGAGCTGGAAATCGAAACGCCGACGCTCGTGCGGCTGTTGGATGCCATGGAGAAACAAAAGCTCATCGAACGGCGTTCTGACGAGATCGATCGGAGGGCGAAGCAAATTCACATGACACCCGCCGGACTGCAGACATTCGAAGATGTGGATGCGCAGGCAAAAGCCATGCGAGCTGAGGTCGCGCTGGATATCTCAACAGATGAGATCCGCGTGGCGCTGAACGTGGTGAGACGCCTTACCGGCAATCTGCAGAAACTCTCGGAAGGAGGGGTGGCGTCGTGAGCAATGCCATAACGAGCACGCGCGATGCGCCTTTAGACGAAGTCGAGGACGAGGCTGCACTGTCGGCCGGCACTGCCTCTGCGCCGCAGCAGGCTGCAGCAGTACCGCCAGCACAGCCTGCCGAAAAGTCCTTCAGCCAAAAACTGATGTATATCGCTTCCGGCCTTGCCTTCTTCATCACGCAAGGCATGGGCATGAACATCGTCATGGCCAATATCTACCAGTTGCAGGGCGAATTTTCCGGCACGGTGGCAGAGGTCGCGTGGCTTTCGGCCGCCTATATGGCGCCTTACGCGACATTTTCGATCGCGCTGTTCAAGGTGCGCCAGCAATATGGCCTGCGCCCCTTCGCGGAAATCAGCATCATCGCTTTCGTGCTGGCCTCCTGCCTCAACCTTTTCGTCACCGATCTGCATTCGGCCATCGTCGTGCGCTTCGTCAGCGGTATGGCGGCAGCGCCTCTGTCGTCGCTCGGGTTTCTCTACATTCTCGAAGCTTTCCCAGTGCAGCGCAAGCTGACCCTCGGCCTCAGCATCGCGTTGACCGGGACGCTTCTGGCTGCTCCTCTCGCCCGTATCGTCTCGCCAGCTCTGTTGCAGATCGACGGCTGGCAGGCGCTCTACAGCATGGAAGTGGGCTTGGCGCTTGCTGTTTTGCCGATCATCTATCTGTTGCCTCTGACGCCGCCGCCGCGGGTCAAGGTCATCGAACGCATCGATATTTTGAGCTACCTGCTTTTCGCCGGCGGGCTTGGTTGTCTCGCCGTCTTTTTGACGCTCGGCCGCTTCTACTGGTGGTTTGAGACCTGGTGGCTCGGCGTTCTTCTGGCGACCTCGATCGGCCTCTTGACCGTAATGACGATGATCGAACTGCCACGAAAGAACCCGATGCTCGATCTGCGCTGGATTTTTTCGCGCACAAATCTGCATCTTATCGCAGTCCTGCTGGTCTATCGCGCCGTCTCGTCGGAGCAATCCTCCACCGCCGTCAGCCTCTACCAGCAGCTTGGCATCCTTAATGACCAGACGATGGGCCTTTACGGGTTGATCATTCTAGCGACGATCCTTGGCGGTGCGACCTGTGCCTTGTTGATGCTGACAAAATATGTCGAGACTGCGCATGTGATTGCACTGTCCTGCATTGCGCTTGGCGCCTTCATGGACAGTACATCGACGAACCTGACGAGGCCCGAACAAATGTATCTGAGCCAGGCGATGATCGCGTTTGGCGCTGCCATGTTCCTGCCACCGGTGATGGCGAAGGGCTTTGGTGCCGCACTGGCAAAAGGCCCGCCCTATCTCGTCAATTTCATCACCATCTTCCTGTTCACGCAGATTACAGGATCGATGCTGACGACGGGTCTATTGGGCTCCTTCGTGACGCTGAGGGAAAAATTCCACTCCAATATTCTCGTTGAAAGCATCCTTCTGCAAAATCCGCAGGTCGCGCAGCGTATCAGCCAGCTTTCCGGTGCCTATAGCCATGTGCTGACCGACCCGACGCTTCTAAGGGCAGAAGGCGTGACTCTGCTGGCACAGCAAGTGTCGAGAGAGGCCTATATTCTTGCCTATAACGATACCTTCCTGCTGATCGCCGTCTGCGCTGCCGCCGCTCTCGTGATGCTGCTTCTTCACCTGGCTTGGCTGCGCATCAAACCATTGATGACGGGCGGTGATAGTGCCGCCGCCGTTTCCCAATCCTGATCCTTCAGAGACATAAAATGCTAAAGAAGATTTTCACACCTGTTACCCTTATCGTTCTTCTCGGCGGCATCGCCGGTGTCGCGCTGGTTCTTTACGCCTGGCGCCTGCCACCCTTTTCCAGCCATGTCGAAATGACGGATAATGCCTATGTGCGCGGCTACGTCACCACAATGAGCCCGCAGGTCAGCGGCTACGTCGTGGATGTACCCGTCAAGGATTATCAGGAGGTCAAGCAAGGCGACCTTTTGGTCAAGATCGATGACCGCATCTTCCGCCAAAGATTGGCCCAGGCCGAAGCCACACTCGCCGGACAGACGGCAGCCTCGGATAATTCCCGCCAGCAGGAGAATGCTGCCCGCGCCAATATCGCGTCCAGCCAGGCCGCGGTGGATAGTGCCGAAGCGTCCCTGAAACAGGCGCAGCTTGCTGCCGATCGTCAGAACAACCTGATCCGCAGCGGCGTCGGCACGTCCAGTCTCCAGGAAGAGGCGCAGGCCAATCTCGAAAAGTCCCGCGCCGGGCTGTCGCAGGCCAAGGCGGCACTCGAAGTTGCCCGTCAGGATCTACAGACCATCATCGTCAACCGCAGCTCGCTTCAGGCCGCCGTTGCCAATGCGCAGGCCGCGGTGGAGCTTGCCAGGATCGATCTTCAGAACACCGAGATCAAGGCTCCCCGCGACGGCGAACTGGGTGAGGTCGGCGCACGTGTCGGCCAATATGTCGCCGCCGGCAGCCAGTTGATGGCGGTCGTTCCGCATGAGGTCTGGGTCGTTGCCAACTTCAAGGAAACCCAGCTTGCGGGCATGGAAGTCGGGCAGCCTGTCTCGATCTCAGTCGACGCGCTGCATCATCGCAAACTGATGGGCAAGGTCGAGCGCTTCTCGCCTGCTGCGGGTTCGGAATTTGCGGTGATCAAGCCGGACAATGCGACGGGCAATTTCGTCAAGATCGCGCAGAGAATCGGCGTGCGCGTGTCGATCGACCCTGATCAGCCGGCCGCTTTAGAACTGTCGCCAGGCATGTCGGTGGTGGTGCGCGTCGATAAGAGCAAAGCGCCGGTGACGGAAGAGACGGCGGCCAAGTAGCCATTTCGCCTGCCTTCCACGGTCAAGCCTTTCAGCTATTATCGCAGGCTGAAAGGCTTTGCTTTTTTCAGGTGCGGGTCTCCACTCAGCCGTCCCGCCAATCCGCGGGTAGGCAGAAGATTTCTCGAAACCCTTTGTCACCCGCGGTGGTGATCTTCAACGCGCGGCTATCGGCGCGGCGTGTCACCCAGCCAAGATCGAGTGCGCGCTGGAAAAGCGCGGTACCAAGGCGTCCGGCAATGTGGTGCCGTCTCTCGCTCCAGTCCAGGCATGTGCGGCAAAGCGGTCGCTTCGACCGAGGGCCGTCATCCAGGTTGATCCCGAAATCTACCAAGAAGGCCTTGCCCATTTCCGTCACAAGCGCACCCTCATCGGAAAGCAGAATGTGCCCTCTGCCGCTGAGACTGTCAGCCATCGCCACTGCAAGCCGGCCTGCGATGTGGTCATAACAACTGCGGGCGAGCCGCATGTCCATCTCTTTCGGTCCGATGGGATGATATCGTTTCGGCCCTGCGGCGGCAATCGACATCAGTGCATCGATCCCGTGGGCAACCTGCGCCGAAGCAAGCCGGTAGTAGCGGTGGCGGCCCTGTTTCACTGTGGTCAGCAGATTGGCGTCCACCATCTTCGCCAGATGCTCGCTGCCTGTCTGCGGCGTTACACCCGCATCTCGCGACAACTCACCTGCTGTCAGCGCCTGGCCGCCCATGAGCGCGCAGAGCATGTTTGCGCGCGTCGTATCGCCAATCAGACTGGCGACGGCGGCAATGGTGTTGGGGGAGGCGATACCGGTCATGCGGCAATAGTATCATCTGAGCATACGCGCGTCAGCGGCGCATTGTACGGCCGGTACCGAAGCTTTCCATTGCAGCGCAACGCTATAAAGAAGGATCGCTTTGACAGAGAGACTGACAGAATGGCCGATAAAAAACTGCTGCCCGAACTTGCCCTGCTCGTGTTGCTGGGGTGCCTGTGGGGCGGTTCCTACACTTTCATCAAGATCGGCATAGAGACGATTCCGCCGCTGACGCTGATTGCAGCGCGAACGGCCATTGCCGGCAGCATCCTGACGCTTATCATCCTCTGGCGGGGCTTGAGGCTCCCAAAGGATCCAGCACTTTGGAAGATGTTTGCCATCCAGGCGGTGCTGAACAGCGTCCTTCCCTTCACGCTGATCGCCTGGGCAGAGCATTATATCGATGCCGGGCTTGCGGTCATCCTCAACTCGCTGACGCCGGTCTTCACCTTTCTGCTGACAGCGATCATCACCCGCCATGAGGTGGTGAATGGCCGCAAGCTGTTCGGCGTGACGCTCGGCCTTGTCGGAACCGTGGTGATGATTGGCGTTCAGGCGCTGAATGGTCTCGGCGATGTGGTGCTGGCGCAAATGGCCGTTGTTCTCGCCACCGCCTTCTATGCGGGTGCGGCAATCTTCGGGAAGAATTTCAAAGGCATTGATTCGATGATCCCTGCTGCTGCCTCGCTGATGTGCGGGGCGATCATTCTCATCCCTGTCAGTATGGTTGTAGACCGCCTTTGGGAGCTTGCACCCTCAACGCGTTCGATTTCGGCCCTGATCGGGCTCTCGATATTCTCCACCGCGCTCGCCTTCACCATCTATTTCCGCCTCGTCCGCACGTTGGGATCTCTAGGAACAACGGCGCAGGCCTATGTGCGCGTGCCTGTCGGTGTGGCTATCGGCGTGGTGTTTTTGGGTGAGCAATTGCATGCAAGCACGATGATCGGGCTTGTGTGTATTCTGGCTGGCGTCATCGCTATGACGTTGCCGTCACGCATGCCGACCAGAGTGACGACAGCGGCGAAAGCCATCGGCGAATAGTTTTCGCAACGCCCAAACAAAAACCCCGGATGTCGCCATCCGGGGTTTTGTCTTTGAGCCAAAGGCCCGAAGAGATTAGTCGTCGTCGCCGTCGCGATCAGCTTCCGGGTCGAAGAAGTCTTCCGGACGCAGGGCATCTTCGTCAACGCCGTAGATGGCGTCAGCGGAGGTGAGGTTTTCACCCTTGGCCTGACGCTCAGCTTCTTCAGCCGAACGGGCAACGTTCAGCTCAACCTGAAGCTCGACTTCCGAGTGCAGGTGAAGCGTGACGTTGTGCAGACCAATGGTCTTGATCGGCGTGTTGAGTTCGACCTGGTTACGGCCAACGTTGAAGCCTTCAGCGCCGAGGATTTCAACGACGTCACGGGCAGCAACAGAACCGTAGAGCTGACCGGTTTCGCCAGCGGAACGAACGACGATGAAGCTCTTGCCTTCGAGTGCGTCGGCAACCTTCTGGGCTTCGGACTTGCGCTCGAGGTTACGGGCTTCGAGCGTTGCGCGCTCGGTTTCAAAACGGGTCTTGTTGGCAGCGTTGGCGCGCAGTGCCTTGCCCTGCGGCAGCAGGAAATTACGTGCGTAGCCGTCGCGAACCTTTACGGTTTCGCCCATCTGGCCAAGCTTTGCGATACGCTCGAGAAGAATGACTTCCATCTTCTTGATCCTTTCTTATTTGGAGTTGGTTTCGTTCGATTTATCGTAGTTCCGCGCAGGTGTCAGAGAGATCGTGCTGCGCACGTCGCTGAGACCTAGGAGGAGGATGAGGAACAGCGGAAACATGAAGATCGCTGAAAGGTATGCGAGGATGAGTACCGGCAGCCGCCAGTCCTTGCCCTTGGAACGGTGATGCAGCGAGGCGTAACCCGCCATGATGAATCCCGCGCCGAATGTACCGCAGAGAACCGCGCCGACCATGGCGGGAACACCACCAAAGAAAGTCAGGACGATGCCTCCAAGGAAAATGAAGATCGCGTTGCGATGCATGCGAAGTGCGGCTGCGATATCTTCGCGTGGGCGAAGACCCTTGCCGAAAGAGCGCACCATGCGACTTGCGAAATAGTAGGCCGCAAACAAAAGCATAACCCAGAGGCCGCCCTGGATCATCGGCAGCATCAGAACCAGAAGCGACTTTGTTTGCGACAGCGCTGTCGGATCTGGCTTGAAGGTCGATTCGCTTGCCTGGACCGACGCCATCATCAGGTCGACCATTTGCGAAACCAGTTCGGGACCATAGCCGATCATTGTGCCGAGAATGATGACCGAGACCGTGATCAGGCCGCACAGATGCAGAACGATGCCGGACAACGGGTACCAGGCCATCAGGTCTTCCGGGCCGCCGATTTCAGCCGCAGGCCGCGCGAGGTTTGCAAGGTGAGACAGCCAGCCAGCCGGGATCAGCGTAAAGATCGCGATCGTCACGGCAAAAAGCGGGGAGACGGCAAGGGCGCCGAGGAAGCCTGCGGAAAGAACGGCAACGATGGCCGCGGCATTGCCCCAGCCGAGACCGGCAACGAGGACCGGCATGGCGGAAGCCGCATAGAGGAGGAAAGACATCGACGACTGTGCCGTTGCGCCAAGCGTTAAAAACGCGGCGCATATGCCGGCAAGAATGCCGGCGATCAGCACTGTCTGGTTCAATTGTCTCAACGTCGCTGTCCTGCTTGTCTTAGCAGTTAGAGGACCGTTCGTTTGAACGTCGTCCCCAACATGGGGTTTGGTGTCAGTCGATCCGCGCCCAACGCGGAAGGAATTGGAGCTCTTGAAGAGGGTGACCGAGAGTCGGCTACTTCGAGAGGGAGAACGAGGTCGCGTGAAACCGCGACCTCGAAAGGTAAATTACGCTACGACGTAAGGCAGCAGGCCGAGGAAGCGTGCACGCTTGATCGCCTGAGCGAGTTCGCGCTGCTTCTTCTGGGAAACGGCGGTGATGCGCGAAGGAACGATCTTGCCGCGCTCGGAAATGTAGCGCTGCAGGAGACGAACGTCCTTGTAGTCGATCTTCGGAGCGTTTGCGCCGGAGAAGGGGCACGTCTTGCGACGGCGGTGGAAGGGGCGGCGTGCCTGGGAAGAGGATGCGTCAGCCATTATTGTTTCTCCTTATGCACGGTCTTCGCGCGGACGGCGCGGACGGTCTTCGCGCGGTGCGCCATCACGGGGACCACGGTCGCCACGGTCAGGACGGTCGCCGTCGCGGCGCGGGCGGTCGTCACGGTCGCGCTTCTGCAACATGGCAGACGGGCCTTCTTCGTGAGCTTCCACAGCAATGGTCATGTAACGAAGAACGTCTTCGTTGATGCGCATCTGGCGCTCGATTTCGTGGATAGCAGCCGCCGGAGCGTCGATGTCCATCAGAGCGTAGTGAGCCTTGCGGTTCTTCTTGATGCGGTAGGTGAGGGACTTCAGACCCCAGTTCTCGATGCGTCCGACTTTACCGCCGAACGATTCGATAACGCCCTTGTACTGTTCGACAAGTGCGTCGACCTGCTGGGCAGTGATATCCTGCCGGGCAAGGAAGATGTGTTCGTAAAGAGCCATTTAAGCTTTGCCTTTCTTGCGTTTCATTCATCACCCGGCAACGGCGCTAAGCCTCAACGACTGCTCTTGATCGGAAAACCGGAGGCAAGAAAAGCGTTGTTCGAGACGGTCGAGAGCGGAGACACGGGAGGCCGGAAAAACCTTATGGTTCCTGCTGTTTCGAGACCGAAACCAGCCCTCCGTTCAGCCACCAGCCATAAGACCGGGTGTTGTGAACAGCGCGCTTATACTGAATTTTGCTGCGAATGCAAGCGCGCTGCCCGAAAAAGCCTGGTTTAAGGCCTCGATCAGATTGCCATCGGATACTGACGATGGATATCGGCTATCCCCTTCAGCACCTCGTCGGAGAGCGTGACATCGGCCGCGGCGATATCCGTCTTCAACTGCTCCATCGTCGTTGCACCGATAATGACGGACGCCATGAAGGGGCGCGTAAGACAAAAGGCAATCGCGAGCTGGGCAGGATCGATACCAGCCTCATAGGCAAGTTCCAGATAGGCCTTCACCGGCGCTTCCTGCAGAGGCTGAAGCCGTCCGCCGATGTCGTGATTGATCGACCCGCGCGATCCTTCCGGGCGCGCGCCGTTCTGATACTTGCCGGTCAGAATGCCACCTGCAAGCGGCGAATAGGCCAGCAGGCCGACATCTTCGTGGTGGGCCACTTCGGCCAAATCCAGGTCGAAGCTGCGATAGAGTAGATTGTACTCGTTTTGAATGGAGGCGACGCGTGGGAGCCCCTTGGCCTCGGCAATATCGATATATTTCTGCGTGCCCCAGGCGCTTTCATTGGAAAGGCCGATGGCGCAGATCTTTCCGGCCTTTACCAGCTCGCCCAGTGTTTCGAGCTTCTCGTTGAATTCTTCGAGCGTCTTTTCCTTGTTCTGCTTGGATGCGTCGAAGCTCCAGGCCCCGCGGAAATGATAGGTGCCGCGGTTCGGCCAGTGGATCTGGTAGAGGTCGATGTAATCGGTCTTCAGGCGATTGAGGCTGGTATCAACCGCTTCGCGAATGGCTGCGGCATCGATATCGCGCCCACCGCGAATATAATCGCGGCCGGAGCCGGCAACCTTGGTGGCGAGAACCACGTCGCTGCGCTTGCCGGTCTTCTCGAACCATGTCCCGATATAGTCTTCCGTGCGTCCTTGCGTTTCGGCAGAGACCGGCGTCGTCGGGTAGAGCTCGGCGGTATCGAAGAAGTTCACGCCGTTTTCGAGTGCGTAGTCCATCTGCTCATGGGCCTCGGCCTCGGTGTTCTGCGTGCCCCATGTCATCGTGCCAAGGCAGATTTCCGACACGGAAATGCCCGTGCGTCCCAACGTGTTCTGTTTCATGGAAATGTCTCGTTTTGCTTGGAAGGTGGGCAGAAAGTAATGCGGAATTGCCGCAGCGCAAGAAAAAACATTCCGTCTCAATCTCTGTGGAAGAGGACGGCGAAACAGGTGGCAAAGGCGTCGCAAGCGGCGCAAAGCCTTGACTTTGCGGGCCGGAATGTGAATGGAAAGCCCCACAATGGAAGGGATGGCCCGAGAGCAGGCCAAAAAAGAAGGACCGCATTCCATGGCTATCGCATTCACATTTCCCGGTCAGGGCAGCCAGGCTGTCGGCATGGGCAAGGATCTGGCGGAGGATTTTGCAGAAGCCCGCGCTGTTTTCGAGGAAGTCGATGAAGCGTTGGGACAGAAACTGTCCGACATCATGTGGAATGGTCCGGAAGAGACGCTGACGCTGACCGCCAACGCACAGCCGGCGCTGATGGCGGTTTCCGTCGCCGTGATGCGCGTCCTGGAAGCGCGTGGCCTGAAGCTCGCTGAAAAAGTATCCTATGTTGCCGGCCATTCGCTTGGCGAATATTCGGCGCTTTGTGCAGCTGGTACCTTCTCGCTGGCCGATACCGCCCGTCTTTTGCGCATCCGTGGCAATGCCATGCAGGCTGCCGTTCCCGTAGGTCAGGGCGCCATGGCGGCGATCATCGGCCTCGAGCATGGCGATGTGGAGGCTATTTGCGCCGAAGCAGCGAGCGGCGGCGTCTGCCAGATTGCCAATGACAATGGCGGCGGCCAGTTGGTCATTTCCGGCGCGAAGGCACCCGTGGAAAAGGCAGCAGCCCTTGCGTCTGAAAAGGGCGCCAAGCGCGCCATCATGTTGCCGGTCTCCGCACCCTTCCACTCGGCCCTGATGGCACCTGCCGCAGAGGCGATGCGCGAGGCGCTGGCTTCTGTCCAGAAGAACAATCCGGTCGTTCCGGTTGTCGCCAATGTGCGCGCAGCACCCGTGTCGGATGCCGATGAGATTGCCGCCCTGCTGGTCGAGCAGGTGACAGGCCAGGTTCGCTGGCGCGAAACCGTCGAGTGGTTTGCCGCAAATGATGTGACGACACTTTACGAGATCGGCTCCGGCAAGGTTCTGACGGGCCTCGCTCGCCGCATCGACAAGACCGTCAACGTCGTTGCCGTCAATTCCCCTGCGGATATCGAAGCCGCACTTCAGACGCTTCTCGGCTGAGTTCAAGAGAAAAAATAAAAGGACGAACAGCATGTTTGATCTGACTGGCCGCAAGGCTCTCATTACCGGCGCGACCGGCGGCATCGGCGAAGAGATCGCCCGCATGCTCCATGCGCAGGGGGCCACGGTTGGCCTTCACGGCACCCGCGTCGAAAAGCTGGAGGCATTGGCCTCAGAGCTCGGCGAGCGCGTCAAGATTTTCCCGGCCAACCTCGCTGACCGCGCAGAGGTAAAGGCACTTGGCGAGAAGGCCGAAGCCGAACTCGAAGGCGTCGACATCCTCGTGAACAATGCCGGCATCACCAAGGATGGCCTTTTCGTTCGCATGAGCGACGAAGACTGGGACAATGTCATCGAGGTCAATCTGACGTCCATGTTCCGCCTGACACGTGAGCTGACCCACCCGATGATGCGCCGCCGTTTCGGCCGCATCATCAACATCACCTCCATCGTCGGCGTCACCGGCAATGCGGGCCAGACGAATTACTGCGCCTCCAAGGCCGGCATGATCGGCTTCTCCAAGTCGCTGGCACAGGAAATTGCTGTGCGCAACGTGACCGTTAACTGCGTGGCACCAGGCTTCATCGAAAGCGCGATGACCGGCAAGCTGAACGACAAGCAGAAGGAAGGCATCATGGGAGCGATCCCGATGAAGCGCATGGGTACGGGCGCTGAAATCGCTTCTGCCGTGCTTTATCTTGCCTCCAACGAGGCCGGTTACATGACCGGTCAGACGCTACACGTAAATGGCGGTATGGCCATGATCTGATCCATCCTGCATGAAAATCCGCTGTGATTTTCGTGAGGGGTGATTGGACGATCCAATAGGTGAAAGCGCCTTGCATCTTGCTGTGGTGGCGCTTGCACACTTCGACTTCTGACATGTATCGAAAAGAAAATTGCCTGTAGAGCGCGTGTGTTAGCGCTATTTTAAGGCTTTTTTCCCGCAGGAAAGCATGTTAAGCGGGCGAAGACTGTGAACAGTCGTCCCGGAGTGACAGGCGACCGTTGCGATTTCTTGCGACGATGTTAGCTTGACCGGGTTGAACGGGTTTGCCCACGGTGCCTGCCTTAAAGGGGCGCTTGGGGGTTTTAACAGGGCAGGGTGCCTGAAGGGGCATTCCTTTCAAAGTAAAGGTCGAGGAAACCGACATGAGCGATATCGCAGAACGCGTAAAGAAAATTGTAGTTGATCATCTTGGCGTTGACGCCGACAAAGTCGTTGAAGGCGCAAGCTTCATCGACGACCTGGGCGCTGACTCGCTCGACACCGTTGAACTGGTTATGGCGTTCGAAGAAGAATTCGGCGTTGAAATTCCAGACGACGCAGCTGACTCGATCCTGACTGTTGGCGACGCTGTCAAGTTCATCGAAAAGGCTCAGGCCTAATCTTTGAATGGATCAAGGGAAGGCCGCAAAGCCTTCCCGCTGTGGCCCGGCCTGTCCGGGCCAATATTTTATCATGCGGTCTCTTCTTGGCCGGGTGAAGCGTGTCGCACGCTAAATGACATATACCACACCTATGATTGGATTATGAGGGCGCACAATTGACTTTGAGACGTGTCGTTATCACAGGTACCGGCATGGTATCTCCCCTTGGTTGTGGAACGGAAGTGACCTGGGAGCGGCTGCTGGCCGGTCAGAATGGCGCCCGTCTCGTCACGGAATTCGAAGTCGACGATCTGCCCGCGAAAATTGCCTGCCGCATTCCTGTCGGTGACGGCACCGATGGCACCTTCAATGCCGATGACTGGATGGAGCCGAAGGAGCAGCGCAAGGTCGATCCCTTCATCATCTACGGCATGGCGGCCGCCGAGATGGCGTTGAACGACGCCAACTGGCACCCGGAAACCGACGAAGACCAGATCATGACTGGCGTGCTGATCGGCTCCGGCATTGGTGGCCTGGAAGGCATCGTTGAGGCGGGCTATACGCTACGCGACAAGGGACCGCGCCGCGTATCCCCTTTCTTCATTCCAGGGCGTCTGATCAACCTCGTCTCCGGCCAGGTGTCCATCCGGCATAAGCTTCGCGGTCCGAACCATTCGGTCGTGACAGCATGCTCCACCGGTGCGCATGCCATTGGTGATGCTGCCCGTCTGATCGGGCTCGGCGACGCCGATGTGATGGTTGCAGGTGGTGCCGAATCGCCCGTCTGCCGCATTTCGCTCGCCGGCTTTGCCGCCTGCAAAGCGTTGTCTACCCAGCATAATGACGATCCGCAGAAGGCATCGCGCCCCTATGACCGCGACCGTGACGGTTTTGTCATGGGCGAGGGCGCCGGCATTGTCGTTCTCGAAGAACTGGAACATGCCAAGGCACGTGGCGCGAAGATCTATGCCGAAGTCGTCGGCTATGGTTTGTCGGGTGACGCTTTCCACATCACCGCTCCTTCCGAGGATGGCGAAGGTGCGTATCGCTGCATGTCGATGGCGCTGAAGCGCGCTGGCCTCACGCCTGCCGATATCGACTACATCAACGCTCACGGCACCTCGACCATGGCCGATACGATCGAGCTTGGCGCGGTCGAGCGGCTGGTGGGTGACTCGGCCTCGAAGATTTCGATGTCTTCCACCAAATCGGCAACAGGCCATCTTCTTGGCGCAGCGGGCGCAATCGAAGCGATTTTCGCGACACTCGCGATCCGCGACAACATCGTCCCGCCGACGCTCAATCTCGACAATCCCGATGTCGAGACCGCGATCGATCTTGTGCCGCACAAGGCGCGCAAGCGCGACGTTAATGTGGCGCTGTCGAACTCCTTCGGCTTCGGCGGCACCAACGCATCACTCGTGCTGCGTCGTTACGAAGGCTGAAGATCGGACTGACCTGCTAAGCCTGTCAGCAGGGGCGGCTACTTGCCGCCCTTCCGAGAATCGATCAGAACGTTTTCGGCTTTCCCGGTATGATGCCGGGATCGCCTGATCTGCCAGTTGTTCGAAACTAGGGATGCCAGCGCATTGGTTTTCGATGAACTGGAACGGTGGAGGAACCTCTCTTCGTCAACGAAGATGTGTTTGATCCCTTTACTTGTAGAGAGTGCAGAATAGCCTGCCGAACCTGTTTTTGCCGCATTGCCTGCTCAAATAAGCCGTTGTAATGCCGAACTGAAAAGGACCGCCGGTGAGCGATAACAGAGAGAACAATCAGCCCCCCTACGACCGTGACAGCTCCTATGAGAGCAAGGGTGGACCGATCATTCCAAAATCGCCGACCGAGGCTCTGAGACCTGAAAAAGTGCCTGAGCCGCCGAAGCGCTCGCGCAAGGCCCACAGCCAGACAGTGATCTTCCTGAATTTTCTCATGACGCTGATCGTCGCCGTGACGGTGGTGGGTATTGCCGGCTTCTACTACATGATCCACGCGTTTCATGAGCCTGGCCCCCTTGTGACCAACACGACCATCACCGTGCGCAATGGCGCGGGTCTGGCAGAGATCGCGAACACGCTGGAGCGTAGCGACGCCATTTCCAACGGCCGCATCTTCCGCCTGATGGCAGATCGCTACATGTCCGCCGGCCAGACACCGAAGCCGGGTGAATATGAGATCAAAGCCCATGCATCGATGAAGGATATTCTGTCCTTGCTGGAATCGGGCAAGTCGATCCTCTACACGGTTGCCTTCCCGGAAGGCCTGACCGTCAAGCAGATGTTCGCACGCCTCGCAGCAGACCCAGTGCTCGAAGGTGAACTTCCAACCGAAGTGCCCCCGGAAGGCAGCCTTCGTCCGGATACCTATCCCTTTACCCGCGGCACCAAGCGCGAGGAAATCGTGCGGCAGATGCGTGCGGCGCAGACGAAGCTGGTCGAAATGCTCTGGGAGCGCCGCGATCCGAACCTGCCGCTGAAGACGGTCGAGGAATTCGTCACACTCGCCTCCATCGTTGAGAAGGAAACCGGCAAGGATGATGAGCGCGGTCACGTCGCATCGGTTTTCTATAACCGCATGAAAAAGAACATGCGTCTGCAATCTGACCCAACCATCATTTACGGACTGTTCGGCGGTGAGGGCAAGCCGTCCGACCGGCCGATCTATCAGTCGGATCTGCAAAAAGAGACGCCCTTCAACACCTATATCATTCGTGGCCTGCCGCCGCACCCGATCGCCAATCCGGGCCGGGCGGCGCTCGAGGCGACTGCCAATCCGTGGCGGACGGACGATCTCTACTTTGTGGCCGATGGCACCGGTGGCCACGTCTTTGCCAAGACGCTGGATGAGCACAACGCCAACGTCCGTCGCTGGCGTAAGATCGAAGCCGAAAAAGCTGCCGCCGGTGGCGCATCCGAAACCGTTGTCGACGGTCAGCCGGGTGGCAACCAGGCGGAGAAACCGGCGAACTGATAGATAGGCTGGCTGCGGTGCATAAGCGCGGTTGAGCTTCTGGGGGATATTCGAATGACACTGCAATCCATGACGGGCTTCGCGCGAAGCGAAGGCTCATCCGGTCGATATCGTTGGGCCTGGGAACTGCGCTCCGTCAACGGCAAAGGGCTGGATCTGCGGTTGCGCTTGCCATCCGGCATGGAAGCATTGGAGACAGCGCTGCGTGACATCGCGTCCAAAAGCCTGTCGCGCGGGAATATTCAGGCCGGGCTCTCTGTATCTGCCGCAGAGACCAAGCTTGAGGCCGTCGTCAATCGCGATGCCTTGGACGCAGTGCTGGCCTTGAAGAAGGAACTCGGCAACGCGGTAAGCGACGCACCGCTCAGCTTCGATACCTTGCTGTCCGTGCGTGGTCTCGTGGAGTTTCACGAGCCGGAAGAGACGGAAGATGCGCAAAGCGCGCGCAACACCGATATCGTCGACGGCTTTTCCCTTGCTGTCGCTTCGTTGAAGTCCATGCGCGAGAGGGAAGGCGCGTCGCTCTACACGCTGCTTTCGACCCATATCGATCGTATCGAGCAACTGACATCTGTCATCGAAGCAGATCCTTCTCGCCAGCCGGAGCAAATCCGGGCACGGCTGGAAGCTCAGATCGCCTTGATCGGTGATGGCAATGGAAGCCTCGATCGCGAGCGCCTCTATGCCGAGGCTGCGCTTCTCGCCACCAAGGCGGATCTGCGGGAAGAGATTGACCGGTTGACCTCGCATGTCTCCGCCGCGCGCGAGCTTCTCGCTGTCGGCGGTCCTGTCGGGCGCAAGCTCGATTTTCTTGCACAGGAATTTAACCGGGAGTCGAATACGATCTGTTCCAAATCCAATGCCAGTGCTGTAACCGCTGCTGGTATAGAATTGAAAGTCGTGATCGACCAATTCCGCGAACAGGTTCAAAATCTGGAGTAGGCTCCATGGTACCAGCAAATAGCTCTCCCGTTCATATTGCCCGCAGAGGGCTTATGCTGGTCATGTCCTCGCCATCGGGTGCGGGTAAGTCCACCATTGCCAGAAACCTGCTGGACAGGGACAAGAACATCAGTCTCTCGGTTAGTGTCACGACGCGTCAGCGTCGGCAGAGCGAGATCGAGGGCATCCATTACCACTTCATCACCAAGCGTGAATTCGAGGTGATGCGCGACAGCGATCAGTTGCTGGAATGGGCGGAGGTTCACGGGAATTTCTACGGAACGCCGCGCGCGCCCGTCGAGCAGGCCATGGCTGAGGGCCGCGACATGCTGTTCGATATCGACTGGCAGGGCGCAGAGCAGCTTCAGGACAAGATGAAGGCTGATGTCGTGTCGATCTTCATTCTACCGCCAACGATGACCGAACTGCAGTCGCGCCTGCATCGCCGCGCCGAAGACACCGAAGAGGTTATTCGCACACGCCTTGCCAATTCCCGCGCTGAGATCGAGCACTGGCGCGACTATGACTATGTGATCCTCAATGACGACCTTCAGGCCGCCTTCTCGGCCGTCGAAGCCATCGTCAAGGCCGAACGTGTGCGCCGCGACCGTCGCCACGGAATGTTCGATTTCATCAGAGGATTGTTGGAGGAAGAGCCGCAGCTTTGATCAGCCCGGTTTTTTGGTCGCCAGCCACTGACGCGAGAGTTTTTCATCTGCCGCGTCCTCCGCCCAGCCGTGCCCCCCATCCAGCACTTCGAAACGAACATCCGCGCCGGCGGTGACGAATTGGGCGGCCAGATCCTGCGCATCATTCGGCTCGCGTCGTTCGTCATGGCTGGCAGCAAGCAGCAGGACAGGAAAGCCGTATAGGCTTGGAAGCTCTTCATTTCTTCTGGGTGAGAGCGGACGCAACAGGATCGCTCCCTGCGCCCGGCTGCAATCCTGACAAATCATCTCAGCCGCCATGATCGCACCGTTTGAATAGCCGACGAGGAATGGCGTTTGGCCTGTCTGCTGCGTGACAAAATCCATGAACGTGCAGAGCCGCGCCGCCTGCGCTTTCAGATCATCCACGTCGAGTTGCCGATCGGGCTTCCTGCGGAAAAATGCAAAACCACTTTGCCATGGGATGGCGCCGCGCATGGCATAAAGAAGGGCGTTGGGGAACACGGCACGGCCGAAGGCGAGAAGGTCGTGCTCATCCCGTCCTGACCCATGGAGAAGCACCACAACGCAGTCTGCTGCTCCTGATGGGCGCTCAAGCCTGTATTCGAAACCGGCATCGTTCATCGTATCCCTATCGGCTCAGTCCGAGATCAATGTCGGCTTGGTCACGCCTGCAGCCAGAATTATAAGCTATTCGCCAACCGTACGAATTCTTCGACCGAAAGCGTTTCCGCTCGTCTCGTCGGATCAATGCCGGCCTTTTCAAGCAGGGCTTCGCCACCGATGCTCTTCACGCTCTGGCGCAGCATCTTGCGGCGCTGGCCGAAGGCGGCTTCCGTGACCTTCTCAAGCTTGTCCACATCGCAGGCCAGTGGCTTTTCCTTTGGCAGGAGATGCACGACTGTCGAGGTGACTTTCGGTGGCGGGCTGAAAGCTTGCGGCGGAACGTCGAAAGCCATCTCCGGCACCGTGCGCCATCCGGCAAGCACGCCAAGGCGACCATAGTGATTATCGCCTTCTTCGGCGACGATCCGCTGGCCGACTTCTTTCTGGAACATCAGCGTCATGGAAAGCCAGAATGGCGGCCATTGCTTCGGCAGAAGCCAGTTCACAAGAAGCTGGGTTCCGACATTATAGGGGAGGTTGGCGATGATGCGCACCGGTTCGCCTTTGGGAACAAGGGCTTCGAAATCGGTCTTCAGCGCGTCGCCTTCGATCACCTCCAGCCGCCCGGGATAATGATCGGCGATCTCCGCAAGGGCAGGAAGACAGCGGCTGTCACGCTCTACGGCGATCACCTTCTTTGCACCAAGCGAGAGAATGGCACGGGTCAAACCGCCTGGACCAGGCCCGACCTCGAAGACCGTAACACCATCCAGAGGACCGGCGGTACGCGCAATCTTCTGCGTCAGATTGAGGTCGAAGAGGAAGTTTTGACCGAGCGACTTCTTCGCATCCAGGCCATGACGCTGGATGACGTCGCGCAGTGGCGGAAGACCATCGATTGCTGCCATCAGGAGACCTGCCGGACAGCGATGTCGGCTGCCATCTTCAATGCCGCAACAAGGCTCGAAGGGTTGGCGATGCCCTGTCCGGCGATGCCGAAGGCGGTGCCATGATCGGGCGACGTCCGGATGAAGGGTAGGCCGAGCGTCACATTGACCGAGTCATCGAAGCCGAGTGCCTTCGCCGGGATCAGACCTTGATCATGATACATGCAGATCGCAACGTCATAGCGTTTACGCGCAGCATCATGGAACATGGTGTCGGCCGGCAGCGGCCCAAATGCATCAATACCATCTTTTCGCAGCTGCATGGTCGCTGGATGGATGATATCCCGATCTTCCGCACCGATGGCGCCGTCTTCGCCCGCATGGGGGTTTAGCCCAGCGACTGCTAGTCTTGGCGCATCCATGCCGAACTTGCTCTTCAGGTCGTTGGCAACGATCCGGCAGGTATCGATGATAAGCTCCTCTGTGAGAGCAGAGGCGACATCCTTGATGGGAATGTGGATCGTCACAGGCACCACACGTAGCTTCGGCCCGGCGATCATCATAACTGGTCGCGCTGCCTGGCCTGTGTGCTTGAGCGCGAGGTCCGCGAGAAACTCCGTATGGCCCGGAAAGCCGAAGCCTGCTTCGTAGAGCACGGACTTTGCGATCGGATTGGTGACGACGGCAGCCGCCTTCCTCGCCACCGTCAACGAGACAGCGGTTTCAATGGCCTTAATGGTGGAATGGGCAGCACCCACATGGGGTTGGCCCGCCTGTACCTCGAAGCCGACAGGGATGGGAAGGACAGGTAACGCAGAGGCGAAGGCAGAGAAGGCCTCTTCAGCCTCGCAGGTGACGACATTGACCGCCATGCCGAGAATATTTGCACGGCTCGTCAGGACGTCTGGATCACCGATGAAGAGAAATGGTGGGACGCCCAGCTCATCACGCCTTGCCCAGGCCGCAAGTGCGATATCGGGACCGATCCCGGCTGGATCGCCCTGTGTCAAAGCGAGTGGCAATTGAAGCGGCGTCACGGCGTTCGGAGCTTTCACCTGTTGCGCCAGTCTCGAAAGGGAAGACCCTCCGATCAACGGCGTTCTGCTATGTTATGAAGACCACCGCGGCACCGTGATACGGTGCCGCACTGCGCATCAGGTCTGGGTGATCTGCGCCTTGCTGCGAAGCTCGTCCAGATACTTCTTCTCGTTCGGGTTTTCACCCTTCTCGGCCTTGTTCAAATCTTCGGCGCGGAACACAACTTCCGCTGCGTAATCATCGGAGACCTGCTGCTTCTTGCAGACAGCGAGATATTCGACACCCTTTTCTGTGACGCGCGTACCGGTGGTGCCGCCTTCAGGCGTCTTGGTAACCAGATCTTTCCACTCTGCGGGCAGTTCCGGCTCAAGAATGCGGCCGAGGTCCTTGATCGAAACATCCAGCATCGTCGCTGCAAAGCTCTTCGCCTGCTCACAGCCTGGATAGCGTTTGCGAGACGCCTCGGCTTCGCTCTTGCGCTTGCCGAGGGTGGCCTTCTTCGACTCCGGTACAACGAAAATGATCTGCTGCAGGAAATATTCCGATGTCACAGGCTTCTGGCCGCGCTCCTTGAGACGCGTGATGAAGTCCTGTGTCGACATGCGGTTCTTGCCGCCATAGCGCGCATTGACCAGACGTGGCCAGCTCATCTGCACGGCGATAAAGGATTTGAAATGGTCTGCACCCACGCCAGCCTGCGTCAGAACCTTGGTCAGCTGTTCTTTCGTCAACTTGTTGCTGGCAGCAAAGCGGCCAAAAGCGGCATCCACATCTGCAGTGCTGACCGACGCCTTGACGCGGGCGATTTCCTCGCGCTTCAAGGCCTCTTCGATCAACTGCTCGCGGGCTTTCTCGTTGAGATTGCCAGACTGGCGCTGCAGCTTCAGGAAGGCCACCCGGCGTGCAATATCATCGGAGGTGATCGGGGTCTTGTTGACGACGATCTTCACCGCGCTGTCGGCAAAAGCGACATTCGCCTGCGGCGCAACGATCATGGGAACTGCGAAGATCGCAAAGGCAAACGCGACGCTGCGCATCGCCTTCTTTCCGAAGTTCATCCTGGTCTCTCCCTCTCGGCAAGCCAGTGGACCGGTGCCACAGCATTGCTTTTGAAACTCTCGCGGCACGAAGCTTACGTGCTCACCTCACGGTGATACTTAGCCCTCTGCAGCGATCCTAAATATGAACGCGCCCGTGTATATCACTGGAATGATTACCACCGCAATCGTCCGCCACAACCAGATCGTCGATATCTGCGGCAAAAACGTGACCTTCACAGTGGTGGCTCGATCACATGATGTCGAACGTCATAGGCAATGCAGGTGTCGCTTGACATGAAAACGGCGGGAAGATCCCGCCGTCGTTCCAAGAGATAAAGGCTATCAATAGTTATTCGGCTGCCAGCCGATATCGGCCTTATCCCAGTCTTCCGCAGCCGAACCGACACTGATGTCACCGAGGGTACGGAAGGCGAGGCGGGCGTTGATCGACCAGTCGTTCGCCGCTTCACGCACGGTGCTGAGGTTACCCTCATCCGAGTAGCTGACAGTAAAGATGGTGCACTCGTCCTGATAGAGAATGCCGATACGGCGCTCGCTGGAGAACTTGTTGTTCAGGTCGTAGTTGATCGCACCGAATAGCGCCCAGTTGTCGTCGAGACGCAGCTTGCCGGAGGTCTGGATGATATCGCGGTCACGATCATAGCCATAATTCGGCTGTGCCTTGACCTGCGTATAGCTGACCTTACCGGTGAAGCGGTTATCCGTGTAGTGGACGCTGTTCTCCATACGGTTGATCTCGAAGTTATCCTTGTCGAGACGCAAGCTGTTGGAGAAGGACAAACCGATGGGCGCATCGATCGCCGCCATCGTCACGTAGTCGGAGCGGTCCGATTCCAGGCCGGAATCGGCACCGGCATTGACGAGATCCGGCGACGCGAAAGAATTTTCGCCAGCAAGATGGAAGGACTGTCCTGCGATGGCGCGGACACCATAGCCATTGTCGAAGGTACCGTTATAGCGGAAACCGAGATTGGCACGCGTGCCGCCTTCGATACGGTCGAAACCGCTGAACTTGTCCCGTTCGAAGAGGTTGGTGGCATCAAAGACGAAGGCCTGCGAATCTTCGTTCGGAAGACGGCCTGCAAATTGCTCATCCGGACGCACGAACAACTGAGCGATCGGTTCGATCACGTGGCTGCTGTTTTGTGCCGTGAACAAAATCGGGTAGCGCGCTTCCAGACCGAAGGTCGCCATACCGCGGAACGCCGCGTCATCATCGATCGAGCTGTTATAGGCCAGACCCTGCGTTGCCATATCGGTGGAGAAGATGTCTCCACGAAGTGCGCCGAGCGGTGTCAACTGAACGCCGCTATCGAAAGTGTAGGTTCTCTTCCACTCGGCCTCTGTCGTCAGGCGGGTATAGGTGCCCTCGAGACCCGGGAAGCGGTTGGACGTTCCAAGCGCATAGGCGTCCTGATTGCGGCGCGTCAGGCTCGTCAGGTTCGTCGTCAGCGAAAGCTCGCCGCCATAGACGGGATCGGGAAGGAAGTAGCGGTAGTCGACGGCCGGATGGACAATCGCCTGCCTGCGCTCTTCCAGCTCAAAGTCGTCCTTGTCCTGGACGTTGAAGTAGTAGGCGTTGGCATCGAAGCTGTTCCGATCACCGAGGCCAGAGAGGTAAAGCTTGTTGGTCTGCGTTTCGCTCTTATAACCCTTGAGGTCATAGGTGCGGGCGAAGTTGTTGTCCGACTGCACCATGACGTCCCAGCCGAATGACCAGCGGGGATTGATCTTGAATTCGCCGCGGCTGGCAACCATGCCGCGACGGTCGTTCATTGCGTCGCTGGTGCCGGGGTCGAAACGTTCCGGGTCGCGCTGGTCGATGCCGGCAAATGTCAGCGTATGCGTTCCCATCTCGAAACGGTTGCGCAGCTCGCCCTGAAGCAGAAGACCCTGGGCCGTGTAGAAGGTCGGCGTAACCGTCAGATCCGCGCTATCGCCGAGCACCTGATAATAGGGCACGCCGATACCGAAACCGAGCTTGTCGGTCATGCTCATCTGCGGGAACAAAAAGCCGGATTTACGCTTTACCCGGTTGTCGGGAACGGTGATGAACGGAAGATAGGCGATCGGCTTGCCGAACAGCTCGAAGCGAGCCTTCTCCAATCTAACGGTCTGGCTCTTGCCGTCCTGGATAACACGCTCAGCCTTGACCTGCCAAAGCGGCGGCTTGTCCGGGCGCTCGGCGCAGGGAAGGCAGGCCGTATAAACGCCGTTGTTGAGGATCATAACATCCTCATTGACGCGTTCAGCACTTTCGCCGGCAATGCGTGTGTTGTCGGTTGTTTCCACACGCAACGAGTTGACGAAGCCCTGCGAGAAATTGTCGGTTACGTCCAGCTCATCGGCGTAGATACGACTGCCGGAAGGCTCGATGAGTTCAATGTTTCCACGGGCGATAACGCGGCCCGTGCCTTGATTATATTCCACACGCTGGGCCACCATACGGTAGCCCGAATATTTCATGCGCACGCCACCCGTCGCGATCACTTGTTCAGCGTCACGATTATAGGTGAGTTCATTTGCTGTAAGCAGGAGTTTTGATTGGTCTTGAGCGTCGCCCACAATCACGCCGTCATCAGCAAAAGCGCTGGATGCGGTCGCCATGTATGCGCACACAGAAGCCCCTGTCAGAAGGGCTGCCGCAAGCCGTCTGATATTCCCGCGGTCAAATACCGCCACTAGCCGTCCTCCTGATGAAGCAGAATGGTTGCCCCCAATGCCAACGCTACGACGACTGGAATCCAGACCGCAACGAAGGGCGGAACAACGCCGCTACTCCCGAATGCCCTTACGAGCACGGTTACCACATAAAGCACGAAGCCGGAAAGGATTCCACCCAGAATCACTGAACGGGACTGTGCAAAACGGCTGAACTTTAGAGAAACAGTTGCCGCAATGAACGTCATCGCCACCAGCAGAAATGGCATGGAGAGCAGGAAGTGATATTGCGTTTCGAGTGCCTTGGATGACAGGCCGAAGGATTTCGCCACTTCGATTTTTCGAGAAAGATCAAAGAAAGCAACGGTTTCCGGCTGAGTCAGACGCTCTTGAACGAATTCCTGTCTCAAATTGGTACTGATTCTGGCCGTCGCCTGATGGGTGGGGACGTGACCCGGCCGAATCTCCGAAACGTTGTTAAGAAGCCAGTAACCATCTTCCAACTTCGCCGACGCGGCGTCCTGTCGGAAAAGGATGTTGCCGTTCTTGTCGAGGTGAATTAGCACCACATCTTTCAGCAGCGCGCCGTTATCCTCGAAGCTCTTTGCTCCGATGATCGTGTCCTCTCCACCGCTGCTTTGGCGCAGCCATGGAATCACCTGCTGCTGGCGCGGGCCGCTGCCATCGTTACGCCATCCCGCCTCGACGGAGAGCGATTTGCTTTCGCCCCAGGCGGCGAGCGGATTGAGCGCCGCGACGCAGAGGATGCCGAGTAGAATCGCGCCGGTGATGAAAGGCAGCATGAACTGCCAGACGGAAATGCCCGCCGCGCGCGTCACCACAAGCTCGTAGCGGCGGTTCAGCGAGATCAGCGTCGTCATGCCGACGAAGAGGGCAACGAAAGGAACCGTCTGCTGCAGGATGAGCGGCAGTCGAAGTGCGGTCAGTCCCAGTGCAGCCGGCACAGAATATCCGGGAAGGCCGGACATGCGTCGCGCGGTTTCGCTAAAATCGGCCAGAAAGATGATCGACGAGACGCCAAGCAGAAACCAGAAGGTCGTCATGGCGTAGCGACGAAGAAAATAGCGGGCGAGTGTGCCGAAGATCATGCGCTCTGTCCCCCCCTACCGTTCGCCTTTGGCCGGCTGACCCGACGCTGGAGCGCCTGGGTTGCGGTATGAAGGAAGGACGGCATATGCAGCTTGCGGCCTGTCGCCAGCAGATAGGCGGCAATGAGGCCACTGACCACCGGAACGGCATAGACGAAGGGAATGAAGGCGGCGCTCTGCTTCACCTGATTGGTGAAATAGAAGCCCAGCCAGCGCAGCATAAAGGCCGTGACCAGCGCAACCACCATGGGATGTAGCCGTGCCTCGCGGTGAGAGCGTGCGTCCCCTGCGACGACCAGCGAGATCAAAGCAAACACGAAGGGGAACATCCAGTCGACGAGACGCCGGTGCAGTTCCGAACGGAAGCTTCCAGGATTTTTCTTGTAGCTTTCCAGGTTCTCGTCGGGAGACAGCAGGAAGGCCAGGCTGGCATCGCTGGCAGACAGCGACGGCTCATTGTCGGACTTCTCCGACATGGTCGAGAGATCGAAGGCGTAGGACAGGAACTTGACGACCGAAACCTTGCCGTCAGGCGTCTTCTGCTGAACCTCGCCGTCACGCATGGTGAGCGAGGTACCACCTTCGTCGATCATGCCTTCCTTCGCATAATAAATAAGGTCGTAATTCGGATCGCGGCGGTCGGCAACGAAGAGCCCACGAAGGATTCGGCCCTGACGCTGGCCGATTTGCACATAAAGTCCATCCTGAATAGTGCGGAAGGTCTTCTCTTCGATCACAGAGGAGAGGAGGTCGGCATAGGCTGCAGCGACCATCTGGCGCGCAGCGGCACGTGCCGGCGGCTCGGCAAAATTGGTGATGCCGAAGGAGACAAGGCTCAGCACCGCGCCGAGAATGAGAACAGGCTTGTAGATGATCGTGCGGCGCGCGCCCGATGCATCGATGATGGCGAGCTCCGAGTCGGTGTTCATCGCGGTTAGCGTCTGCGTCACGCCAATGACAAGCGCAAAGGGTAGAACGACGGGAATGAGCGTCGGCAACAGCATGGTTGCGAGCGTCATGAATGAGCCCATGGACTGGCCGCTATCCGTGACGAGGTTGATTCTTTGCAGAACCTGGATCGTCCAGATGATTGCCAGCACGGGCATCAGCGCGACGAGAACCATCTGCGTCGTGCGTCGCAATATGTACCGTTCGAGAAGCGCCATTTAGTCCCTGATAACGTTTTTCATTGTTTTTTCCCCGTGCAGGGAACCGGCCCTATGTAATCGCATCGCTCCCGCTTGGCGACTCTCGACGGGCCACAAATTTCTTTCGCGCAGTCATTTTTCCTGCGGCTGTGGCTTTTTGTGGAGAGGTGAAGAAAAAACTTTCCGCTGCTTGAGACGTTGCGGCGCACCATCCACAAATTTGACACCGCAAGTCGCCATGCCGGGGTTGCGTCGTGGGCGGAAAGGCCCATGATCCGCACACCCTTAAAAAAACAGCAAGATGAGCATCAAGATGTCCGCTAGTTTCGATATTTCCTTTGCCGCCTCCGCCTCATGTGTGAATGCCACAGCCATTCTTCTGCGCGCTTCCGGAGATGACGGTGCGGCGGGGCAGGCGCATGTCGATCCGGCTGGCGTGCTGGAAAAGGCCGCCAAGGTCGCAGGCTTTTCGGCAAAGTCGATGAGCGTTCTAGATGTCCTGGCGCCCCAAGGCTCCGAGGCAGATCGCATCACCGTCATCGGCCTTGGCAAGGCGACGAAGCTCACCGCGCATGATTGGCTGAGAGCAGGCGGTACCGCTGCTGCCAATTTCAAGAAAGCGGAAAAGGTCGTCGTCTATCTCGATGTCCCAGGCCTCGATGTGAATGGCAAGAATGCTGCCGATTTCGCGCTCGGACTTCTGCTGCGTGCCTATAGCTTCGATGCTTACAAGACCAAGAAACCGTCCGACGAGGAGAAGAAGCCAAAGCACGTCAATGTGACGATCGTGACGGTTGCCCATGAAGAAGCAAAGAAAGCGTTTGATGCTGCCCAAGCCGTTGCCGATGGCGTCATCCTGGCGCGCGACCTCGTCAACCTGCCACCGAACGTGCTTGGTCCTGTCGAGTTCGCCGAAAAGGCCGAAGGCTTGAAGAAACTCGGCGTTGAGGTTGAAATCCTTGGTGAAAAGGAAATGAAGAAGCTCGGCATGGGCGCTCTTCTCGGGGTTGCGCAGGGCTCGGTTCGCCCGCCGCGGCTTGCTATCATGCAGTGGAATGGCGGCTCCAAGAAAGATGAGCCGATTGCCTTCATCGGCAAGGGCGTGGTGTTCGACACCGGCGGTATTTCCCTGAAACCCGGTGCCGGCATGGAAGACATGAAGGGCGACATGGGCGGCGCTGCTGCCGTGACCGGCCTTATGCAGGCGCTTGCCGCCCGCAAGGCAAAGGCCAATGTCATCGGCGTTATCGGGCTGGTCGAAAACATGCCGGACGGCAATGCGCAGCGCCCCGGCGATATCGTCACTTCCATGTCCGGCCAGACCATCGAGATCATCAATACCGATGCCGAAGGCCGCCTCGTTCTGGCGGACGCGCTCTGGTACACGAACGACCGCTTCAAGCCGAAATTCATGATCAATCTCGCCACCTTGACCGGTGCCATCACCGTGGCGCTCGGCAATCTCCAGGCGGGCCTCTTCTGCAATGACGATGAGCTGGCCGGGCAGTTGATCGAGGCGGGCGACACGACACAGGAGAAACTCTGGCGGATGCCGCTCGGCAAGGATTACGACAAGATCATTGATTCGAAGTTTGCCGATATGAAGAACAGCGCCGGGCGTTTGGCGGGCTCGGTGACAGCCGCTCAGTTCCTCAAGCGCTTTGTCGGCGAGACGCCATGGGCGCATTTGGACATCGCAGGCACAGCCATGGGCTCGCCGCTGACCGAGATCAACCAATCTTGGGGATCCGGCTATGGCGTTCGCCTTCTGGACGAACTGGTTCGCGCGCACTACGAGGATTGAGGTAGAAGCAAGAAGGCGGCAATCTCCCGATGACGGAAGTCCTGTTTTATCATCTGACGGAATCCAAGCTGGAGGATGCCTTACCGCCGCTTTTGGAGAAATCGCTGGAGCGCGGCTGGAAGGTCGCGGTCCAGACGGGAAGTGATGAGAAACGCGATGCGCTCGACGTGCTTCTCTGGACGTTCCGCGACGACAGCTTTCTGCCGCACGCCACCGACGCCGTCGCAAGTTCTGCCGAACAGCCGGTGCTGCTCACCTCTGGCGATGGCAATGCCAATCAGGCGACGGTGCGCTTTCTGGTCGATGGCGCCGAACCGCCGGCTCTTGAGCCATACGAGCGTATCGTCTTCATGTTTGATGGCTATGACGCCGGGCAATTGGAGGCGGCGCGGGCCCAGTGGAAGACGCTGAAAGGTGAGGGCCATGCGCTTACCTATTGGCAGCAATCGCCTGAAGGCCGCTGGCAGAAAAAGGCGTGATCCCTTAAGCGCATCAACGACGGAAGCGAAAACCGGCAAAGCCGCTCGTTTTCGTCGGAATCGCCCAAACACCGCCCGATAATGGCGCCTTATGTAACCGCTCCTCCGACATGTTGTGACGGTGGGACGTCAGGAAAAGCGTGCTGAAGTCCGGCCCACCGAAGCAGCCCATGGTGGGGTGCGGGACGGGGGCCGCAATCGCACCGAGATGCTTGCCATCGGGCGAAAACGCGTTGATCAGTCCGGCCGAAACGCCAGCGCTCCAATAAACGCCGGAACGATCGACGCAGCCACCATCGGGCCTGCCCGTTTCCTCCGTCATCTGCGCAACCAGAATCCCTTCATCGAAGGTCCCTCGGCTCTTGTCGAATGTGCGGCGACGGATCCATCTTTGGACGGAATCGCTCTGCCACATGAGCGAACCATCTTGCGAGAAGGCAAGCCCGTTGGGGCAGGTGAGGCCGGTCTGCATCCGTTCGGCGCCACTTGCCGTGACGCGCCACAGCTCGCCGCGCGGTTCCATCTGCGGCAATGGAACATTATGCATCGTGCCGACCCAGAAGGCACCATCGGGCCCGATGCGTCCATCATTCAGCCGGAAAGGACCGCCCTCCTGCGCAGGAATGCTGCAGAGCGTGTGGGTGGCGCCACTCTCCGGATCGAGGACAACGATATCCATGCCACAAGCGATGATAAGGTCACCATTGTCGCAAAGTCCAAGGCTCGACACCGTGTTTGGGAAAGACCATTCACGATACTGACCGGGCGTGAGAGCAGCACAGCGCACCGTCTTGCCGAGAATATCGCACCAGAACAGCACTTGGCGTTTTTCGTCCCAAACGGGTGATTCCGCCAGCGTGCTGATTGTGTCGCAGAGGAGCGTTGCCTCTGACATGCCGAGCGTTTCGGCGGGCAGAAGTGCGGGGTGTGCAGTCGTCATGATGGGATATCCAATGTCGATTATGCCGCAGATTTACTCGAAATAGTCCTGATGGTTGGCGAAGACCTGCGCCAGAATCCCGAGCACGCGGCGCAGATGCTTACGCAACTCGTCCGCCGCAAGCGTCTCGTTGCCGTCCTTTATCGCGGCATAGACCGCTTCGTGTTCGGCAAGCAGCCCAGCCATATGCGCCTCATCGGTAATGGCGAGAGCCCGCAGGCGGTCAAGGCCTGCCTTTTCGCGGATGAGCAGCGTTTCCAGCCTGTCCATGCCGGTGGCCGCCGCAAGGGCGCTGTGAAACTGGTCGTCATGCATCCGGAAGGCCTTGCGGTCCCCGCGCTGCATCGCCTTGCGCTGACCGCTCAGCGCATGCTCGATTTCCTGCTCCGCTTCCGTCGACAGGCCGATCTCACATAGCTTCTCGACTGCTGCGACCTCAAGCGCTTCACGGATGAATTGCGAACTGCGGATACTCTTTTCAGAAAGCTTGGAGACATAGGTGCCGCGGCTGGGAAGGGTTACGATCAAGCCGTCGTCTCGTAAGCGGCTCAAGGCTTCACGCACCGGCGTACGACTGGAATTGAATGATAGCCCGATCTCATTTTCGGACACCGCCTGACCGGGAAAAAGCTCCCGCGACAGAATGGCGGACTTTAGCGCCGAGTAAATCTGATCCACCACGGGACGGTTCAGATCCAGCCTCTCCATGGTCGGAACAGAGCCGCCTGTCATCGGGATTTTGGGCATTTTCACTCCAGCGATTTTTAACCGGTATACCGGAACACAAGTCAGTTGACAACCGGCATACCGGTATGCAAATTACGCCGCATTGGGAAGGGAGGCTCCCTCAATGCAGAAGATCAAAACCTGCGTCATCATTGGCGCTGGAATGGTGGCGAAGACCCATGTGCTCGCCTGTGCAGCAAGTCCTGACAAAATTCGGCTGAAGGGTATCGTTGACAGCGGTTCCGGTCGCGCCAAGGCATTGGCCGAGGAAGCGTCGAAGCACGCGGGATATGACGTGACAGTTTATTCCTCGGTGGCTGAGGCGGCGCAGGACAAGGATGTTGATTTCGCCATTATCGCCACGCCGCCGAACGCCCGCCTCGATATCGTCGAAGCCTTCGCCCGTGCCGGCAAGCACATTCTCATGGAAAAGCCGGTTGCCCGGAACACCGATGAGGCCGAGCGTCTGGTTGCTCTGTGTCGGGACGCTGGCATCACGCTCGGTATCATCTTCCAGCACCGCATGCGCGCAGCTTCACAAAAGGCGCGCGAGCTTGTTGACGGTGGAACGCTTGGAGAACTCGGTCTCTGCGAGATTTCCGTGCCGTGGTGGCGTGCTCAATCCTATTACGACGAACCCGGTCGTGGCACTTTGGCGCGTGACGGCGGCGGCGTTCTGATTTCCCAGGCCATTCACACCATCGATCTTGCCCTGAGCCTCACCGGTCCCGTGTCTCGCGTTCAAGCCATGGCGGCAACCACCCGTTTCCACCGCATGGAAACCGAGGATTATGTTGCCGCAGGCCTGCGCTTTGCAAGCGGCGCAGTCGGTTCGCTGGTTGCCAGCACGGCAAGTTTTCCAGGCTCGGCGGAATCGATCCTCCTGCATTTCGACAATGCCAGCCTCCGGCTCGCGTCCGGTCTCCTGCATGTCGATTGGCGCGACGGACGTCAGGAGGTCTTCGGTGGGGCAGCCTCCGGCACCGGTGGCGGCGCCGATCCGATGGCCTTTACCCATGAATGGCATCAGGGCGTCTTCGAGGATTTCGCAGATAGCATCACCGCAGGACGCCCGCCGGTTGTCACGGGTGAAGCGGCTCTTTTGTCTCACAGATTGATCGACGCGATCATTAACTCGGCCGAAACCGGCAAGGAAGTGGAACTGCAAAAATGACTAAAGCAATTAAGTTCGTCGCTCTGGGCATAGAGCACCGCCACATTTTTGGCATGGCACAGAACCTGATGGACGTCGGTGCGGAATTCGTCGGCTGGTGGACGGAAGGCGAGCCCGATGTGGTCGAAGGTTTCGTCAAGCGTTTTCCCGACGTGCCGCGCTCGGCCACCAAGGAAGCGCTTCTTGCAGATGACGGCATTGATCTCGTCGTCATTGCCGATATTCCGTCCAAGCGGGCGGACCTCGCAATCGCTTCGATGGAAGCCGGCAAGGATGTCATGACCGACAAGCCAGGCTGCACCACACTCGAACAGCTTGAGCGTATTCGCCAGACGGTCAAGAAGACCAACCGCATTTGGACGATCGATTTCTCCGAGCGCTTTGAGGTGCCGAGCGTCACAAAGGCTGCCGAGTTGGTCGCCGCAGGCGCCATCGGCCGTGTCGTGCAGACGATCGGTATGGGCCCGCATCGTCTGAACCGCCAGATCCGCCCGAAGTGGTTCTTCGAGCGTGAAGCCTATGGCGGCATCATCACCGATATTGCCAGCCACCAGATCGATCAGTTCATGTTCTTCACCGGCTCCACTGAAGTGGAAATCGTGTCCGCGACAGTTGCCAATTACGCCAACCCAGGCGATCCGGGCTTGCAGGATTTCGGTGAAGTGCTGCTGCGCGGCGACAAGGGCCATGGCTATATCCGCGTCGATTGGTACACGCCGGATGCGCTGCCCACCTGGGGCGACGGTCGTCTGACCATTCTCGGTACCGAAGGCTACATCGAGCTGCGCAAATATGTCGATGTCGGCAACAGCGAAGGCACTGACCGCCTGATCCTCGTGAATGGCGATCGCTGCGAATACATCGATGCCTCCGGTGCCGGGCTCCCATATTTTGGACGTGTATGCGACGACATTCGCAACCGCACCGAAACCGCAATGACGCATGAGCATGTGTTCAAGGTTTGCGAACTGTCGCTTCAGGCGCAGGCCAAGGCCGAAGGAGCAAAGGCATGATCGGAGTCGCCATTGTTGGCGCCGGTATCGGTGCCGAGCATCTTAAGGGTTATCTTGCTCTTCCCGAACGCTTCTCCGTGAAGGCGATATGCGATCTCGACGTGGAGCGTGCGCGTGGCGTTGCCAATGGCACGTCCATCCATGTCACCGCCGATCTGGATGAGGTTCTGGCGGATCCCAGCATCCAGCTCATCGACGTCTGCCTGCCGCCGCACTTACATTTCCCAATCACGCTGAAGGCGCACGCCGCTGGCAAGGATGTGGTCTGCGAAAAGCCGCTTGTTCGTTCGCTGGAAGAGGCGAATGCGCTTCTCGAATCCGTCAAGACGACGGGCCGCAGCATCTTCCCCGTCTTCCAGTATCGCTTTGGTCCGGCCATGCGCCAGCTTCGCGCGCTGCTCGATGCCGGGCTTGCCGGCAGGGCCTATGTTGCAAGCTCGGAAGTCCATTGGAATCGCGGCAAGGGCTATTACGACATCCCCTGGCGCGGCACCTGGAAAGGCGAGTGCGGTGGCGCGATCCTCGGCCATGCGATCCATGCACATGATCTGATCTGCTACGTGCTCGGCCCGGTCGAAGAAGTCTTCACCATGGCCGATACCCGCGTCAACGCGATCGAAACCGAAGACTGCGCGGCACTCAGCTTCCGCATGAAGAACGGCGCGCTGGCGACAAGCTCGGTTACGCTCGGAGCGGCCGAAGACACATCGCGTCTGCGCTTTTGCTTCGAAGGTTTCACCGCCGAGAGCGGTTCGCTGCCCTATCGCCCGGCGGAAGACAAGTGGCGCTTCATTGCGCGAGCACCGACGACGCAAGCTCAGATCGATGCGGTTCTTGCGACGGTTGGCGAAGGCGAGAACGGCTTCACCGGTTTTGTCGAGGCGATTGCTGACGCCATGGAGGGGCGCGGCGGCAAGGAGGTCACTGTAAGGGACGGTCTGCAATCGATTGAGCTCGTCACGGCCATCTATCGCTCGGCGCGCGAAGGCAAACCGGTACGGCTGGCAGAAGCGGCGGAAGGTCAGTGGATCAAGGGTTGGGCTCCGCAGCCTGCACCCACCGCAGCATCGGCCTGAAGATCGGGATCGATTTTCAGAAAGGCACGATGCGTGATTTGGAAGAGCTAGAGCGTCCTTTGTGCGTCCGAAAGGACGCACGGCGCTCTAAAGCGTAATCATCGCCAAAGCATAATCATCGAATGGGAGGAAACCAGATGATCAGACAATACAGCATGGCATTGGCGCTCGCTTTGGGCGCGGCGTCTTTCGCCGGTGGCGCTCAGGCTGCGCAGGAAGTTCGCTTCACCTGCGCCTATGACGGCAATGGTTGCGAAATCCTGAAGGACATTCTCGCACGCTATGAAAAGCAGCATCCGGATGTGAAGATCGTTACCGACGTGGTGCCTTATAAGGCGCTATTGGAAGGTCTGCCCGTTCAGCTCGCGGGCGGCAGCGGTCCGGATTTCGCCACCGTCACTGACCTTGGCGGCCTCAACCGTTATTACCTCGATCTCACGCCCTATGTGGATGCGAAGAACTGGGAAGACAATTTCTCCAACGTGCTGAAGTGGTACCGCAGCGGCCCTGACGACAAGGGCATTTACGGCATGCATACGCAGCTGACCATCACCGGCGCCTTCATCAATCGCACGCTGTTCGATCAGGCCAATGTCGCCGTCCCCGGTAAGGACGCGACGATGGACGATTGGGCAAAAGCGGCGACCGCCGTCGCGAAGGCAACCGGAACACCTTATCCGATGGCAATCGACCGTTCGGGCCACCGTATTGCAGGCCCCGCCATTTCCTATGGCGCCAAGATTTTCGACGCTGAAGGCAAGCCGATCCTGGTCGATGAAGGCTTTACGACTTTCGTGAAGAAGTTCGTCGAGTGGAATAAGGACGGCACCATGGCGCGTGACGTCTGGGCCGGGCAGGGCGGTAATACCTATCGCGACGCCGCGCAGGAATTCATCAACGGCCAACTCGCGTACTACTATTCCGGTAGCTGGCAGACGGCGCGCTTCGACAGCCAGGTAGGCGATGCCTTCGACTGGGAAGTCGTGCCGCAGCCTTGCGGCGGTGCTGCCTGCACCGGCATGCCGGGTGGTACTGGGATTGTCGGTTTCAAGCAGACCAAGAACCCGAAGATCGTTGCCGATATCCTGAACTTCCTTGCCGAAGACGAGAACTATCTCGACTTCACCGTCCGCACCCGCAACGTTCCGGCCAAGAAGTCGGTCGCGGAAAAGGGCGTGACCTATACCGGTGCGACCCCTGCGACGCAGAAGGCCATGAATGCCTGGCTCGACCAGATCCCCGGCATCAGCCCGATTGCTTACGCCTACCAGGGTTACAAGAACAATCGCGCCATGTTCAACATCTCTGTTCAGCGCATCACCCAGGCCATCGTCGGCGAATTGACACTCGATGAAGCGATGGCACGCGCCAAGACAGACGTTGAGGAAATGTTGAAGCAGGCGAAGTGATCCATCGCCTTCCGGCGCGACGCGTTCCGTGCCGCGCCGGATCGAAGGAGGAGCCCCATGTATAAATTGATTGCGCCAGTGATGGGCATCGTTGAACTGCCGTTCGCCTTCCTGCAGAAGGTTCTCGGGCATCGACGGATTGCCTGGGTGTTTCTCACCCCAAACCTCATTCTCTTTGCTGTTTTCGCATTTCTGCCGATCCTGCTGAACATTGCCTATTCGGTGACGGGCACCGAGCAGATCATGCTTGCCGATCGCCCCTTCGTCGGCGGCGGGAATTTTCAGGCGCTGATGTCCTGCGGCAATTATCTCGATCCGAATTCCTGTCAGCAGGACCTCTTCTGGCGCTCGGTGTGGAACACGCTCCTCTTCGTCGTGCTTCAGGTGGGCTTCATGGTTGGCTTCTCGCTGATCACGGCCATCATCCTCAACCGCGATATCCGCGCCCGTGGTTTCTTCCGCGCCGTGTTCTTCTTCCCAGTGTTGCTGTCACCCGTCGTCGTGGCGCTGATCTGGAAGTGGATCTTGCAGCGCTTCGGCGTTCTCAATGCCGCGATGGAAGGTATGGGCTTGAGCTCTGTCGACTGGATGCTGGAAGCAAACCTGGCCTTCGGTTGGTCGGTCTTCCTGTCGGTTTGGGCGCATATGGGCTTCTACACGCTCATCCTTCTTGCCGGCCTGCAGGCGATCCCACGTGATGTCTACGAGGCCGCCGAACTCGACAAGGCGAACCCCTGGCGCATCTTCCGCCGCATCACCATGCCGCTTCTGGCGCCCACCATGCTCGTCGTTCTGGTCCTGTCGTTGATCAAGGGCGTACAGACCTTCGACGAAATCTTCGCCTTTACCGGCGGTGGTCCAGGCTCGGCGACGACCTTCATCATTCAATACATCTATCAGACCGGTTTTGCCGGAACGCCCCGCAATTTCGGCCTCGCGGCCGCAGCCTCGCTGCTTCTCGCCGCCGTTCTCGTGGTGCTGACCGCTCTGCAATTCCGGGCAAACAGGAGCAAGGTCGATGGCTAGGATCGGTGCATTTCTGACCCGCACGCGCGGCCGCAATGGCAAGCTGCATTGGACCGACTGGCTGTCCTACGCCTATCTTGGCTTGGCCGTCGTGATGATGTTCGGGCCGGTCGTCTGGCTTGTCCTGTCGTCCTTCAAGACCGAAGCCGACCTGCAGCGCTTTCCTCCACGTTTCCTGCCCTATTCGCAGGAGACTGTCGTGGTGGATGGACAGCAAGCGCCGCTTCCAGCCTATACCACCAAGGACGGCCAGACGGTCGGCATGGTTCGTCGCATCGGTCTTGTCGCGCAGGTCATCGATCCCGCCAAGCCGACCGAAATCCAGAAGATGCCGTTCAACGAGTTGAAGCCCGCAGAGCGCGTGTCGCTGGCGACGGAAAACTACACCGAACTTTTCCAGCGCTTCAACTTCCCGCTTTACTTCTGGAACTCGGTCTTCATCACGGTGACGTCCACCGTCATCATGCTGATCGTCAATTCCATGGCGGCCTTTGCCCTGTCGAAATACCAGTTCAAGGGCAGGGGTGCGGTTCTGGCCATGGTCGTCGGCACCTTGATGATCCCGCAGACAGTCGTGCTGGTGCCACTCTTTCTCATCACCAGCCAGCTTGGCATGATCAACAGTCTCTGGGGTGTGATCATTCCCGGTGCCGCCACGCCGACCGGCGTGTTCCTGCTGCGCCAATATATGCTGACGATTCCCGATGAGATACTCGACGCGGCACGCATGGATAAGGCCAGCGAGTGGAAGATCTATTGGCGAATCATCCTGCCGCTCTCAGCACCGGCCCTGGCCGTGCTGGCGATCCTTGCGGTCATGTGGCGCTGGAACGACTTCCTCTGGCCGCTGATCGTGCTGACCCGCAACGACAATTTCACACTGCAACTGGCACTGAATTCCTTCCAGGGAGAGATGTCGACGGAGTGGAGCAACCTGCTCGCCATGACCGTGCTGACACTCGCGCCCATCGCGCTGGTCTTCATGTTCCTGCAAAAATACATCGCCACCGGCATCGCATCGACGGGCGGCAAATAATCCTTCGGGAGGAGACACGACAATGGCAAGTATTGAGCTTCGTCAGGTCAAAAAGACATATGGCGCACTCGATGTGATCAAGGGTATCGATCTCGATATCAAGCATGGCGAATTCTGCGTGTTCGTCGGACCGTCCGGCTGTGGCAAGTCGACGCTTCTGCGGATGATTTCCGGTCTGGAAGCCTTGAGCGGCGGCGATATCGTCATCGGCGGCGATGTCGTCAACACCGTGCCGGCGGCAGACCGCGGTCTTGCCATGGTGTTTCAGTCCTATGCCCTTTATCCGCACATGACGGTGCGCGAGAACCTTTCCTTCGGTCTTGAAAATATCGGCACGCCGAAAAAGGAGATCGCCGAGAAGATCTCCCAGGTCTCCAAAATGCTGCAGATCGACCAGCTTCTGGAGCGTCGTCCGAAGGACCTGTCGGGCGGGCAGCGTCAGCGCGTCGCAATCGGTCGCGCCGTCGTGCGTGAACCACGCGTCTTCCTCTTCGATGAGCCACTGTCCAACCTCGACGCGGAGCTTCGCGTCGATATGCGCGGCGAAATCTCCGCTCTGCACAAGCGGCTCGGCAACACGATGATCTACGTTACCCACGATCAGGTGGAGGCCATGACCATGGCCGATAAGATCGCCGTGTTGCGCGCGGGTAAGCTGGAGCAGTTCGGCGTCCCGCTCGATCTCTACAATCGCCCGGCCAACATCTTCGTTGCGGGTTTTATCGGTTCGCCGAAGATGAACTTCTTTGCCGGGGAGGTGATCTCCGGACCGACGCCGCTGCTGAAGATCGCGACGGGAGAACTGATCCCGCTGCCGCAGACCGGCTTCACTTATTCGCCTGGCCAGAAGGTCACGCTCGGCATTCGTCCCAATCATGTGAAGCATGGCAGCGAGGGACCGCTCACCATGTCGGTGCGCACGGCAGAACAGCTGGGTGGCGAGTCCTACCTTTATGGCAATCTGGGCAACGGTACGCCGGTGACGCTGCATCTGTCCGGGCAGACGTCGACCGCTGCCGGCGAGGTGATCCGCATGTCCGCGCCGCTCGAGCACATTCATCTTTTCGATACGACGAGCGGCGTGACGCTCAAGCAGGACGTTTGACATGACCGAGAAAAAGCTACGCTCCGCCCGCTGGTTCGCTCCAGACGATCTCCGCAGCTTTGGCCACCGCTCCCGCATGATGCAGCTTGGCTATTCCGAAGAGGATTTTGCCGGCAAGCCGGTGATCGGCATTCTCAATACGTGGTCGGAGCTGAACACCTGTCACTCGCATTTTCCCGAACGCGTGAAGGACGTGAAGCGCGGCGTTCTTCAGGCAGGCGGCTTTCCGGTCGAAATGCCGTCGCTCTCCGTCGACGAAAGCTTCACCAAGCCGACCTCCATGCTCTACCGCAACATGCTGGCGATGGAGACGGAGGAGATGATCCGATCCCACCCGCTCGATGGCGTGGTGCTGATGGGCGGCTGTGACAAGACAACACCCGGTCTCGTCATGGGGGCGATCTCCGCTGGGGTGCCGATGATCTATCTGCCCGCTGGCCCGATGTTGAGCGGCAACTATGCCGGCAAGACGCTCGGCTCTGGCTCTGACGCCTGGAAGTATTGGGATGAGCGTCGTGCAGGGAACGTAACCGATGAGGAGTGGCGCGGCGTCCAGGGCGGCATCGCACGCTCCGCCGGTGTCTGCATGACCATGGGCACGGCTTCTACCATGACCGCGATTGCCGATGCGCTGGGTTTGACACTGCCGGGTGCATCTTCGATCCCTGCCGTGGACTCAGCTCATCTGCGCATGTCCGCGGCCTGCGGGCGTCGCATCGTGGAAATGGTGAGCGAGGACCTGACGCCGAACAAGATTTTGAGCGCGGCCGCGTTCCGCAATGCGGCGATCGTTGCCATGGCCACCGGCTGCTCCACCAACGCCGTCGTGCATCTGATCGCCATGGCCAGGCGCGCAGGCGTGCCGATGACGCTGGACGAGCTGGATGCGCTGGGCCGCGTGACACCACTGATTGCCAATGTCCGCCCCTCGGGCAAAGACTATCTGATGGAGGACTTCTACTTTGCCGGTGGTCTGCGCGCTCTGATGAAGCAGATCGAAAGCCGTCTTGATTGTTCAGCCTTGACGGTGACCGGTCGCA